>Ga0114931_10004874_pt1 | contig 16666 bp, 13 predicted proteins | sample 2SBtaG_FD_89579 | JGI IMG/M metagenome (GOLD analysis project Ga0114931, IMG submission 89579) | Deep subsurface microbial communities from Kolumbo volcano to uncover new lineages of life (NeLLi) - 2SBTROV14_V59a metaG | ecosystem: Environmental > Aquatic > Marine > Volcanic | place: Kolumbo...
TCATCGCCTTCCTCTTCATCTTCTTCGTCTTCATCCTCCCAGTCGTCGTCCTCTTCGTCTTTGTACTCGTCATCCTTTTCGTCTTCGGCCTGCGAATTGACGTTGTCAACAACGATCTTCACCGAGCGATCGTCCGGTATCTCATTGGGTGTCTTCTCGGGGTGGACCATGACGCTCACTTCGGATTCCTCCTTCAATACGAAGACTGACTCAGAATCGGTTTCAACCGGGGTGGCTAATTCGTTTCTTTCTTCTCCCGGGGACTTATCTTCTGGTGATTTCAATACTACGGCGCGGGGCAGTTCGTCAAGGTGTCGCAGCCAAAGAGCTGCAGAAATCGATTTGTGGTGCCATACAAGAAGGGCCGGCCCAACTCTTCTGACCGCCCAACGATGCGCACCAACTCGCGATCCATCAACTGTCGCAACATTTCACCGCACTGCACCCCGCGAATCGCCTCGACCGCGGCCCGTAAAGCGGGCTGGCGGTAGGCCACGACGGCCAATGTTTCCATCGCGGGCACGGACAACCGGCTAACCAGCGGTGCGCGGTGCAAACGTCTTAACCACATCCCGAACTGCGGTCGCGTGAGAAGCTGAAATCCTCCGGCAATTTCCTCGATACGAAAGGCGGACTCATCCTCGTCATACATTCGATTTAACTGGCCAGCTAATTTACGCGCTTCGCCTCCGTCCGCCAAGCCAACAAGTTGGGCCAATCTTCGCGACGAAAGCGGTTCACCCGCCAGAAACAACACGGCCTCGAACCGGGCCAACCTCGAATCTCGCCATAGCGGCCCTGTTTGCACGCTCGGGGCCTGTCCCGATTCCCCGCCGCCCAACCACCAAAACAGCCACTTGCCCGGCGAGGTTCGCTGATACTGCTCAAGCGCGTGTCCCGCGCGACCCCGGGACAAAATCGGCCTGCGAAATTGGCCTATGGCTCCCACCACCCGTGGACTCAAAACCGATCGATTTTGGGAAAATTTCGCGGGCATGGCCGGGTGTGCGTATCGGCTAACAATTTAAGCCGTTATGATGACGACTTCCCCTCCTTTGAGCAACGCCGCCCAAGATATTTGCCCACATGGCGCGAGACCCTGTCCGCATGGCGATTGGCAGCCGCCCCACTGCGATGAATCGGATTTACCTTGACCACAATGCGACCTCGCCGGTCGACCCGCAAGTGGCCAAAGCGATGGCCGGGGCATTGCACCACCGGTACGCCAACCCGGCCAGTCAGCACACGGACGGTCGCAGGGCACGTCGCGTGCTCGACGACGCACGCAGCAAGTTGGCCGCCATGCTCGGCGCACGGCTCGACGCGGGCGATCCGGACCAGCTGATCTTCACTAGCGGCGCGACAGAGGCCAACAACTTGGCCATCTTCGGGTTGGCTGGCGGCAAGCCGGCGCATGCGATTATCTCGGCAATTGAACATCCCAGCGTTTTTGAAACGGCCGACGCACTGGCCCGTCGTGGCTGGAAAATCGACCACCTGCCCGTCAATCGCCATGGAATCGTTCGGATCGACGTGCTGCCCGATCTGATCGGCCCGCAAACGCGATTTGTTAGTATCATGCTCGCCAACCACGAGACCGGCGTGTCGCAAGGCGTTGCTGAAGCGGCAGATATTTGTCGGCCCTTGGGGATCTCTCTGCATACCGACGCCGTACAGGCTGCGGGCAAGACCGACGTCGACTTCCGACAACTGGGCGTTGACGCGATGACCGTTAGCGCTCATAAGCTTCGAGGCTCCGTGGGGATCGGTGCTTTCCTTCTCCGCGAAAACGTCGCTCTTGCACCGTGGATTTTTGGCGGACACCAACAGTTGGGGTTGCGGCCGGGCACCGAATCGGTCGTGCTGGCTATTGGCATGCTGCGTGCTTATGAACTGTGGCGTGCCGAGCGCTCGGCACGATCCCGGCAAATGGCCCTCTTGCGTGACCGTTTCGAGTCTTTGCTGACAACCGCCTACCCAGAATCGGTGGTTCACGGTCGTGGTGCGCCTCGCCTGCCACACGTCACGTGTATTTCTTTTCCAGGCTTGGACCGGCAGGCCCTCCAAATGGCATTGGACCTTTCCGGAGTCGCATGTTCGACCGGTTCGGCCTGTTCCAGCGGCTCCAGCGAGCGTTCTCGGGTACTATCCGCCATGGGGCTCGAGGCGAGGTATTTGGACAGCGGTTTGCGGTTCAGTTTGGGGCCCGAGACGACGCTCGAAGAGGTGGACGAGGCGTGCTGCCGTATCGCAGGAATTTGCAACAACTTACGATCTCAAAGAACCGTCTCGAAAATGGTCTTTGGCGGTCGATTTGATGGCCACGATCCGATATAATTCGATCGCTGTTTTGCTGACCCGTTTCAGTCGGTCACGGCAACCGCCGTTATTGACGGATCCCCGCCGATGAATGGCGTTTTTTCGATTCCCTTGGCTGGCCGACCTTTAACGGCCTCTTCCCGAGCTTCTGGAAAACGCGCTCGGCCGCTCGCCCTGCGCGGATTTTTCGCGGGCCCCGAAAACCCCTTGGTGGAAATCGGGGTTCATGCGGCACTTGACTCTCACCAGCAGCACCGACGTTTCAACCCGCTGGTTTTTTACGGACCGCCTTCGACCGGCAAGTCGCACCTTGCACTTGGTATCGCATCGCAGTGGCGGTCTCGCGATCCACAGGCCCACGTTGTCTGCCGCGCGGCCGCCGACTTCGTCTGGGAATTGGCCGCGGCCCAAGAAAACCGTGGCTTGTCGCAGATGCAGCGTGAATATCGAAGTTCCGACCTGCTGGTGATTGAGGATCTGGACCACATAGCCGGCAAAACCTCGGCCCAACATGAACTGGCGCGCACAATCGAAGCGGTTCTTCAACGCGATGGTCAAGTCATTCTGACCGCGACACGGCTACCAAGGGCGATCCCCGGGCTAACAACCATGCTGCGCAGCCGTTGTAGCGCCGGACTGGCTGTTCCGCTAACGATCCCCAGCCCAGCCACGCGGCGTCAAATCCTGGTTCATCTGGCCGCGCTACGAGGTCTCGATCTGTCAAGCGAGGTCATTGATCTTTTCGTGCTTCACGTCGCGGGAACCGTGCGCGACATGCTGGGAGCACTGATCGCCATTGAGGCCTCGAGTGATTCGTTGAGTCTTTCCGTCGACTCAGTTCAACAATATCTCGAATCTCGCGCATCTTGTGAACCAGACTTACGCACCATCACGACAAAAACAGCACGACATTTCGAGCTCAAAAGCGCCGACCTGCGAAGCCCCTCGCGGCGTCAAGCGATCACGGCTGCCCGCAGCGTGGCGGTGTTTCTGGCACGCGACCTGACCGACTTGAGCCTCAAACGACTAGGGCAGTTTTTCGGCAACCGCGATCACACGACCATGCTTCACGCCTGTCGCCGCGCCGAGCAACAAATCAGCAGCAACCCTGAGATTCGTGACGCGGTCGAAAGCTTGCGTCAACAACTAATCGCCTCCATGTGAAAAATATGTTGCCTTCATGTTTATGATTCAAACGTCATCATGGGCCTACGAACATCCATAACCATGAGTCCGCGAAAACGTTATGCACCAACCGTTTACCAACACCCTTCCCAACCATCTGCAAACACGTTTTGCACCGCAAATCGCCGCCAAGATTGTTTTCAATATCGCAAGAAAACCGATCCGATCAGTGCAAGGGGAGCTTTTTATCAACATTTCTGGCGGGCACCTTATTATTACTACTGTATTTCTCTAATAAGAAGAGTAAGTAAGCCCCACTTGGCCGTTGTTCGCATCCGTTAAAATGCACGGATCTCTCGAGCGGAATCGACGAAGGTAAAAATGATGAATGTCACGTGTGATCGTGAGAAGCTACTTGTCGCATGTCAGGCGGCAAGTTCCGTGGTGCCGGCACGTAGTGCCAAACCGATTCTGTTGAACTTTAAAATCGAGGCGATCGCCGAAAAAACCACTCTTTTGGCAACAGACCTTGAAGTGGGAATCCGCATCGACGTGCCGGGAATCGAGGTGCAGCAGCCGGGACAAGCGGTATTGCCGGCCGCGCGCCTTAATGCCATTCTTCGCGAATCATCTGATGAGATCATTCGCCTTAGTGCCGATTTGAAGGGAACCGAGATCCGGGGGGAACGGAGCCGGTTCAAGTTGCCCGGCGCGGACCCCGGTGAGTTTCCCGACGTGGCTTTGTTCGAGGAAACGGCCTATCACGAGGTGCCCGCCCGTTTGCTTCGCCAGTTGATTCACCGCACCGTGTTTGCCACCGATCCGGAAAGCACGCGCTACGCGCTTGGAGGCGTGTTGCTGGAAATGGACGACACGAAAATCATTGCGATCGGGACCGATGGTCGTCGACTGGCGAAAATGGAAGGACCGGCTCAAAGCGTCGGCGGACACAAGACTGGCGATCAGGCGACGATCATTCCCAGCAAGGCGATGCATTTGATTGATCGTGTGATCACTGATAGCGACGCCGAAGTACGCCTGGCGGTCAGCTCGAGCCACGCGTTGATATCGAGCCAGCGTGTCACGATCTATTCACGGCTTGTGGAAGGTCGTTTTCCGAAATGGCGAGATGTCTTTCCTCAGCGGCACAACGCCGCCCGGATTACCGTTCCCGTGGGGCCGCTCAACTCGGCGGTTCGTCAGGCCGCCATTGTCACCAGCCAAGAAAGTCGCGGGGTCGACTTTGGCTTTGCCGAGGGCTCGCTCACCCTGAAAAGCCAGTCCGCGGAACATGGGCAATCACAAATTGAGCTCCCGATTGCCTATGCAGGGGAACCGATTTCGATCATGCTCGATCCGCGTTATCTGATTGATTTTCTCAAGGTGCTCGACGCGGAGAAGACCTTTACCTTGGAAGTGCAAGACGGCGAAAGTGCCGTGGTCTGCACAACCGACGACGGCTATGCCTATGTCATCATGCCGTTGGCTCGCGATGCAAAGTAGGTAACGTTGATCAACGTATTAATTCCGGCGGATCTAGTACCTCAGCAGCGAGTCGAGTTAGCACCTTCTGGAGAGCCTGCCCGGTTCTTTGGCTGAGGACGGCAAGTCGGACGGTGGGACATGCGAACACAGCGGATACAAGCAAGAGGATGCCATGGCAAAACGTGATCGAGCATCCGGACCACGCCGTCCGCAAGCCATGGCCGAGGTGCTCAGCGAGTTGCTCGCGCGTCGCGGTTACGCGCGCGTTGAAGCGTCTGAGCAACTGGCCGCAGCTTGGCGCGAAACCGTCGGCGTACGCTTGGCGGATTGTACCTTGCCAGGAAGAATGCGTGGCCGCACGCTCGAAATTGTTGTCGAGGATTCGACCTTGGTTCAAGAATTCACTTTCCGCAAAGCCGAACTGATCCGTGGCCTCAACGATCGACTTCCCGATCAAAACGTTCGTGATCTTCGCTTTCGCGTCGGTCCACTGAGTTGAAAAGGTCCGCGGTTCAATTTGCGCTAGAGAGCAATACACACCATTTCATGCACGGAAGCGAAAGTGAGGATGTCAAGAGAATATGACGATTGAAAAAATTAGCGAATCGGATCCTGATCCCGAAAAGCGTCCTAAAGCTTCCGAACCTCACCCAAGCGCACAAGAGCAGTTCCAGCGTATCGAACACGACTACAACGCTGAAGATCTAGAACATCTGAGCGATCTGGAACACGTGCGCGAACGTCCGAGTATGTACATCGGCGACACCGGTCCGCGCGGACTGCACCACACGGTTTTTGAGGTCGTTGATAACTCGATCGACGAGGCCATGGCGGGCTATGCGGACACGATCAGTGTGACGATCAACGTCGACGGTTCGGTCACGGTTGAAGACAACGGGCGCGGGATTCCCGTCGAAGAGCATCCCGACCTTGGCTGTTCCACGCTTCAGGGGGTGATGACGGTACTAAAATTTGGAGGTAAGTTTTCCAAAGGGGCCTATCAGACCTCGGGCGGCTTGCACGGCGTGGGCGTGACCGTGGTCAATTTTCTCTCCGAATGGGCCGAAGTCGAGGTCCGCCGTGATGGTCACATCTATCAGCAGGAATACGAACGTGGCGTACCGACTAACGAAGTTCGTCGCATCGGCAAGACCGACCGACGCGGTACGAAGACCACTTTCAAACCCGACCCTCAGATCTTCAAGAGCACAAAGTTTTCTTATAATACGTTGCTCAAAAGGCTACAGGAACTTGCCTTCTTGAATCGGGGCGTGACCATCGTTTTTCGCGATCAGCGCACGGACGATGAGGAAACGTTTTGCTACGAAAAGGGACTCATTGAGTTCGTCGAGTACTTGAACCGCGCCAGCGAACCGGTCCACGCGGATATCCTGTATCTTTCAGGAGTCTTCGACGAAGTCGAGATCGAAATGGCGATGCAGTATTCCAGTGAATATACGGAAAGTTTTCACTTTTACGTGAACAACATTCCCACCACGGAAGGAGGAACGCACGTTTCCGGATTTCGCGCCGCTCTGACGCGCACCATCAACAGTTATGGTCGCAAGCAAAACATCTATAAGGATTTAGTTCCCAGCGGCGACGACTTCCGCGAAGGACTGACCTGCGTGCTTTCACTAAGAGTACCGAATCCACAGTTCGAAGGTCAGACGAAGACCAAGCTCGGCAACGGAGAAGTTGAAGGGATCGTGAACTCGGCCGTTGGAGAGTTCCTGTCTCGATTTTTTGAAGAGAACCCCCGCACGGCGAAAGCCGTGGCCCAAAAGGGCCTAGTGGCCGCCGAAGCACGCGAAAGCGCGCGCAAAGCACGGCAGTTGATCCGCGAACGCAAAGGGGCCCTTTCCGGCGGCGGTTTGCCCGGCAAGTTGCGAGATTGTACCAGCCGCGAGGTCGAGAAATGTGAGCTTTACCTGGTCGAAGGAGATTCGGCCGGCGGTAGTGCGGAAGGAGGCCGCATGCGGGAATATCAGGCGATCCTGCCGCTTCGTGGAAAGATTATCAATGCTTACAAATGGCGCGAAGACAAAGTCTTGGCCAATGAAGAGGTGCGCAGCATCATCGCGGCGATTGGTGCCGGCATCGGTGAGACCGCCGATTTGTCGAAACGGCGTTATGACAAAATCGTGATCATGACCGATGCCGATATTGACGGTTCGCACATCTGCACGTTGCTAATGACCTTTTTCTATCGCCAAATGTATCAGTTGATCCGTGCCGGGCACGTCTACATTGCCCAGCCCCCGCTATTTCGAGTGCGCACCAAAGGTAAGAAATCAAAAACCTACTACGTGCAAACCGAAGAGGAAATGAAAGCTCAACTTCTAGATCTGGGCCTTAAGGATGCGGTCTTCGATGCCCGTGACGGCCGGCTCATTGAAGGCGAGGATCTGGCCCGTTTGTGTCACATGTTGGCTTCGATGGAAGAAGCGATTGTCACGCTCGAACGCCGGGGAATCAGCTTGCGGGCCCATGCCACACGGCGTGATCCGGAAACCGGTCGCTTGCCGGTCTATCACGTATTCCACGGCACGCAGGAGCATTGGTTCACCACCCGCAAGCAACTCGAAGAGTTAATCGCCCGCCAAGAAGAAGCGACGGGCAAGGAAGTAACGGTGGAGGAAGATCTCGAAACACCTGGCGCCAATGGTGAACCACGGCTGCACATTGTTGAGCTACACGAAGTCCGCTCGCTGAATCGGCAGCTCGCTGAGTTGCGCCGGCAGGATTTCGATGTCGACTCGCTGATCCCTATCGAACGCACCGGCATCCAAGAGTCGCGCTATGTGCTGCGGCGTGGCGATAGCGAAACCGGCTTGGAAGAGCTTCGCGGTTTACTGCAAGCGGTTCGCTCGGCCGGCGAACGTGGTCTCGACGTCACGCGATTCAAAGGACTCGGCGAAATGAACGCCGAAGAACTTCGCGAGACGACGCTCGACCCGCAGCATCGTGTGCTCAACCAGGTGCTCATGGAAGACGTGGGTGCCGCCGATGAACTATTCCGCGTTCTGATGGGCGAAAAAGTCGAACCCCGCCGCGAATTCATCGAAAAACACGCCCTGGAAGTCAGGAATCTCGACGTCTAAAAAGGATCGCGTCCGCCAAGAAAGCGCACATCACTTTTTGTCTTTCTGGCCATGAGAATGATTCAGCCGCCGGGGTTTTGGGTTTCGGCGACTTTGGCTTGCGAGTTGTGGCTAGTGGATTGTTTGACGTAGTCGATCGCTCGTTGAAGTTGGGGATCGATCTCCGACAGGAGGACTTGATCCGCGTCTTGGTCTGCCGGCGCCTTGGGTCGGCCCACGATGTCGCGCCGTCGACGCCACTCGATGAGTTTGCGCATTTGTTCGTCGGAAAGTTTTAGGTGGTAGCCTTTGTCCGGTGTGACGCCCCAATCGGCGTCTTCGGGATCACCCTTTTTACGATCAATGTTCTTTCCGCTAGGTCGCCAGTAGCTGGCGATCGTCAGCTTCAGCGCGCTGCGGCCTTGTTCCAGGGGAATCAGGTTTTGCACCGTCCCTTTGCCAAAGGTGCGTTCGCCGACGATCACGGCCCGGTGGTGATCTTGCAGACAGGCGGCCACGATTTCGCTGGCGCTGGCGCTATACCGGCTGACCAGCATGGCGAGGGGAAAGTCTTGGCGAAAGGTGCCCGCGGCGTGCGCGTTGGCCACCTCGCGGACCACGCCTTTGCGACCGCGCGTGCTGACAATGCGGCCCTTGTCGATAAACATGTCACAAACCTCGATCGCCGTTTGCAGCAGGCCGCCCGGGTTATTTCGCAGGTCGAGAATCAAGCCTTGCATGCCGCCTTCAAGCAGGGTGTTGATCGCGGTTCGCAGCTCATCGGCGGTTCGTTCGCTGAACGAGGTGACGCGGACGTAGCCGAGATGGGGGTAGCCTTCGAGGAAGAAGTTCCACGATCCGTCGGCGTTGTGCGTATCGCCTAAGACAGTTTCGATTTGAATCACGGCCCGCTCAATCGGAATCTCAACCGGCGATTCTTCGCCCTGGTGGCGGACGGTCAGCGTGACTATCTTGCCGGGGTTGCCACGAAGCAGCTTGACGGCGTCTTCGATGCCGTAGCCTTCCGTGCTCTTGCCGTCGATGGCCAAAATCTTGTCGCCCGCGAGTACGCCGGCTTCATAAGCAGGTGTTCCCACCAACGGGCTAAGCACGGTAAGCCGCTTGTCCTCGTCGACGGTGACCTGAATGCCGATCCCGCCGAACTCCTGTTCAAGGTTGACTTGAAACTCGCTGTAATCCCGCGGCGGGATGTACGATGAGTGCGGGTCGAGCACACTGGTCATCCCCTTCATTGCCGCTTCGAACAGCGTGCGGCGGTCGACCGGTTCTAGATAAGCTTGCTCGATGGTATTCATTGCTTCGACAAAGGTGTCCGCCTGTCGATTTCGCGCGGTGCCGGCTTTCTGATAGCAGACCAGCGAAATTAGCATCACGGCCAAAATAAGATGGACGTTGCGACGCGACATGAAAGATCGTTCCCGAAGAGGATCCGCGAATCGAGGTGTGTTCCGCGTGTGAATGGGTAGGTCGGCGGTACGAAACGGTCTGGTTTGCCTCGTTTTCCGGCGGCAATAGCACGAAAGATATAATTATCGTAGTCGGGATCGCGTTTTAGGCAAAGCCGCCCCGTCGCGATCCCTGTGTGCGTTCCTCGTGCCAGTGGTGGCCGGTTGCACAGTGTTAGACGGTCGCACAGTGTGGCAACATGCACCGTTACAGATCAAGAAAAGGCACCGGCATCAGAAAGGCATGCTGCTCGTAAAGGCTGACGACGCCGTTCCAGGCCGTGTACTGCATGAAGAATAGAATTAACACGTACAGCGCGGCGATCGGCAACATGCCAAGGCGGCTCAGATGCCGCGAGAGCCAGATTCGTGGCTGCTCATGGCGCACGGATCGAGCGTAGGCCCAGCCGCTTGCCATGCGGGTGGGTAAAATGAAGACCACGAAAATCAGGCTCGGCAGCCAAGCGGCCTCACGCGGGATGATCTCGATCTTGAGCAGATATAGCGGCAGCGCGGACAGCAGGGTTACCGAGACCGCGAGCCAGTATGCCAACGGCGCTTGCGTGAAAAGACGCCGCACGCGCCGCACCTCGAACATCGCCCGCAACCGGTTTTCCGCGGCGAAATGTGCCTGTAACAGCGGCAGGTGAACGATGACGACCATCAACAACACGGCGCCGACCCAACCCACCGCGGCCGATTTCTGACCATCGGCCAACAACATCACGGGAACTGCCAGCCAAAGAAGCCCGCCGATGAATCCGCGCAAGCCAAGCCAAAAGTAATAGGGCAGACGCAGACCCATGACGAACTCCCAGACCGCATCTCTCGCTTCGGCGTAAAGCCGGCCCCGTCGAAGGCGGCGAAGCACGCGGCGCGGGTTGACCACGGGCAGCAAAAAATGCCGCAGCCGCCCGCCGCGCCAGCAAGCGCTGATGCCGTGAATAGCCAGCAGCGTGCCAAGCACGAAAACGCCGATGCCCCAATGGTGCGCTGCCTTGCTGTTAGGGTCGATCAAAACGGCTGATTGCCACAGGTTGGATGCCCATCGCAGCGGCAGCAGCAAGAGCCAGATGCCGATCACGATACTTCCTACCCGGGACGCCGCGCGGATACCAACCAGTCCCGCCGAAATGCGGCCGGTGCGGCCGATTCTTCCGCTTGCTTCAAGCAGGTAGCCAAGGCTTAAGAATTGGGCCAGAGGAATCGCGGCAAGAATGGCCAGCCCCAGGACCAGAGCCAGAAGGCCAAAGAGCCAGTCGACAGCCGACGCGAGATAGGCCTCACCGGCTACGGTCCAAGCCCAAAGGCGCCGGCGAGCTTTGCAAAACGGGAATGAACGCCGCACACGCGGGACCGCAACGATTTCGGCTTCGATGATGGTCTGAGACGCCATGGTTATGCTCCTCCGCCTCTCGAGGCACGGCACCGACGATACGCTCGAACTCAGCCTCCCGACAACTAGTAGATTCGTAGTCGATCTTTGTATCTTATCGTCTCCTCCGGATTCTTTTGGTAATTATCTCGCATTTTTGCTCGCTGTGGGGCAAGATATAGTTGAATTTGGCGAAGAATATTTGGGTCAGAAGGGGTAAAGCACGCCCAAAACGGGATCTACCGCAATGTGGGCTCGAAATCTGCTGTTTTGCAGCATCATTTTTGTCGGGGTGGCGGTGTTGGTCGCGCAACTCACGCCGCAATATGCAACCCGGCATGACGAACAGCAACTGACCGAGATCCAGCAAACCCGCCGCCGCGCCGCGCGGCTTGACCCGGTAAGCCGGCAGGTCGGCGGCGCCTTGAAGACGCGGTGGCAAGAAGCGGGCGTCAAGGCGGTTGCTACCGCTGACGATCTGACCGTTGCCCGGCGAATTTCCCTGGCTTTGGTTGGCACGATTCCTTCGCTGGAGGAGATTCGCTGGCTTGAGGCGTTGCCCGACGATGTGCGACTGGAACTGTGGGTCGATCGGCTGATGCGGGATCGTCGCTTCGCGGACTATCTTGCCGAGCGGTTGGCGCGGGCTTATGTCGGTGTGGATGTCGGGCCGTTTTTCATCTACCGCCGCCGCCGGTTCTTCGTTTGGTTGGCCGATCAAATTTATGCCAACCGGCCGTACGACGATCTGGTTCGCGAGTTGATTGCCAGCGAGGGTCTATGGACAGGCCGCCCAGCGACCAACTTTCTGACCGTGACGATCAACCCCAACGATAATGTCGGCCACCCGGACGAAGTAAAACTTGCCGGGCGCGTGGCGCGTGCGTTTCTCGGGGTAAGGATAGATTGTGCCCAGTGCCACGATCATCCGTTCGACGATTGGACGCAGAAAGATTTTCATGCGCTGGCCGCCTTTTTTGGTCAAACCGAACAAACCTTTACAGGAATCAGCGATGGAAAACGGCAGTATCTTTTCGACAACGGCGGTCGCCAACCTCCCGAGGCGGTCGAACCGCGCGTCCCGTTCAGCGAGGACTTGCTTCCCGCGAAGGGACGCTTGCGCCAACGGTTGGCCGCTTGGGTGACTAGCCCGAAGAACACCGCGTTTGCCCACGCCACGGTGAACCGGATTTGGGCCATGGCCTTTGGACGCCCGCTGGTCGAGCCGTTGGACAACCTGCCGATCGGGGAGAAGGTGCCTAAGGTGCTCGACGTGCTGTCCGAAGATTTTGTCGAACACGGATACGATCTCCAGCGATTGCTGCGAGTCATCTTCCGCAGCGAGGCCTTTCGCTTGGCAAGCCGCGATACGGATAGCGATCCCGGCGATAGTAAACCGAGCGACGAGAGAGTTGCCGATTTGGCTGGCGCGTGGGCGCTGTTTCCGATCGAGCGGCTTCTGCCGATCCAACTCGCGCAAAGTATCATCCAGGCCGCTTCGCTAAAGACCATTAACCACAGCTCGCATATCCTGATCCGTACCGTGCGACTGTTCGATCAAGGTCAGTTCATTAACCGCTACGGGGATCCGGGCGGAGATGAATTCATGCCGATGCCGAGCACCATTGCCCAGCGGTTGTTGATGCTCAACGGGAAGCTTGTGCAGGAAAAGGTAAAGTCGACGCTGTTCAACGCATCGGGCTTGATCGCCCAACTGGCGCCGGACGACCGCCGGGCGATCGAGACGGCCTATCTGACGGTTCTTTCCCGACTGCCGACGCCGGAAGAACTGGCGCACTTTCGTCAGCGGTTGACCGGAGATGGCGCGGAAACGCGAGCGCAGTGTATCGAAGATCTTTTTTGGACGTTGATCAACTCAACGGAATTCTCATGGAACCACTAAACAACCGTCATCCTTATTCGTTCCGCTCAAGCGCGGACGATGCTTTGCCTACCCGCCGCGGAGTGTTGAAGCTTGGCATGGCAGCCGGTGCAAGCTGGCTGACCGGAGTGGCTGAGTTGCTGGCACAGCAGCCCGCCCCGGGCGAACGTTCGGCGGGCGAAACCCGCGCACAGTCGGTCATTCTGCTGTGGCTCGAGGGTGGCCCCAGCCAACTGGAAACCTTCGACCCGCATCCCGGCAGTCCCATTGCCGGGGGAACCAAGGCCATCGCCACGCGTGTGCCCGGGCTGCAATTGGCTGAGGATTTCGAACAATTGGCCGATCAGATGCAGTCGGTGTCGCTGGTGCGATCGATTGTGACCAAAGAGGGGGATCACACGCGAGGGGCCTATTTGGCGAAGACCGGATACCGACCGAATCCGACCGCCGTCCATCCGTCGATCGGAGCGATTTGCTGCCACGAGCTCGCGGTGGGGGGGACCGAGATTCCGCGTCACATTTCCATTCTGCCTTCGTCGTCCGCCGGACGCGGCGGATTTCTGGGCAGCCGGTATGACGCCTTCAGAATCGGCGATCCCGCTCAACCGGTCTCGGACGTCGCGGGCTGGGTCGATCAGGAGCGGTTTCAACGGCGGCTTGGCGATTTGAACGTCGTCGACCGCGCCTTCGAACGTCCTCGGCGCACGTTGCTCGCAGTGGATCAGCCCCGCCATACGCTCAAGGCGGCTCGGCGCATTATGAGTTCCGAGCAATTGGCCGCATTCGAGGTCTCTCAGGAACCGCGTGGCGTCTTGCGGCGGTACGGAGACACCCCTTTCGGCCGCGGTTGTTTGGCCGCTCGGCGGCTGATCGAGGTTGGCGTACGTTGCGTCGAGGTCAACCTGACCGGCTGGGATAGCCATGCGGAGAACCACAAGATTCAGCGGCGACTCGTCCGCACGCTCGACCCGGCGTTTGCCGCGCTGTTGGCCGATTTAAGGGAACGAGACGCGCTCAAGCGGACCGTGGTGCTCTGCGCCGGCGAATTCGGTCGTACGCCGCGTATCAACGCGCTAGACGGTCGCGATCATTGGCCCAACGGATTCAGCGTGGCTTTGGCCGGTGGCGGCATCCGCGGCGGCTTGGCTGTCGGCGAAACCGATCCCCATGGAAGTCGCGACGTCAAAGATCCACACGCCTATGCTGATATCCACGCCACGATACTGACCGCCCTCGGCATTGATCGCGGCAAAGAAAACATCTCTCGCGCCGGTCGACCCATCCGCTTAAGTGAAGGGGAGCCGATCAAGGCTCTCCTCGGTTGATCGTGGGCTCGAAAACCCGCTGAGTTCGCCAGAGTGACGGTGGACGAGGAAAATCGAAAAAACCCGGAGACCACCGCACAGCAAAGACGCTGAGGTGGGATGGAAAGAACTGGGGTCGAGATGTGCAATTGCGGGATGAAGGCGTCCAGTTGACCGCGGGATGGTCGAGACGCCTAGGGCTCTTCTACCTTTCCCTTGATGCACGGGGTCTCCGGGGTTCAACGCTAGTGGTTTGTTTTGGCCGTCGCGCGACCGTTTTGGCCGCCGTGATGGGTTTATCCATGGATCAGCCGGCCGCGGCGATGCGCGGGCTTAGTTGTTCGGGGCATTGGCCGTCTTCGACCGCCACGATGGTCAGCCGATGATGATTGGCGTAGCGGACGACTTCGGGCTCGTCGAGTACGATGGTGCGATCAGCCTCAACCGCCAGCACTCGGGCACCCGACTCGACCATGGCTTGAAGCGTTCCCAGTCCGATCGTGGGAACGTCCATCCGCATGTCCTGTTGCGGCTTGGCCACCTTGACCACGGTGAAGCCTCCGCCGGGGCAAAGGTGGCCCGCGCGGCGGATACATTCATCCGTGCCTTCGATGGCTTCCACGGCCAAAGGGGCCAGGTCTTTGACGGCCACGCTCTGACCAATGTCGAGCCGGCCGATTTCCTTGGCCATGGCCCAACCGAATTCAATGTCGCGTCGATGAGCGCGGCTTGGCCCACGCGCGGTAAGTTGTCCGTACTTCACAAGTACCTCGGGAACAAGATCCGTGGGCTCGACGACCTCGATGCCGTGGGAAGCAAACTCCTCGACCACGGCCATCGTTAGTGTGTCATCGCGCCGATCTTTTTTAAGCGAGATGAAATGAGGCCAAAAGCGGCGTACGGCGGCCCAGTCGGGTAAATGCACGAACAGCGAGGAGATGTGGAGAAGCGAGATTTTGTGGATCTTACCACCCATCGCCACGCGGCGAACTCCGTGACGCCGAAAATAGCTTACTGCCCGGCCGAGCTTAGCCAGACCGTTCCATTGAAAGTGATGGCAGACTTCGGCCAACGCCGGGTCCGCGTGGTCCTTGATTCCCAAACAGTAAACTTCAAATCCCTGCTCGACCAGCGCCTGAGCCACGACTAGGGGAAAACGCCCCCAGCCGGCCAACAGGCCAATCCGTCGCAGTCCGGTTTGCGGTTGGTGCAAGGTCAAGTGTGGCACCACGGGTTGACTCACGGTTATATGCTGTGTGGTAATGTGTTTTTGTGGAGACTGAAAACTATGCGGCAGCGGATTCGTCCGCCGAGGCCGTGTCGTCCGCCGCTTCGATTGTCTCGAGGCCGCGTTTGATTCGTTGCACTTCAGCGGTCAGTTTTTTCAACTGCCGCCGCATTTCGGGCAGTTTGCTCAGCGCGGCCTGCTTGAGCTTCTGTTCTCTTAGCGGAGTTGCCGGAGTGCCCAACATCGAGGCCCCTTCGGCGACGTCGTTCGGGATACCCGCCTTCGCCCCCAACATGGCCTGTGAGCCGATGTGGACGTGATCACGAATGCCAACTTGGCCGGCGATCACCACGTAATCGCCGGTGCTCGTACTTCCGGCGATGCCTACCTGCGAGCAAATCAGGTTATGTCGACCGATGCGGCAGTTGTGACCAATCTGGACTTGATTGTCGATCTTGGTGCCTTCACCGATGCGGGTTGGACCGTAGGTGCCCCGGTCGATCGTCGTTCCGGCGCCGATGTCCACGTCATCCGCAATATCCACATAACCAAGCTGCGCACAAAGTTGGTGTCGGCCCTCGACCACGCGATAGCCGAAGCCGTCGGCCCCAAGCACCGCGCAGGCATGAATCGTGACACGATCTCCGACTCGGGTTTCTTCGTAAAGCACGGCACCGGGGAAAACCCGCACGCTACGGCCGAGCCGGCAACCGGCCATGATCCGAGCGCCGCCGTAGATGGTTGAATCAGCGCCGATTTCAACGCCCTCGCCGATCATTGCCCCGGAATGCACATCCACGTTCGGACCAAGCTTGGCGGTGGGGCTGACCATGGCCTCCGGGCTGATTCCGCGTCTCCCACGCCAAAGATGCGGATGGAAGTGCTGCACGATCTTGCCGAAAGCCGCGTGGACGTCATCGACCTCGATGCTCGGCAAATCAACGGCCAAGCCTCGGGGAACAACCGCTGCCGACGCTTTCGTCGCACTGAGCCGACCCGACTTCTGCCCATCGTCGATCAGCGTGATGTGACCCGGCCCACATTCAGACAGCGTGGTCGCCGCATGGATCGGCGTATGGCCATCACCGACCACCGCTCCATCGACCAATTCCGCCAGTTCATCCAGGCGCGAGTCCATCCGTGGCCGCCTTCCCCCTAGGGTTTGCATCCGCTGCATCGACTCATGCGGCTTCCCGCCGCGCTGTGTTTCAAGCGAGATGATGCTAATCCGTCACCCGATTTGGGGCAAGACCGGTTAAAAGCGGGTTTTCGAGGGGGGTGCAGCCTGCACTTTGCGTGTGAGGGGGTTTTGTTGTAGAAGTTGTGGAGCATTTGACGAGCAGGGGGTGGATTCAGCGTGAAGCTGGAGAATTGGAGGAGCCAAGGATGGCAACTAGCA
>Ga0114931_10004875_pt1 | contig 16662 bp, 13 predicted proteins | sample 2SBtaG_FD_89579 | JGI IMG/M metagenome (GOLD analysis project Ga0114931, IMG submission 89579) | Deep subsurface microbial communities from Kolumbo volcano to uncover new lineages of life (NeLLi) - 2SBTROV14_V59a metaG | ecosystem: Environmental > Aquatic > Marine > Volcanic | place: Kolumbo...
AGCAGTACGGGCAGGTCTTCCTCGGGTACCGGTACCGGGCCACACTGCTCACAGTGAATAATGGGTATAGGCTCGACCCAATAGCGCTGGCGCGAGAACACCCAATCCTTCAGACGATACTGTGTGGTGAGCGTACCCTTTGCGTGCGCAGTGACCGCGCGCTTTGCCTCCTCACTATCCATCCCCGTGAACGGGCCGGAGTGAATGAGTACGCCGGGTTGCGTCCAGACCTGTTGAGCCTCAGACTCGGGCTGCACCCTAGGGGCGCCGAATGTACTCTTGGCAACACTGCCACGTTCCGATCGCCGCTCAGGTGAACGAGTGTCGATCGGCATTGGTTGCACCACTTCCCGTATCGGCAAACCAAACGCTGTCGCGAATGTGTAGTCGCGCTCGTCGTGTGCCGGCACAGCCATAATGGCGCCGGTACCGTAGCTACCAAGTACATAGTCTGCAATAAAAAGGGGGAGTTTTTCATCGTTTGCGGGGTTTATTGCCGCGACACCTTCAAGTCGTACGCCGGTCTTTTCCTTCCCCTCCGCAGTGCGCTCTATCTCCGTCCTGCCTGCTGCGTTCGCCGCATACGCTTCTACCTCAGCCCAATTCTTGATGCGGTCCTTGAGCTCTGGCACCAGCGGATGTTCCGGTGCAAGCACCACGTATGTTGCCCCAAAGAGCGTGTCCGGACGAGTAGTGAAGACCCGAACACTTTGGCCAGTCCCCTCTACGGCAAAATCGAGTGTGGCTCCCTCGCTTTTCCCTATCCAATTGCGCTGCGCTTCTTTGACCGACTCTGCCCACGGCAGGTCGTCGAGGTCTTCGAGGAGTCGATCCGCATAGTCGGTTATCTTGAGCACCCATTGCCGCATCGGCCGCTTCTCAACAACCGTGCCGCAGCGCTCACACACCGTGCCGTCCAAGTCCTCGTTCGCAAGACCCGTCTTGCAGCTCGGGCACCAGTTTATAGGTTCTTGTGACTCATACGCGAGTCCTTTTTTATAAAGCTGCACGAATATCCACTGTGTCCATTTGTAGTACGCTGGGTCTGTCGTGTTTATCTCCCTGTCCCAGTCGTAGGTAAAGCCTATCTTTCCCAATTGCTCCTTGAACCGCGTGATATTCTCCTTGACCGCTTTTTCAGGGTGCACGTTGTTCTTGAGCGCATAGTTCTCCGCGGGCAAACCAAACGCATCCCACCCCATAGGATGCAACACATTGTAACCTCGCATTCGCTTGTACCGTGCGTACACGTCGGTAGCAATGTACCCTTTGGGGTGTCCCACGTGAAGCCCCGCACCAGAAGGGTACGGGAACATGTCAAGCACGTAGCACTTCTTTTTGGAGCTATCGTCAGGCACATGATACAGGCCTTCCTTTTCCCAACGTTCCTGCCATTTCTTCTCTATAGCTTCATGGTCGAAGATCTTCATATGTGTGTCGTTACCTGTCCCGGGTACAAGTGCTATACTACGGACATAACGTAATAAAATTACTATACAACGAATATGGAAGATGACAAAAAGTATCTGAGGCTCTTTTTTGATATGGACAACACGCTCACTCGTAGTCGTACACCCATCACGGATGAGATGCATACGCTCCTCGGCTCGCTCCCCTGCACTATCGTTGCGGTTTCTGGGCAAACTGCCGACGCAGTCATCAAGCAGTTGAAAGGGCTTGACTGCTATGTCCTGGGGCAGAACGGCAACGACGCGCGCTATGGCGAAGAGACACTATGGCACAACACACTAACCGAAGATGAGAAAGCTGCCATTTATGATCACATAGCATCCCTCCCCCGTACATGGGATGTCCCGGACGAGAACGACCTCATCGAGGATCGTGGCTGCTCTATCAGTTTCTCGCTCTATGGGCACCATGCACCCATTGAGGACAAGGAGAAATTCGACCCGGACCAAGCTAAGCGCATAGGCCTTCTTACCGAGCATCCGCTCAACTCGGAAACCATTGAGGTCAAGATAGGTGGCACGACGACACTAGACTACCTAAAAAAGGGTCTACACAAAGGCTACAATATTGCGCGCCTATGTGAGTACAAAGACTGGAACCTTGATACGTGCCTTTACTTTGGCGACGCACTCTTTCCGGATGGCAACGATGAGACTGTTATCGGTGTCATTGACACGCGTGCCGTAAAGAACCCGGACGATACCTACGAACAGTTGACACAAATGTTTTCGTAAGGCATACTCAAACTCAGTTCACAACCGAGGAGAGAACGAATGTCACGAGTAACAATACGATACGCGAAATCTGCCCTAAAGGTGGTAGAAGCTAACCTTGATTTATTAGAGGAAATGGCGGCTCAACCTCAGTCGAAGGAAACTGAGCTTACAGAGGTTTTGCTAAGAATAAAAAAACTGCTTTCTCTCGTCGCGGATTACCTCGACGATCAGCGTAAGCACACGCTTGCAATAGAAGTTGCATACTGTGCAGACATACATGCGCGCGACAAAACTCCAATACAGGCCATGATCGAGCGTGCAAGAAAAAAGCTAGTAGACGTTGACGAGTTCCTGAACGCTGCAACATAACCCGTCCTTCCAGACACGGTCCCGTACAGGGACCGTTTTTTGTGCAACTATATTCTGAATTCTATGACATCCCCATCTTGTACGATGTACTCTTTCCCCTCTGTGCGCAGGAGTCCTTTCTCGCGGGCGTTCGCGTACGAGCCGGCGGTGATGAGGTCCTCATAGGCAATGACCTCCGCACGAATGAACTTGTCACGAAAATCAGTATGGATCGCTGCTCCGGCTTCCGGAGCAGTTGACCCTATCGGAATGGTCCACGCACGTGTCTCATCCTCGCCGGTCGTAAAAAAGGTCATGAGTCCAAGTGTCTCATACCCCTTCACGATAAGATCATTCACCCCATCATCGAGTACGCCGTACTCTTGACGAAACATAGCACGGTCATCAGTCGCAAGCTCGCGCAGCTCTCTTTCCACGTTCGCGTCTACAAACACGTACGGTGCATGACCTTCGTCAAGAAAGAGTTTGAGTGTGTGCCAGCGCTCGTCATCCTGTTCATCGAAGTTGTATGCACCCGCCTTTTTGTTGAGCACATAGAGGATGGGTTTCAGCGTCAGCAGGGTATAGAGACGCAGCGTTGCCACATCACCCTCAGGTATGGTACCGGCCTTGCGTGCCTCAGAGAGCAACATGCCCGCCTCAAGTACCTGACGCGCCCTGTCGAGGATTTCTTGTTCCTTGAGCGCCTCCTTGCCAGCACGCTTCACCTCCCGTGCAATCCCCGCAAGGCGCTTGGCAACCGTCTGCAGATCGGCTAGCACGAGTTCGAGATTGATGACCTCAATGTCGCGCATCGGATCTACCGCACCATGCACGTGCGTTACGTTACCGTCATCAAAAAGGCGTACAACCTCAGCTATTGCGTCGGTCTCGCGAATGTTTGCCAAAAACTGGTTGCCCAAACCCTCCCCCTCGCTCGCACCCTGCACGAGGCCGGCAATATCCACAAACTCGACGACCGCAGGTATGGTCTTCTTGGAGTGCGAAAACTCGGTCAGACGTCCGAGACGCATGTCCGGCACCGCAACAATACCGACCGATGGGTCGATGGTGCAGAATGGGAAGTTCTCAGCCGGTACACTTTTTTCCGTCAGCGCGTTGAAGAGTGTACTCTTCCCTACATTCGGCAGGCCGACAATGCCGATGGATAGTGACATGGCAGTGAGTGTAGCAAGTCTCACACGGAATCACAACTCCCATACAGGCCTATCTGTGCATGTGACGTGTCCATACGTACACGTGAAGGACTGGCAACACTATACACATCACGATGGTACACGTGCCTACAGGTACACAAAGCGGGAAACTTCTTATGACAACTACACCCGTTGCCTACGACACGTTCCGGCTCGATGGCCTCAAGCGCATCATTACTACGCAAGAGTCAGCGTTTCTGTCGCTTCCATGGAGAGCCGACACCCACACAAGCGGCGCTCCGCAATAGCGGAGGACTCCTTGATGCATAGCAAGCACGCATCTCAAATAAGAGTAGCGCGATTACATGCGCACGACTGCACCACTTTAGAGCAGCCGACAGGTGCAGTTCGCAACTGTCAGTTTGACCCGCCCGACTTCATGTGAAGCGGGTATGTGTGTACTCTACGTAACTTACGGCCGCATCTTCTGCTGCTTGCCACCAAGTGCTTCCTGCAGCTCCTTCTGGTACTTCTTGCCAACCTCCATCATGGCAAGCATCTGGTCCTTCCCTTCCTTCTTTACCTTATGGTCTACCTCCTTAGACATCTTCACAAAGAGATCAGGGTTGTTCTCAATGAGTGTCATAATGGTCTCCTGTTGGTCTTTGGGGAGGTCCTTGAGCTGACGCTCTGCCATCTTCTTTATAAAAAAATTTTTTACTGACATAGTGCGTGGGTTACTTCAATAGGTGACAGTGTAGCACGTGGAGTATGTACGGCAAAAGTCGGGGGCTATTCGTGATCGATATAGTGACATATCATACATACCACTTGTTACGTAGCTTGTTACGTAACATGCTACGTAACAAGCTACGTAACAAGTGGCTGTCCTGGTTTGCTACTCCCATTGACCCGTAGTACTAAACGGTTAGTTTCTATAGCCACAAGGGGAAACTGCGGCGGGAAGGTGAACGTACGGCATGCGTGCCGTGCTTCAAAAGCAGCTACAGCGCACGCAGCAAGCACAAGCTGCAAAGGTAAACCCTGTTTGGTAACTGCGCGCGCTTCCCAAAAGCTCACTGTCTGTAGCGCTTTGTGCGGCGGAGCCTATATCCCCCACAGAGAAGACTAGATTCAATGTTTTCAATGTTGAAGTGCAACACTTTACTATAGTAAAGTGTTGCACTTACTTGTTAAACTCAGGGTTTGCAGGGTTGACAACTTTAAAAAATAGTGCAGAATGTGCAGACTATCACGCTAACCACTCAACGAACGTGTTCAGCATTACCACACGCCTACAGACCCTCATACGCAGCACACGTATACACGTACGGGAGCACCCTACACGCTCCGGCCTCGCCGCCATCGTACTTATAGTGCTAGTGGTACTTGTGTTCACCGCAGGTGGTGGAAACAACAGCGATACATCACAAAGCGAACCTGTCCCACAGGTCACACTCGAATCGGTCGGTTCCCTGTCAAATGATACTACCTCGCTCACCCTCCTCGGCGAGGTACGCAGTGTAGCGCAGGCAGAGTTGCGTGCAGAAAAACCAGGTCAGGTAACACGGGTAACTGTACAAGCTGGAGCATATGTACCCGCAGGCACCATACTTGCTGAGCTAGAGAATGCGAGTGAGCGCGGTGCGGTACTGCAAGCACAGGGTGCGGTCCGGGCGGCAGAAGCACAGCTTGCCAAGACAGAGGCAGGCGCCCGTCCTGAGGATAAAGCGAGCGTATCCGCACAAGCCGAGGGTGCCACTATCACACTGCAATCCGCCCAAGCGAGCGCACAGACAGCATACTCCGGCGCATACTCAGCCGCACAAGACGCTATTGTGGCAAAAGCAGACACCTTCTTTTCTCATCCCTACACCGTGGACCCAAGTTTCAGAGTGCGCACCGCAAGCTACGAGGAGAAGCAAGTACTTGAAAAAGAACGCGTAGCCTTAGGTGACATCTTGAACGCATGGCGTACACAAACAGCACAGCCCCTACCCTCCCATGAGCTCGACGAGTCGCTTGCAAATGCGCAGGCCAACCTCGCACGTATCAAGTCGTTCCTCGATAGTATAAGTGCCTTTGTGTCAGAGCTGCCTATTACTAGTGACTATACCGCTACCGACAAAGCAGCACAGGAGGCACGTATGCTCGCGGCACGCACAGAGGTGGATACTGCGCGTGCAAGTGTGAATTCGGCACGACAAGCGCTTGCGAACGCAGTAAGTGCGCAGCAGGTATCAAGCCTCTCTGAGAGCAAGCTTGTCACAGGCGAGCGGCCCGAGGATATTCAGGCCGCACAAGCTGCGGTCACGCAAGCAAAGGGACTCTTGGTGGGCGCTGTGGCAGCACTTGAGCGCACGCGGGTACGCACGCCGATAAGCGGCATAGTCACTACACTTAACGTTGCAACGGGCGATTTCCTATCTGCCTACCAAGTGGTTGCCGTGGTGGCGAACCCCCAGGCACTTGAGATAGAGGCGTTTGCAAGCGACCGTGTACGCGAGCGTATCGCGGTCGGCAGCCAGGTGCTCGTGGACGGCACGTACGACGGTACGGTGACCTCGCTCGCGCCGGGTCTTGATCCGGCGACCAAGAAAGCACGGCTTACGATAGGACTCGCCAAAGATGTACCCCTCGTGAACGGTCAATCCGTTGAGATTGCCCTCGCGGCGACGTCATCGACAGCAAATTCTGCTAATGCGTCGCGGAATGGATTCTACATACCGCTTGCAGCTATCAAGGTACTTCCCAACGGTCTCGCCGTGTTTACGGTCAGTGCTTCAAGCACGCTTGAAGCACATCCCATACAGGAAGGGACGATAGTCGGCGACCGCATGCTCATAAAAGATGGTATCACCTCCGACCTCATGATCGTCACTGACGTACGCGGCCACGGTATAGGCGACCACGTTGACGTACGGAACCCGTAAACTGTATCACGTATACCACCATGCTTCGTGTCTGGAATTTTTTGCTCGAACGCTTAGGTCTCACCTGGTTCATTATGGTGGGGCTCATTGTGTACGGCTTTGTCTCTATCTTCACCTTGCAGCGTGAGGCAACCCCCGAGGTGCGCGTACCGGTAGCTATCGTGAGCACTGCCCTGCCCGGCGCAAGCCCGGCAGATGTAGAGACGCTCATCACGAATGAGATAGAGAAAGCGGTGAACAATGTGGAGAACATCGATACGCTCACCTCAAGCTCCCGCGAGGGTCTGTCACTCGTGTCCGTCCAATTTGATGCTTCCGCTAATATCGACACCTCAATACAGAAAGTGCGGGACGAGGTGGACAAGGTGCGCGGTACACTCCCCGCCGATGCTACGGAACCATCCGTAACCGATGTAAATTTTGCAGACCAGCCCGTCTTGCTTGCCTCTATCTCAAGCGACCTGCCGGCTTCCGAGTTCAAGCAGTTCACCGATATGGTACAGGACGAGCTTGAAGCGATACGCGGCGTATCACGAGTGGATATTACCGGGGTGCGCGGTGCAGAGGTGACGGTCATTGTGCGTCGCAGTGCACTCACGCAATACGACTTGTCACTGAATGACGTCATTGCTGCCATAGCTGCACAGAACGCAGCCTTTCCCATCGGCTCACTTGAGCAGGATGGTGTTGACTATGCCATCTCGTTTAATGGCGACCTTACGGACTCTTCCCAAGTAGCATCGTTGCCTATCGTGACCAGAAGCGGCCAGCTGCTCACGTTGTCGGATATAGCGCTGGTGTCAGACGGCGTAGAGGAGGCACGTAGTCTGTCGCGCGTATCCGTGAACGGTAAGCCGTCACAGCAGGCGGCAAACCTTATGGTGTACAAGCAAGGCGGTGCGGATGTGACCATACTCAGTAGTGCCGTTCGGGCGAAGCTCGATGAGATAGCTGCACAACATGATGTGCAGATGTTCGTCACACTGGATAATGCTGACGAGATACGAACGAACATCCGCGACCTTTCAAAGACCGGCCTAGAGGCAGTGGTGCTCGTTATGGCAGCACTCTTTGCAACACTTGGCTGGCGCGAGGCACTGGTCGCGGCGCTTTCTATCCCCCTTTCGATACTTGTTTCGTTCGTAGCGCTCAAAGAGTCAGGCAATACTATCAACTTCATCTCGCTCTTCTCACTTATCCTGTCGATAGGCATTCTCGTGGACTCCGCTATCGTCATCACCGAAGCCATTCACGTAAATATGCGCAAAGGGATGCGTAAGATGACCGCTGCGCGAGAAGCGCTACGTGAGTATAGCAAACCCCTGACCGCAGGAACGCTCACCACTATAGCTGTATTTCTCCCACTGTTCACCATCTCCGGCATTACGGGTGAGTTCATTAAAAGTATTCCCTTTACGGTCATCTTTGTGCTCGTTGCTTCCATTTTCGTTGCCCTTGGCCAGATACCGCTGGTAGCAAAAACTTGGTTCAGGCAAACAGCAGCAAGCAACCTTGAGAAACGACAGGAGCGCTTTGCGGAATGGTCTCGCGCATGGTATCGCCGCAAGATCGTATGGCTCCTGGACCACCGTGCACGCAAGTGGAAATTCGTCATCGGTGTCGTATTGTCGTTCGTTATCGCGCTTGCGTTGCCGGTGATCGGCCTCGTAAAGGTGTCATTCTTTCCGCAAGCAAACGTCGACTACCTCTACCTTGAGATAGAGCTGCCACAAGGAACGCCGCTGGAGCGGACCGACCTTGCAACGCGCGCAGTCGAAGATGTGCTCTATGACATCCCGGAGATCGAGTCTTTTAGCACGACAGTGGGTTCGGGGTCTACGTTTGGTGTTAACGACCTTGCGCAGGGCGTCCGCACCGGTGACCGTTTCGCAAGTATTAACATAAACCTTACCAAGGACCGTACACGCACCGGCACAGAAATACTACGTGACATACAGACACGTATCAGCGTGTTCAATACGTTCACGGTACGCGTGTATGAGCCGAACAATGGGCCACCCTCAGGCGCACCGATAAAGCTGACGTTCTGGGGCAGTGACCTTAACGAGCTCAAGGCTGTAGCGCTCGATGCTAAGAAACTCCTTGCGGACATTTCTGGCACACGCGACGTAACCACAAGTGCTGAGAATGATGCTGCGGAACTTACCCTTTCCATAGACCGGACCAAGGCAGCTGAGCTTGGCCTTTCCCCAATGCAGGTGGCAACAACACTACGCACTGCGGTATTCGGAACCGAGGCAACGACCATCAAAAAAGGTGGCGATGAGATAAAGGTGTTGGTAAAAACAGACCTTAACCCCAACTTTCGTACTCCATCTGAGACCTCCATGGCGACGGTCGACGCACTACGTGAGCTGCAGGTACAGACAAGCCAGGGCACCGTGCATCTGGGATCAGTGTTCGCTGTACACCTCACAAGTGCAAACGACACCATTGCACACGAGGACCAGACCCGCATCGTGACCGTCACAAGTCAGCTCGACCCGGGTACCTACGCTGCCGACGTTACCTCTGCATTTAGCAGCCGTGCGCAAACTGACCTGTCACTTCCTGATGGTGTGCGTATGACCATAGGTGGTGAGAACGAGGACGTCAACCAATCATTTCAGGACATGTTCCTAGCGCTTGTCATGGGTCTCGTCCTTATCTTCATCATCCTCATCATCGAGTTCTCGTTCTACCGTGAGGCGCTCCTCGTGCTCTCCGTGGTGCCACTGTCGCTCATTGGTGTGCTGTTTGGCCTCCTTCTGACCGGCCAACCGGTCTCCTTCCCCACGATGCTCGGCTTCATTGCACTTGCCGGTGTGGTGGTGAACCACGCCATCATTCTCGTTGATGTCTTTAATCGCCTCCGCCGTGAGAACCCTGATATGCCTATCCGCACCGTAGTGATAGAAGGCGGTGCAATACGCCTTCGCCCTATCATACTCACGAAACTCACAGCCATTATTGGTCTCATCCCCCTTCTCTTTGTATCTGAGCTTTGGCGTCCTATCGCTATAGCAATGATATTCGGTCTTGCCTTTACGGGAGTCCTCACACTTATCTTCGTGCCGGTAGTCTACCTCAAGTGGTGCAAGCACCTGAATATGCGCTCGCATGATGACGAACAGGACCCCCTGACACCCGTACCGACAAATCCCACGGTACCGGCAACAACCGGTTCGATACGTCCTAAGACACTGGCGGCGATACTTCTTGTGCTCACAAGCGCATGTACGCCGCTCTCCTCGGCACAGGCATTCACCTACACACAGGACAATATACAAACATCGTATCAGGAAGCACCGGCCACGTTTACATTCGACACAAGTGGTCAGATGTTCGGTGCAACGATCTCCGGCATCCCCTTTCGTCAGCTCAACGTGGCGAACGGCTACGGCATTCGCCTCCAGCGCTTTGAGATAGGTACCGCCCGTTGGTACGTAAGTGACCAGGGTATCATCTGGGCGGACAATGACCTCGTTGCGCTCTCCATCTACCTCTCTCGCGTTGCCTAGTACTACAATTAAAGGTACCCGGTACCTTTAATTATAAATCCTGCGTTTTTATACAGCGTCATAAAGTATTGGGAATCTAACTCTTAACAGAGCCGTACATTACCACTTTTAGTACCCGAAATCTTTTGGGCCCGAGACTTGTCAAGCATTTGAAAGCATGTCTAAATTAAAGGTACCGGGTACCTTTAATTAGTTCTGGTCCTTCTTAATCAGTGCAGTGACGTACTCCTTGAGCCTTGGGTCGAGTGCTACCTTGAGACACTGCTGCTTGGATTGCTTCCTCCGTAGGTCTGCTTTCTTTTGTGCGCGTGCTGCTTTGTATACTCCCTTAACACTCCCCATCCATATCTCTCCCGAGATACTACTCTTGCTCCGTTTTCGCATGCGCGCTATCGCGTTCACTCCCTTGCCGTTAAGGTCAATTGGCAACCTTTTACTACAGCGTAGCTAAATTAAAGGTACCGGGTACCTTTAATTAGTTGGTGCAACGACAGCGTGGTGTACGTGTCTGACGTCCTTAGAGAAGAACGGTCGCGTGTTTGCCGGTAACCTCAAGAATGCCGCCCTTCAGGTCATAGGTGAAGACCTCTGTACCACCCTTCTTGACGACAAGGTGCCCGGGTTTCAACGTCGTAACCAATGGCATGTGCTCCTGAAGGACGGTAAGCCTGCCTTCAGCACCCGGCACAGACACCGAGTCCGCTTCATCGGAATACAGTACGCCGTTTACGTGTGCAATATGAATTTTCATGTTTTCTTGGAACGACTAACCACTCCTCACTTCTCACTAACCACCTGATCTATACTTCCCTTCATGTAGAACGCCTGCTCCGGCTTGTCGTCATGCTTCCCGTCCACAATCTCTTTGAAGGACCGTATCGTGTCCTCAAGCGTACAGTATGCGCCCGGCGTACCGGTAAACACTTCGCCCACAAAGAACGGCTGTGAAAGGAAGCGCTGCATCTTTCGCGCACGCTCCACAAGCATCTTGTCTTCATCAGAGAGTTCTTCGGTGCCGAGAATCGCAATGATGTCCTGCAGGTCTTTGTACCTCTGAAGAATTCGCTTTACCTCGTTTGCCACGAAGTAGTGCTCCTCACCGATAATGGTCGGGTCAAGCGCGGTTGAGCTTGAGGCTAGTGGGTCGACCGCCGGATAGATGGCGAGCGCCGCAAGTTCACGCGCAAGCACTACGGTCGAGTCAAGGTGTGAGAAGGTGGTTGCCGGTGCCGGGTCGGTAAGGTCATCCGCTGGCACGTACACCGCCTGCACCGAGGTAATGGATCCCTTCCCGGTCGAGGTGATGCGCTCCTGAAGCTGACCCATTTCCTCCGCAAGCGTTGGCTGGTACCCGACAGCACTTGGTACACGACCAAGGAGTGCGGATACTTCCGAACCCGCCTGGGTGAAGCGGAACACGTTATCCATGAAAAACAGCACATCCTTGCCAAGGCTGTCCCGGTAGTACTCGGCAAGCGTAAGGCCCGTAAGTGCCACACGTGCACGAGCGCCCGGCACTTCGTTCATCTGACCGAACACGAGCGCGGTCTTGTCAATGACACCCGAATCCACCATCTCGTGGTACAGGTCGTTGCCTTCACGCACACGCTCACCAACACCGGCAAAACACGAATAGCCACCGTGCTCCGCCGCAATGTTGCGAATAAGCTCTTGAATGAGGACCGTTTTACCGACGCCGGCGCCGCCGAAGAGGCCGACCTTACCGCCCTTGATGAACGGCACGAGGAGGTCAATGACCTTGATACCGGTCTCGAACACCTCGGTCTTCGTCGACTGTGACTTAAAGCTTGGCGGGTCGCGGTGTATCGACCACGTATCCTCGCCCTTTGCGTCACCCTTACCATCTATCGGCCTTCCCACCACATCAAACATGCGACCAAGCACACTCTCGCCGACCGGCACCTGTATGGGGCTACCCGTGTCTGTCACGACATCTCCGCGCTTCAAACCGTCGGTTGATGCCATGGCAATACAGCGGACCTGGCCAAGCCCGAGATGTTGCGCGACCTCAAGTGTCATGTCCTGCTCTTTCCGTTCAGGGTCACGTACCGTGAGTGCGTTCATGATCGGCGGTAGTCCGTCCTTGAACTCGACGTCAACGACCGTACCGATTACCTGTGAGATTGTTCCTTTCATATGTGGTGAATACTGTTGTTAGTAATATGTACTGCTCATTACTGCTTATTATTGTGTAATACATCAGCGCATCGCCTCAATGCCGCTTGTTATCTCGGATACTTCACCCGTAATGTCACCCTGACGTGCCTTGTTAAACTCCAACGTCAGATCACGTGTCAGGTCACGTGCACGGTCTGACGCACTCTTCATGGCAACCATTCGTGCACTGTGTTCGGATGCGTTCGCCTCAAGTGCCGCATGGTATAGCACCACACCTACCAGGTACGGAAGAAGTTCCTTCAATACCGTCCCGGGATCAGGCTCGAACGAGTACTCTGCAACATGTTCCTCTTTCACAAGGTCGCGAACATCGCTATACTTGCCCCGCACCGGCACAATGCCCCCCATCACTTCCTCAAGTGCAGGCAACGATACCGGAAGTAGACGACGGGTAACCGGCTCTTGCACGAACGTCGATTCAAAGTTGCTGTAGGCGAGAACCACACGGTCATACACGCCATCCAAGTACGCTTGTATGATGTGCGTGCCAAGGTCTAGCGGGTCACCTATGGCCACGCCGTCGCCCCAGTGCTCGTAGGCATCTACGACATGGAAGTTGCGGCGCGCAAAGTGTTCGTATCCCTTCTTACCTATCGCAATGATGTGCACCTGGTCGCGCGACAAGCCTCGCTCTTGTATGCGTGCATGTACCGCCTTTAGCACATAGGTGTTGAGTGCGCCGGCAAGCCCACGGTCGGACGTAATGACCACAAAGAGTACGTTCTTCTCGTGCTTGCGGTGTATTGCCAGCGGATGCTTTCGCAACACCCCCTGCTGTGCCAGTCGCCTGAAGACGCCCATTGCGTGAAGTGCGAAGGGACGACCCTCAATGGCAGCATGCTGGCTTCGGCGCATTTTGACCGCAGAGACCGCTTCCATGGCCTTCGTGACCTGGTGTATCTTCTTGATGGCGCGTATTTTCCCTTTTACTTCTTTTAGTGACATGGTCTGGCTGTTGACTCAATGGGCGCTACTGCTGCGAGAAGAAGGTGGCGTATGCTCCCTTGAACTGCTCGAAGGCTTTCGCGAGCGACTCTTTGCTTTCGTCGGTAAGGTCCTTGCTCTCCTTGATGCCCGTTAGTATATCCTCGTGTTGGTTTTCGAGGAAGGTCACAAGCTCCCGTGATGCTTCCGCGGTCTTTTCGACCGGCACATCAATAAAGAGCCCGCTGTTGGCCGCTTCTATCACCGCAACCTGCTTTTCGAACCCCAGTGGACTTGAGTGCGGTTGCTTCAGAACCTCGACGAGCCGTGCTCCCCTGTTGAGGCGTCGTGTGGTTTCCTCATCAAGGTCGCTCGCAAACTGGGCGAACGCTTCAAGCTCACGGTACTGCGCGAGGTCGAGACGCATGGTGCCGGCAACCTTCTTCATGGCCTTGGTCTGTGCAGAAGAGCCGACGCGCGAAACGGACAGACCGACGTTGATGGCAGGACGAACGCCCTTGTTGAACAGGTCACCCTCAAGGTATATCTGACCGTCGGTGATGGAGATAACATTCGTTGGAATGTACGCGGACACGTCACCTTCCTGTGTTTCAATAATAGGCATTGCGGTAATGGAACCGCCGCCGAGCTTTTTGGAGAGCTTTGCGGAACGTTCCAGCAGGCGCGAGTGCAAGTAGAAGATATCACCCGGGAATGCCTCTCGACCGGGCGGGCGACGCAAGAGGAGCGACACCTCACGATAGGCAACAGACTGCTTTGAGAGATCATCGTAGACAATGAGTACGTCCTTGCCTTGCTCCATAAAGTACTCCCCCATGGAAACCCCTGCGTACGGCGCAAGAAACTGAAGTGCAGCCGGGTCAGAGGCAGGTGCGTCCACTATTATTGTGTAGTCCATGGCCCCCGCTTCCTTGAGCTTTGCGGCTATTTTTGCTGTTTTTGACTCCTTCTGTCCAATAGCAACATAAATACAGACAGGCCGCTGCTCCTTTGGCTCCGTTCGCTGGTTTAAGATCATGTCGATAGCGATCGTGGTCTTGCCGGTGGTTCGGTCCCCAATGATGAGCTCACGCTGCCCGCGTCCGATAGGTATCATCGAGTCTATGGCCTTGAGACCCGTGTGGAGTGGCGCGTTCACAGATTCACGTTCTATGACCGGGTGCGCCGGCCGTTCTACCGGATAGAGTGCCGCTTCCTTCACAGGACCTTTCCCATCAAGCGGCTCGCCGAGTGTGTTCACAACACGGCCAAGCAGTGCTTCTCCCACCGGCACGGAGAGTACGCGACCGGTCGAACGTACGGACATACCCTCTTTCACGCGGCGTGTATCACCGAGAACCACGGCACGTATCGCGGTCTCCTCAAGATTAAGGACCATGCCGTATACGCGCCCCTTCTCTTTGACCGCGTCAGCAAGTGCGCTGTCCGCTGCGGTATCAAATTCGATCATCTCTGCCATGAGCGCGCCAGGTAGACCGTCTATCTCCGCGACGCCGTCACCGACCGACACGACGGTGCCGACACCCTCGGTTGAGGTGGTCACCTCGAACGACTCGAGTTGTCTCTTTAGTTTCTCTACTATCGTGGTGCTCATACTGATGGTTATGATTGTCTAACAAGTGTGGTATAGAGGGCAAGTAATGAACGTTTGTACGTTCGGTCTATACGCTTCCCGTTCGCCCGAAGTTCATAGCCGCCGATGACCTGCGGACTAACGACCGTGTGAAGCGGCAATGACACAGCGTCAAGGGTGCGAAGATCTGCCGCAATACGTTCTCGGTACCGTTCAACATCCGCTGCGTGTGCCACACGCACGATCGCTTCAGTATCTGTTTGACGCCGTCTGATAAGCTTCTCGAGTTCCCGTGTAATAGCAGGTAGGAGTGCCAGGTGTCCGTGCTCACGCAGCATGGCAACCAAGCGCTCGGTGATTGCCGTAGTGTCCTCATCCCCCTTCCCGAGGCTTGCGCGATAGAGTGCTTCTGCGTAGTCAGTTGCCTTCATACTTATGCACGAGCTTTACGGTCGTCTGCGCGTAGTGTCTTTTCCGCACCCAGCACAATGAGACGTGCTATCCCTTCACGACTCTCTTCAAGCGCTTCACGTTTCAATTCTTCCCCCTTGAGCGACGCCTCCATAAGGATGCGCTCGTGCCGCTCCTCGGCCTCTTTGAGTATCTGCGCCTCTTTCTCCTTTGCAGCTTTCCGCGCGGCTGTCACAACCTCTTCGGCTTCAAGTGTCGCCTTCGTCAGTATCTCCGACTTCTTGGCATGTGCATCCTTGAGCGCCGTTTCCGCGCGCTCCGCATTCGCAACGCCCTCGATTATCTGCATGCGTCGCTCTTCAATGAGTCGCGTAAGTGGTTTGTAGAGGAAACGCCACAGTATGGCCAACAGCAGACCGAAGTTCGCCATTTGCACGAGAAGCATCTTCCACTCTACGCCAAATACACCAAATATCTGTTCCATGTGCGCGGGTGCGACAAGTGGCGTACGTCTGTGACGCAGCCACCGTCACTCATTACGTGAACTTGATAATAAAGCCGATGACCAACGCAAAAATAGCGAGTGCCTCGGTAAACGCAATACCGATGAACATGTTCACCAGTATCTTGCCGCTGAAGTCAGGATTACGACCCATCGCTTCAAGCGCCTTACCAACGATAAGCCCGATACCGATACCCGGGCCGATGACGCCCAGGCCGACGGCAAGCGCCATCCCGAGTGTCTTTGCAACTTCTAGGTCCATACGTTTCGTAAGCTGTTACCTAATAACTATGTTACCGACGATGACCACGTATCGGTAATCCTGACAGTTCGTACACGAACGAACCGTCGGGATTCACGACACTAGTGTGCCTCACTCATAGCAAGTTTGATGAAGAACAGGGTTAGCAGCGAGAATATCGCCGCCTGAATAAATCCGACGAACACCTCATAGAGCATGACCGGTACCGGCAGGATAAGCGGCACAAAGAACATTGCGACCAGTATCAGCGCCTCACCCGCGAACATATTACCAAAAAGTCGGAACGAAAACGAGATAAGGCGGACAAGCTCAGACACGAACTCTATGAGACCTACGAAGAACCCCATGACCGAATGGAAGTTGAAGAACTTGCCCAGGTGCTTCCGTACTCCAAGGTACCGCAGCCCCACGATCTCAATGATCACGAATGCGATAATAGCAAGCGCAAGGGTCACATTTAGGTCTGTGGTCATGGTGCGGAAGAGGGCCACCGAGTTATCCTCGGGCGTTTCCGCCACATGGTTCCCGCCTGTCGTTATCACATCAAGTGGATGCTGGGCCGTGGCCACCTGTGCAGCAGGTGGCGTGTACCGTATGGAGTCAATACCCGGTACAAGCTCAAGCC
>Ga0114931_10004876_pt1 | contig 16661 bp, 15 predicted proteins | sample 2SBtaG_FD_89579 | JGI IMG/M metagenome (GOLD analysis project Ga0114931, IMG submission 89579) | Deep subsurface microbial communities from Kolumbo volcano to uncover new lineages of life (NeLLi) - 2SBTROV14_V59a metaG | ecosystem: Environmental > Aquatic > Marine > Volcanic | place: Kolumbo...
ATTTGCATCGGCACCGGTTTCGGTTTTCTTCGGCGTCGCCGCTTCGGCCCTGATAAAATCTTTCTCTAATTCCCTAATCTGACTGTCAATATTTTTATAATCATTAGGATTTTTAGCTTTGATCACCAGGGACGCCAAAAGCGGATTGGAATTTATTTCTTCAAGCGCTTGGGAGATTGTTTTATCGTCCTGATGGCGTTCTTTGAAAATTTCCAGCGCCTTTTCCTGAGAAATGTATTCAACGCTTTTTACCGGCGCCAAGGCCGCGATTTTTTCCTCAAAATCAAGAATAAGATTCTCGGAAACTTCCGGTTTGAAATAAACACTGATATCGATTTTATCCTGAATTGATTGGACCGCGCGCGCGGAAACCGTGTCAAAAATAGACAACCCGACAAACACCAATAATGTCATCACCATGATCGCGATCGTTGCTACCGACAACCAGCCGTTCCGAATAAAATTCTGGACGCCGTATTTAATGATGCGTAAAAATGATGTGATCATATTTTTGTTAGACTTGTTTTAATATAGACGCTTTAATATTTTTCCGGTCTAGACAAGAAAATACTTGCCCCGTTCTTCATCTTTGATTATTCGGCCTTCATCAATGCTGATAACCCGCTTCGTGATTTTATTGATTATTTCTTTGCTGTGCGTCGCCAGAATTACGGTAGTTCCCAACTCGTTGATTTTAACAAGCAGGTCAATAATCTCCCAAGTATTCACCGGATCTAAATTTCCGGTGGGCTCATCGGCGACTATTACCGCCGGCTTATGGACCATGGCCCGCGCGATGGCCGCGCGCTGTTTCATTCCGCCGGACAACTCATGGGGAAAATTATGCTGTTGGTCGTAAAGACCGACGATATCAAGCATCTGCGGCACCAATTCTTCAATCTCCAATTGGGAACGCCCCTCAACCTCAAGCGCGAAAGCCACGTTTTCATAAGCGGTCTTGGTCGGCAACAATTTAAAATCCTGGAAGATTATGCCCATCTGCCGGCGAATCTCCGGCAACTCTTTGGGTTTCAGTTTATTGACTTCATGAGGACCGAAAATAACCCGGCCGCGGCTCGGTTTTTCTTCCCCGATTAACAAGCGGATGATCGTGGATTTGCCGGCCCCGGACTTCCCGACGATTGACACAAATTCCCCGGGTTTGATTTTAAAATCAATATCCTCAAGGACCGTCCGGCTGTTATAAATTTTTGAAACGTTATTAAACGCAATCATAATCCGATATAATACCTCAGATAATTATAACATTTGCCAAAGCCATAACAACAATAATCAATTAAGCTCCAGTTCCGCTTCAATGAATGGGTCAATGTCACCATCAAGAATATCGCCGATATTGGAAGTTTTCACGCCGGTGCGATGGTCTTTCACTTGCTTATAAGGATGAAGCACGTAAGAGCGGATCTGGCTTCCCCACTCCGGTTTGACGCGCGTTCGGAGATCGGATAACTCTTTCTTTTTTTGGGTTTCCATCAGGTTAATAAGTTTGGAAATCAAAAGCTGCATCGCTTTTTCCCGATTTTGGTATTGAGAACGCTCCGCTTGCGAGCCGGCGCTGATGCCGGTGGGAATATGAATAACGCGCACGGCCGTCTCTCTTTTATTGACATTTTGGCCGCCCGGTCCGCTGGCTCGGTATGTTTCAATTTTTAAATCTTCTTCCGGAACGGTAAATTTACTTTCAACTTTTGGAATAACCGGCACGATTTCCACGAGCGCGAAAGAGGTATGGCGCAGTTTTTTCGCGTTAAACGGCGAAAGGCGCACCAACCGATGAACTCCGGATTCTTTTTTCAGCAACCCGTAGGCATGATCGCCGCGGATCTCAATATTGCGTTCACCGTGAACAATCACCCGCCAATTACGACGCTTGGCATAACCGATATACATTTTCACCAGCATATTCGCCCAATCTTTGGCGTCATCGCCGCCGGCGCCGGCATAGACACTGATATGTGCCGGCAGTTTATCGTATTTCCCGGTAAGTTTGTGAAACATAAAATAAGTCTAACAGGTTAGCGCCAAAACAAAAAATAAAACGCCTCGGGTGTATTAAGCGCGAAGGGTAGCCCCTCTGAAGTTTTTATTTTTCCGCCTTTTTATCAAGTTTGAAAATCAAACGCGGAGCCACCTCCCGGACTTGAACCGGGGACCTTCACTTTACGAAAGTGCTGCTCTACCGCTGAGCTAAGGTGGCACGGATTGATTATAGCAAAATAAAACCCTCCGGAAAAGAATAATACAAAATTAAATCTCCTCTTTTTCGCCATCTTTATTGTAATATTTAAATTTCTTTTAAAAACGGACTGTTATTATCCAACCATTCTAGGAGCCCTTCTTTAATAGCGACAGGTAAAATTTTATAATCTTTAAAATTTTCTTTTGCAATATTCACGAATTCGATATGATCTTCTTTACTGCTAATTTGCAATTCCTGTGGGACGTCAACTTTAAATATAATGTTTATCTCATGTTGAAAAACGCCATCTTCACGTGAAAAAATATTTTCACAAACACCAATGAAAGAAGAAATTTCATAATCACCACTGCCTAATTCTTCATGTAATTCTCGTAAAAGCGCCGCCCGTGCCGATTCTCCATCTTTAATATGGCCTCCGGGAAGAAAAAATCTTTCGGTATTTTTTATCTTGCATAATATGATTTCTTCTCCATATACTAAAAAACCGCGAGCGATTAAGTGTATATTTGATTCCGGGTGTTGAAATTTCATTATTGATATATTACCTCTTAGTAGGCGCGCGCAAAATCAAAAAATGAAAAGAAAGTTTTTCTGCTCGGCTCCGCGCTCTCGCGCGGGCGGCGGGCTACTCATTTTTGCTCGGGCGGCTCGGCAGGAGCGTGATACGGGAATCGAACCCGCGTCTTCAGCTTGGGAAGCTGGCGTACTGCCACTGTACTAATCCCGCTTGTTCTAATATAATATTTAGCCAAATATTTAATTATGAACCGCTTTTCAAAATAACCTTCTCGCCGTCCCAATCATAAGTATCGGAAAAAATTATAATTCGTGCCGCCCGTTTTGTTTTTGAGAGCCAATTGTCAATTGGCTCGCTTCCCTGTTCTTGATGCAAAAGATACGCGCTAAGAGCTTCCTTCTTGGCTTCCGGTTCCAAAATAATCCGAATAAAATCTTTCTTGCTGACGCCTTGAAGGATATTTTCCAGTTTAACGACATCGGCGTTATTGAGATCCTTATTAATTTTATCTTTCACCGCTTGATTTGTTGCGGGGTCGTTTAGATCTTTAAGGGCGCGGTCTATTAAGGTGTTTTCAATTATTCGATTAAAACCTTCTCGCCCGATTTGTTTTTGAAAAGAGTTATTATCGGCAATCGTTAATCGGTTGATCTGGGTTGCCTTCTGGTAATAATAATTATAAATATTGTAATCATGCCTGAAACTCCGGCTTGTTATCCAGTCACCATGCACCAGAGCGATCGGATAACGGCCGCTGCGCGCGATATAAGTAAACAATAAAACGATAAAAACGATTAAGAGAACGATATTCAAAAGCGTGCCGCGTTTCATATCATTGAATTTTGATTAATTTTTCCCCGGGCCGTTTATAGTCAAATCGCGACTTCAATTCCTTGGCGATATTATCAGAGTTGGAAAAATATTCTATATCAGACCGCAGTTTCCGGTTTTCCTCAATCAGAGAATTATCTTTACTTCTTAATTCGTTCAGATCGGTAACCAAGGTCCGGTTCTCTTTATATAAATTGAAAAGCTGGATACCTAAAATAATAATAACCGCAACAATCGCCAGTAAATTAAACAACCTCATCTTTTATATATTATATTATCTTCTAACGCTTGAGAAGTTCCTTGAAAACGGAAGCGGGGATGCGCACCGCCGCCTTGGCGCTTCGTTCTTCCAAGCGCTTTTTTCCCTTCTGCTGTTTTTTCCACAATTTCATTTTTCGAGTTCGGTCGCCGCCGTAAAGATGGCCGGTAACGTTTTTCTTCGCGGCGGGAATATCTTCGCGCGCCACGATCCGGCCGCGAATCGCCGCTTGCAAGGCTTGTTTAAATTGTTGGCGCGGCAGGAGTTTTTTCAATTTTTCGACCGTGGCCCGCCCTTCCCTTTCCGCGTCCCCGACCGGAATAATACGCGTCAATCCGGGCGTGACGCGGCTGTTTATAAGAACCTCCAGTTTTTCGAGTTTCGCCGTCTCGTAGCCGGCAATTTCATAATTAAGAGAAGCGTATCCCCGCGAAGCGGATTTAAGTTTATCGTCAAAGTCACTGATTAAATCCGCCAGCGGCAGGCGCATTCCAATTATTGATTTGTTTCCCATTGTTTTTGTTTCAATGGAATGGAATCGAAAAAATTCTTTAAGGCCCAGCACGGCGCTAAGATATTCCAATGGAGTGACAATTTCAACTTTCGCGATTGGTTCCTGAATTTCCAAATAATCATCCGGAAGGTCTTTGGGATTATTAACCGCCAGCCATTTTCCATTTCGCAGTTTTACTTTATACGCGACGGAAGGAAAGCTGTGAACGGTAACAATATTGAATTCCTGCGCCAATCGTTCGGCAATAATTTCAAAGTGGAGCCGGCCCAGAAAACCGCCTTTGAATCCTCGGCCCAGCGCTTCGCTCATATCCGGTTCCGTGGTTAAAGAAGCGTCCGTCAGCCGCAATTTTTGGAGGGCACGGTAAAGATTATCATAATCATTAGCGTCTTCGGGATAAAACGAAACAAAAACAACCGGTTGCACTCGCTTGTATCCCGGCAATCGCGCGGCCTTGGGATCCGCGGCAACCGTATCACCGATATGAATTTTGTCAGGATTTTTTATGCCGGTGGCAACATAGCCGGTCTCGCCGGTTCTTATTTTATCGCCTCGCTTAAGCTCCGGCGCGAAATAGCCGACTTCCTTTGCTTTAACACCGGTATTCGTTGCCAAAAAATAAAGCGTGTCGTTTGTTTTTATCTCTCCGTCAATAACTCGCAGGAAAACAATGACGCCTTTATGCTCGTCATAAAGCGAATCAAAAATAAGGGCCCGAGAAGTTTCCGCTTTATTATTTTTGGGCGCCGGAATTCGTTTGATTATTTCCCTCAAAAGTTTTTCCGCGCCGGCGCCGGTCTTTCCGGAAACTTGCAAAATCTCCTCCGGTTTTACTTTAAGAAGATCGGAAATATTTTGAACCGTTTCCTTGATTTGCTCTTCCGAGGCAACGTCAATTTTGTTAACCGCGCCGATAATCGTGAGGCCGGAAGCGCGGGCGGACTCAAAATTCGCCAAGGTCTGCGCTTGAATTCCTTGAGTGGCATCCACCAATAAAACCGCGCCCTCAACCGCCGCCAAGGCGCGGGATACTTCATAACTGAAATCGGAGTGGCCGGGAGTATCTATTAAATTCAAGATAAATTCCGAACTTGATGACTCATCGCTCATAACCGGCAACCGGCCGCCATCTTCGTTGCCGGTAATCGGTTGTTTATTATTGGTTGATAACCGGTAGATCATCCTGACCGGCGCCATTTTTATCGTAATCCCCCGCTCCCGTTCCAAATCAAGGCTGTCCAAATACTGTTCTTTCATCAAGCGTCCCGCCACCGTATGCGTTATTTCCAACATCCGGTCCGCCAAAGTGGATTTACCGTGGTCAATATGGGCGATGATTACAAAATTACGAATATTCTCGGTCATTGGGATTGGTTAAATTTCGCGACCGTTAAATATATTTTTTAGGTTTAAAGACAAAAAAGTTGACATAACCAAAGAATATATTAGAGCCGTTGATAAAGCAAACCGGCCTTGACAGCGGCAACAAGGGATTTATAATTAGATTGTTCGGCTCTTCACGATTCAGTATGCCAATTACAGGGAAGAGCGAATTGCTTCAACTCGTGGGTTGAATGTTGAGCTCACCCACCTGACGTGGGACTGTAATCATAGAGCCGAACCCAAAAAATCCGTGCGTATACGGATTTTTTGTTTCTCTACTTTTTATTCATCAACACCAAAACGTTTGTAACTAAATATCGGTTTATCGCCAAACCAATATTTAATTTCATGTTCGGCTTCTTCGGGAGTTTCCGAAGCGTGAACTAAATTCATCACAGACCGCTTCTCTTTGTTGGCAATCGCCGGCGAATCAATGGAAAAGTCGCCGCGGATCGTTCCCATATCGGCTTGATAAGGCATTGTCGGACCGGCGATTTTTCTGACGACGGCCACGGCGTGTGTTCCCTGCACCACCATTCTAACCAACGGCGCGGAAATCATATATTCCACAAGCCACTTCCGGACCATCTTGCCAATTGCCGACGGATCATGGGTGCCCAGTTCTTCATTGGCGTCAAATCCGAATTTTTTATAAGTCGCCAATGTTTTTTCTCCCAAGCGAGTAATCCAACTCTCATCTTTGGGATAGTGATTGTCAATTTGATCAAGCACCGGTTGGAACATTTCCAGAGCGACTATCTTTAAATCACGTTGTTCAAAACGTTTGATAATTTCGCCGATCAAACCCTTGCGAACCCCGTCGGGTTTTACAAGCACCAATGTTCTCTCATCTTTGGGATTCATAATTTTATAAACTTAATGATAATTCCGAATGTCCGAATTATAATCCGGCGAATTCTTGCCGTCAATCGCTTATAACCGTGCCGACAAATTTACGGCCGTCTAAATAATCTTTAAGATTGGAAAAATCACCGCCGTTCAGGATAACAACCTTTTTGCCAAGTTTTTGGGCGGACTTGGCCGCGATCGGATCAAAGGGTAGATTAGTTCCCGGTGTCCAAACTTCCCCGACGATTTTTATGAAATCTCCCCAATTTATTTTATCTATTGGTTTGGCGTCGGGATATTTTCTGGGATCGCGATCATAGACTTGACCGATATTGGAAAGATTAATTATTACATCGGCGCCGTAATAGTCGGCGAACTTAACCGCGTCAAAATCGGTTGAGTGTCCCGGGTTCCAGCCGCCACCGATTAAAATTTCCCGCTTCAGCTCCGGCAGATTATTGTAGTCCTTAACAATTTCCGGATCCGCGATATCGGAAAGAATTGATCTGATAAGACAAGCGTTCTGGCGCGTTCCGGCAATTCCCAGCCAGTCAAGGTCTTGATCGGATATGGCGCCGTTTGTAATTTCTTTTGCTGTTTCTTGATACATTCTAGCCACCCGGCCGCCACCGGCGACAATAAAAAAACGCCTTTTCGGGTTTTCCTTCAAACAGGTTCGGATAAATTCATTAAACTTTTTAAGAAAAGATATATCAATCCCGCCTGGCGGATAAATAAGGCTTCCGCCGAGGGAAAGGACGATTTTATTTTCGCTATTACTCATCAGCTTCCTGAATTTTAATTTTCAATTCATTCAGTTGCGCCGGCGTGGCTTCACTGGGCGCGTCCATCATTAAATCACGGCCGTCGCCGGTTTTGGGAAAAGCGATTACTTCGCGAATGTTTTTTTCTCCCGTGAGCGCCAAAATCATCCTATCAAATCCGGGCGCGATGCCGCCGTGCGGCGGCACCCCGAATTTAAACGCCGTCAATAAATGCGTAAACTGTTTTTTTTGTTCATCGGAAAAACCGATAAGGTCAAAAATTTTGGATTGAATCTCCGGCTTATGAATACGGATACTGCCGCCGCCGATCTCATAACCGTTTAAAACCAGATCATGCTGAAGGCCGCGCACCTTTTCCGGAGCCGTATCCAAAAGCGGAATGTCATCGAGATGCGGCGAGGTGAACATATGATGCGAAGGCGCGAACTTTGCCGATCCGGAACCGTGGAAATAATCTTCTTCCGACTGTTCGGTAAAAAGCGGAAAATCAACAATCCAAGCGAACGCGAGTTCGTCGGCATCATTCTTATTTTTCCGCAGATCGGGCTTATCGGTGCCGTATTTTTCCTGAGCGACTTTGTGCGGAATTCTCGGCCACGGTGTTTTGGAAATTCTTTTTTCCGGAAAAATTTCCTTAACCATTTTCGTGAACATCGCTTCGGTTAAATTTAAAATATCTTCCTGTTTCACAAAACTCATTTCAATATCAACTTGCGTAAACTCGCCGTAAGCGCGATCGGCGCGCGGGTCTTCATCTCGAAAACAGCGGGCAAATTGAAAATAACGCTCAAAGCCAGCCACCATAAGAAGTTGTTTGTATTGCTGGGGGCTTTGCGGCAAAGCGTAAAATTTTCCCGGCTGAAGGCGCGCCGGTACCAAGAAATCCCGCGCTCCTTCCGGCGTGGTCTTGGTGAGAATCGGAGTTTCAATTTCGGTAAAATCTTCGGCGATTAAAAAATCGCGGACGAATTTCCCGATCCGCGCCCGGCGGCGAATATTTTTGTTGAGACGCGACCGGCGCAAGTCAAGATACCGATATTTCATCCGGACTTCTTCGCCGATATCGTAGCCGTCGCCGTCAATTGAAAGCGGCGGCGTGGCGGCCTTATTTAAAATTTCCAGCGACGCGGCTTGAACCTCCACCGTGCCGGTTTCAAGGTCGAGATTGACCATTTTTTCCGGCCGATTATTAACCTTGCCTATAATCTTTACCACCCACTCCGGGCGCAATTCTTCGGCTTGCTTATGAATCTCGTTGTTATCGGGAAGAAAAACAATTTGCGCCAAACCGCTGCGGTCGCGAAGATCAATAAAAATAAGCTTGCCGTGATCGCGCCGAGCGTGAACCCAACCGGAAAGCTCAACGGATTCGCCGGATTTTTGGACAATGTCGCGAATTAAAGTTCGCATCGTGAGAATCATAACACAATATCACTATCTTTGGAATTGTTTAATAATGTCCGTCACGAATTGGTTCGCTTATGAAAATGGGCCGCCGGCGTTAGCCAAGCGACCCGAAAACCTCTTACGACGACATGGAGAAATTGGAAGTTACCGGGCAAGGAACTTGATGTCGGTACGCCGTAAGAGCCTCTACAATTATATCACAAGTATATTTTTGTAAACTTCCCGATGTTCACTTTTCCACCTTTGACGAAAGAGGGGGGGGCGCCTTAAATAATTAATTTTTATAATGTAAAAAGTTACCGGTTTCCCAATACTTTAATCCCGTCCGCGGTCGGAAGAAGTTTTATTGTCCCATGCTCAAGGGTGGTATATATCCGTGACCCGATATCGCGAAGCCGTTTAAGCGCTTCCTCAGTCGGATGGCCGTAATTATTTTTTCCCACTTCAATTATGGAAATACTCGGCCTCACTTCTTTGAGAAAAACGGCGCCCGATGAATATTTTGATCCGTGATGTCCAACCTTAAGAACGTCGACCGCTAAGTTATACTTTCTCCTTATGTATTCCTCGGTCAGAAATCCCGCGTCCGAAGTGTAAAGGGCGCTAATTTCGGGGTTTCTGAGCAACGCCACGATAGCCAAGTCGTTAGGATCGGAACCTGAGGCATTATTTTTCGGCGGCGATAAAATATTTAAAACACTGCGGCCGTATTTTATTTTATCCCCTTCTTTAAGCGCCACGGCGGGAATTTTTTTATCCCTGATTATTTTTTCAAAATTCCGGTAGACGGCCGAATCGGCGCGCCGACCGTTCGTCACAACCAAGCCGACATCATAAGTATTAAGGATATAAACCAGACCGCCGATGTGATCCAACTGGGGATGTGTCGCGATAACAATATCAATATAACGGTCTTTGAGCGGAAGAATTTTTGTGAGACCGTTTAATACTTTAGCGTCGGGTCCGCCGTCAATAATAATTTGCACATCATTCGGCAACGCGATCATTTGACTGTCCCCTTGACCGACATCAATAAAATAAAGAGCCTTCTCGGAAAACGCCGCCGGCCGAAAGACGATAAAAACAAAAACCAGAATGTCCAAACCGGCCAGAATCAGAAAAACAATAAATAAAGATTTCCTATTCATTTAAATTAAAGCGTTGTTAAACGATGGTATTCTTTTTTCTTGGCATAAATTATAAATAAAATCAGCGCTAAAAAATAAACAAGTGATATTGGAATAATAAAATAACCGGTATTGATTACCAATATTTTAAATCTAGCGAATAAATCAATCAAAAAAAGTTCGTAGCTTAAAAATATATTAGCGATCCAACCGATTAAAAGCGCGAGGGGGAACGAAATTATTCCGAATAAAGCCATTAGAAATCCCAAGAACATCGTGATCGGAATGACGCCGAGAATAAGAATGTTGGCGGGAAAGGCGGCGAGAGAAAAACGGCCAAAACTTAAAAGCAAAAGCGGAATGACGGCCAGTTGCGCCGAAACGGTGGTCAGGGCGTTATCGCGCCAGCTTAAAAGTCCGGGCCGTTCGGAAATTTTGAAAAAAGAAATAATCGCCGGCCGGAGATAAACGATTCCCAAAAGCGCCAGAAATGAAAGCTGGAAACCCAGATCGTAAACAAGTATTTTAGGATTAAAGGCGACCATCAAGAAAGCCGTGATCGCAATCGCGTTCCGGAAATTATATAACCGTAATGTTTGGTGGGCCAACAACGCGATTATACCCATAATTGCCGCTCGTATAATGGAGGGAGCAGCGCCGGTCATCAAAACAAAACCGATAATAACGAGAACGGTCATTATAAAAGAAAGCCGGCGCTTGAAAAAATATCCGAAGATACCCGCCACCGCCCAAGCGATAATCGTCACGTTATATCCGGAAAGCGCGACCAAATGTGTGGTGCCGCTTAAACTCATCGCCTCGTTGAATTCTTTACTGAAATTACTCCGAGCACCAAAAGTAATACCGCCGAGAAAAGTCGCTTTCGCAGAAGGTAACGCCTGCCGGAATATATCAAGAGCTTTATTTTTAATTTTAAAGAGCGCGGCCTTGAACTTTGACCCTCGGTCGGAAGCAACGCGGTTAATATCGGCGAAGGTTACAATTCCGGAAATTCTTTCTTTAGCCAGATACATTCCAAATTTATTATCGTCACGCTTTTTAATTTTTCCCTTAATTGAAAGAAGGTCGCCGTATTTAATATCTTCATAGCGATCGGCCTTTACTAGAATTCTTCCGCGCCGAGGCGCGATAAGTTTCACGACAAAGCTCTGACTTTTCTCGCGCCGCGCCGGTTCGGAAACTACCGTACCCCGCACGATCACGGATTGACCGAAAGGTATTTTCACGTTTTGGAATCGCATATCGTCAATCCGGTAATAAAAGTTTCCTAAAATAATAAGAAAAGCCAATCCGGCCAGCCAAATATTCTTCCGGGACGGAAAATTAAGAAATAAAAAAATAATCGCGATCACGGCGGCTAAAATAATAATCAGCGAAGTTTTAATCAAAAAATTCGCCAATAAAACCCCGATTAGAAAAAATATAATTCCGTAAAATACGACGTCGTACTTGGCCATACACTAAGGACCGGGTAAAAAATTTTTAATCTTATCCAACATCACACCAACCCCGAGTGATTGCGAAAGGGTTCGGTTGCCGACAATATACGACGTAACAATTCCCGCCACGCGTCCTTTCCAAAAAAGGGGCGAACCGCTTCGACCGCCGGAAATTTCCATGACGGTCTGAATAAAGCCGTCCGAGAAAATTTTATCAACTTTTCCGACACTGCCGACGAGGTAAAGTGTGTTAAACGCTGATTTTTTACCGGCCGTTGTATCACCCGGAAAGCCATAAGTTAATATCTCGTCGCCAATCGGCGGAAAGGGCCGCTCCGTTAGAACTTTGGCATAAGCAAAAGAGCTTGGAAGATTTTTAATTCCGAAGGTCGGTCCGTCGGCGGAAACGCCGTCAATCCTAAGAACCGCGAAATCCATCGCAAGCATTTCTCCGTAGCTTTTTTGCTCGTAAGACGGCAGCGGTTGGGCGATCTGAGCGGTGTACCCCAAGACCGGAAGCTGAGTTGAAGGATTGACTTTTCTAATAAGATCCGCGTCCGGTAAAACGGTCTCTTTGCGGGGAATACCGACGTCGCACCGTTCAAAAACAGATTGGTTGGCCAGTTGAAAATTATTAGCGGTGCCGCCGCCAAGCGTCAAGCCGAATTTAAAGTCAACAACATGCCGCGCCGTCAGTATGTATCCTTGGGGATGGATAATCACTCCCGAACCGCGGCCGGTATTGAAAACTTCACCGGTGGTAATCTGCCGATAGAAACAATTCAATCCCACAATACTTTCCGAATTGATTTTCTGATCCGATAACGCCGGAATTGTTCCGATTTTTACCGACGGGAAAATAATATCTTTAATAACCGGTAAGTTCCTGACTTCCGGCGCCGGCGGTTTCGGAGCGAGAGTCGGTTTTTTTACCGGTATAAGAGGTGAGGTCGATGTTTTTTTGTAACCGCCCCCCGCGCCGGAATTTTTACCGGCGGACGGCGCGGGTTCTTTATTGGTTTCCGAAATCACCGGATAATTTTTCATCACCGGCTCAGGTAAAAAATGTGAACTAGAAAAATAACTTTCGCCGATCACCACCGCCGCGGCCAAAGTTATCAATAAGACGATAATTCGCTGAAACATATATTAATCATAGCAAATCATCCGATTATTCCCCCGCCTAGAAGAACTCCGCGCGTATTATAGAAAACCGCCGACTGGCCGATCGCCACAAACTTCTGCGGCTTGCGGAAAACCAACTTTCTTTTATTTCTCGATCCGCGCGAATTGGACGGTAAAAGCTTCGCGGCGGCAACCGATTGGCGATATCTAATCCGCGCCATTATCGCCAGCGGCGTTTCGTGCCTCTTTCCATCAGTAAAATAAATATCCATCAAATTAATTTCCCTTTGATACAATTTTTCATTGTCGCGGCCGCTCGCAATCGTAACAATGTTCTTCTTAATGTCTTTTTTTATAACGTAACGCGGCGCCGGCGCTTCGCCTTTTTTTCTCGTTCCCAGATTCAGCCCGTGGCGCTGGCCGATTGTGTAAAAATACGCCCCCTCGTGTTTGCCGACAATCTCACCGGCGGAATTAATAACCACGCCCCTTTTTTCAGGAATATATTTTTTTAGAAAATCTTTTAGATTTACCCGGCCGAGAAAACAAATACCTTGGGAATCTTTCTTATCCGCATTGTGAAGATTGAATTTCTTCGCGAGTTTCCGCACCTCATCTTTCAAATAATCCCCAAGGGGGAACAAGGAGTGATCAATTTGGTTTTTTGTCAAGGTCCAGAGAAAATAACTTTGATCCTTGTTTTTATCTTTGGCAATCGCCAGAAAATTTTGGCCGTTTTTTCTGACTTTTTTAACGTAGTGGCCGGTGGCAATGTAATCCGCTCCCAAGCCGCGGGCTTTTTCAAAAAATAATCCAAACTTGATTTCTTTGTTGCACATCACATCAGGATTGGGCGTAATCCCTTTTTTGTAACCGTCAACCATATATTCTATTACTCGTTTTTCATACTCCGTTTCAAAATCAAATACATAAAACGGAATAGCCAGCGTTTCCGCCGCTCGCCGCGCGTCCTCGGCATCCTCACTCGCGCAACCGTCGGCGTTGTAACACTTCAAATGCACGCCGATGACGTTATACCCCTTCTTCTTTAAAAGCGCCGCCGCCACGCTGGAGTCTACTCCCCCGCTCATTCCGACAAAAACTTTTTTCTTCTTTCCGGTCATTATTGTAAAATACTAAATAATTTGCCTTTCCTCAAGTTTCTTTATATACTATGGGGCATGCTTAATTATAATGAACTGAAACCGGGAATTGTCTTCGTTTGGAAGGATGAACCATGGCTGGTGTTGGAATATCAGTTTCTTAGGATGCAGCAAAGAAAGCCGGTGGCCCGGACAAAAATCCGCAATCTTAAAAACGGAAAAGTTCTAGACCAAACATTTCATTACGGCGACTCTTTTGAGGAAGCGGAAATTACGCGCCGTTCGGTTAAATATCTTTACAATAATCGCGGCCAGTATTGGTTTTCGGATATTGATAATCCCGCCAATCGGTTTTCGCTCGGCGAAGACACTGTCGGAAATACCGGCAAATTTATTAAAGAAAATACCGAGGTGACAATAATTGAATTTGATGAAAATGTAATCGGCGTGGAATTACCGATTAAAGTTGAGCTTAGCGTTAAGGAGGCGCCCCCAAGTATAAAAGGCGGCACCGCTTCCGGAGGAACCAAGCCGGTAATTCTGGAAACCGGCATGAGTGTTAACGTACCAATGTTTATTAGCACCGGCGATATCGTGCGCGTCAATACTCAAACCGGCGAATACGTGGAACGAACCGAGAAAGCAAAATAAGAAATATAAAAATCGCCGTGATTTTCAATCATCCTTTTTCTTAAGAGCGTTTTTTAAAGCGTCGCGCAAGTTTCCAATTTCCGGTTTGGTGTGTTCGCGTTGTTTTGGTTTTTTTTCGTAAGGGGTGAGTCTGGAAAGCGATAACCCCTCGCCTTTATTTTTCCCCAATGGATCTTGTTTGGACGGCGCCGCCGGAAGATTTTTCGGCGCGGAAACAGACTCAGCCTTAAACTCGATTCCCATGTTCGCAAGGGTCGTTTCGGTTTTATTTTTTTTCTTCTTTGAGGCGATCTTAGGCACCGGCACCGGCTTTATTTCCCCTTTGCGAATTTTCTCAAGACAATCAGAACAATAAACCGGCTTTTCCGGAGACGGCTTAAATGGCAGCTTGGCTTTTTTATTACAGCTCCAACAAACCGCCAGATGATATTTCTTCCCCTTTTGAATTATGATATTTTCGTCCTTATCGTCGTCTTCGTTTGGCCCTTTGCGAGTTTCATCTCCTTCCGGAAACCCGCTGCCGCTTGCCCATGTGTTAATTTCTTTTTCCACATCGGCTCTGGTGCGGCCGTAAAGCCGGCGGGTGTGATCAATAATTTCGGCGACCGGAATTGATTCACTCTTTAGATGAAACGGCGGCAAGGTGCGAGCGGAAAACGGACGACTGGTTAAACCGTTGACCATTAACTTTAGATAGATGCAATAGTTTGGCAGGTTTACGATATCCTCCTGCAAAAACTCTGGTTGATATTCCGGTTCCAAGAATTCGGCATCGCCGGCGCCAATTCGGAACGTTACCATTGTCCCAACGTTTCCAAAAATAGCGTCGCGCACTTTCGTGGAGGTGTCGGTTATCAATTGGCCGGTGTACTGATGCGCTATGATAAGGTTTAAACGGTATTTTCGAGCTTCGGACAGGACACCGGCAAATGAATCGGTGGCAAAGTTTTGAAACTCGTCAACGTAAAGATAGAAATCTTTTCGTTCTTCAATCGGGATCCGCACCCGTTCCATGGCGGCCAGTTGGATCTTGGTAATAAGCATTGCTCCTAAAAGCGCTGAATTATCTTCGCCGATTCTTCCTTTTGACACATTAATTAAAAGAACCTTACCTTCATTCATCAACTTAAAGATGTCAATCGTGCTTTTTGATTGGCCGACAATGTTACGAACCAGATTAGTTGAAAGAAACTGGCCAACCTTGTTCTGAATCGGGGAAATGGCTTCGTTGCGGAACTTATCTTGCCATTCTTCATATTCATTTATCCAAAATGCTTTTACGACCGGGTCGTTAACGTTACTTAAAATTCGCTGGCGGTAATCTTTATCAACCAAGAGCCGGGAAATGCCCAGCATGGTCGTGCCCGGCGTATCCAGAAGAGCCAGGATGGCATTATTCAAAATATATTCCATGCGGGCCGACCAAACATTCGCCCAAATCTTCGTGAATATTCCCATCAGCCCCGACGCCACCAAATGCTTATATTTAGGATCCGGCAACTCCAGCGGATTAAAGCCGACATAGTAATCGGGATCCGCCGGATTAAAATAAATTACGTCGTCAGCTCGTGATTTCGGAATGGCACTCATTAAATCTTCCACCAACTCGCCATGCGGATTAACAACGCAAACACCTTCTCCGTTCACAATATCTTGAATGACCATGTTGTGCAGTAAGACAGATTTTCCGGTGCCGGTCTTTCCAATCACGTACATATGCTGGCGCCGATCATCGCGTTTGATGCCAAATAATTTGTCGCTGTTTCGGAAATCGCATTTTCCGAAATAGACAACATCTTTTTTCTTAATATTGGCTTGGACGTGTTCGGTCATGTTTTTTAAAAAACGGTACGAGAGCCAATACATTCTTATAAAACGTATCGGCTCGTTTAAAGAAATTCTTCTCAATAAAGTATGACCCGAAATTTCAGAAAAATCAACTGATTGTGGCAATAATATAATCTTGTTATAGTAGGGCCGGTTCGTTCAAAAGGAGTTTCCGTGGAAAAAAATCAAAAAACCTTTCTTTTCTTGATAATTCTCGTGGTTGGCCTGCCGGTCAGTATTCTTTTTCGCTTTCTTCGTTCCTGCTGCCGTATCCGAGTTATCGGTTCATTGCCACGCACCTGGAAAGGAGGATTGCTTGTCGTTTCCAATCACCCGTCTTTCCTTGAGCCCATCATGCACATCTTTCTTTTTATGGCTCACATCTCCAAGGATTTTCGGACCGGATTTCCTTGGAGCACGCCGGATCCTTCAATGCTTCCGAGAAAATGGTGGCTGCGCTGGATTTGGCTGGCGCGGATTATTCCTGTTCAACGAAGCATTGACAGACGGTTGAAGAGCGCTCATAACGGCTTGCGCGCGATTGGTGTAAAACTACGCGCCAACTGCGCCGTGATCTACTTTCCGGAAGGCGGCTTGACGGA
>Ga0114931_10004877_pt1 | contig 16657 bp, 16 predicted proteins | sample 2SBtaG_FD_89579 | JGI IMG/M metagenome (GOLD analysis project Ga0114931, IMG submission 89579) | Deep subsurface microbial communities from Kolumbo volcano to uncover new lineages of life (NeLLi) - 2SBTROV14_V59a metaG | ecosystem: Environmental > Aquatic > Marine > Volcanic | place: Kolumbo...
ATGCGATCTTCGCCGGGAAAGGGTCGTTCGACGCCGCCGTTGAAGAAGAACGTGACGTGGGCGTACTTCTCGGTCTCGGCGATGCGTAGCTGGTGCATCCCGGCGTCGGCCAGAAGCTCGCCGAGGATCCGCTTCGGCGTCGGGCTCGGGAAGGCCACCGGCAGTCCGAACGTGGCGTCGTACTCGCAGAAGCAGACGTAGGCCGCGAGATCCACCGGCTTCCCCCGGTCGAGCTGGCCCTCGTAGCGGTCGGGACGCGCGCCGGTCAGGGCATTGCTGAGTTCGCGCGCCCGATCCGCACGAAAGTTGAAGTGAACGACGCCGTCGCCGTCCGCCAGCGCTCGTCCGCCGGCGACCACGGTCGGCCGAACGAACTCGTCGGTCTCGCCGCGCTGGTAGGCGTTCTCGACGGCGGCTTCGGCGGTCGGGGCCTCGACGCCCTTGCGACGCACGATCGCGTCGTATGCGAGCTGGATCCGCTCCCAACGGGCGTCGCGATCCATGGCGAAGTAGCGGCCCGAAACCGTCGCCACCTGGCTTCCGCACGCCTCGACGTGGCGCATCAGCGAGCGCAGGTAGCCGAGGCCCGAGCTGGGCGGCGTATCGCGTCCGTCCAGGAATGCGTGCACCGCCGTCGGGACACCGGCCTTCGCCAGATGCTCGAGCAGCGCCACGAGGTGGTCCACGTGGCTGTGGACCCCGCCATCCGAGACCAGGCCCATCAGGTGGAGCGTGCCGCCACGGGCGCGGACCGCTGCCACCCCCTCGGTAAGCGCCGCATTCTCGCGGAGCGCCCCCGCCCCGATCTCCCGGGTGATCCGGGTGATGTCCTGGTCGATCACGCGGCCGGCCCCCATGGTCATGTGGCCGACCTCGGAGTTCCCCATCTGGCCCGGCGGCAGCCCCACGGCGGGGCCCGAGGTCTCGAGCTTTGCGTGAGGCAGCTGCTTCCGGGCCCGGTCGAAGAAGGGCGTGTGCCCCAGCGCCGTCGCATCGTCCGTGCCGCCATCCCCGAGGCCGAACCCGTCGAGCACCACCAGCACCACCGGCCGCGGCGTCATCGGGCGTCTTCCAGGCGGCTCATGGAGCCGCCCTGTCCGTGGCTTCGTCGTCCAGGGGAAGGGCGGGCGCATCGCTCCACAGACGTTCGAGACCGTAGTGCACGCGCGCCTGCGGCAAGAACACGTGGACGACCGAGTCGTTGGCGTCGATCAACACCCAGCTGCCATCCTCGTAGCCTTCGACCCCGAGCACCGAATCGCCGGCCGCTCGCAGCGCCTCGCAGATCGCATCGGCGATGGCACGGACCTGCCGGTCGGAGCCGCCGGTGGCGAACACGAAGGTGTCGGTGAAGGAGGCGAGCTCGCGGACGTCGAGCGCGACGAGATCCTCGGCCTTCCGGTCCCCGGCGGCGTCGGCGATCAGCTGTGCCTTCTCGAGGCGATCCATGCGGTCGGCTAGCGATCCTCCGAGGGGCGCCCGGCCGGCGCTCCGGCCGGGCCGTAGACGCCGCTGGCGACGATGGCGTCGTGGACCCTCTCGGGGAGGAGATAGCGCACCGAGCGCCCCTCACGCAGCCGGCGCCGGACGTCCGAGGCTGAAACACCGAGCGGCGTCACGGGGACGAGGCGGATCCAGCCGTGTTCGTGCTGCGCGGACTCCCCGTCGGCGGCCAGCCGGGCCTCGGCCCGGATGCAGGACGGAAGGAAACCCCGCAGGCTGGCGTCGGAATCGGGGGGGCGGCTCATCACGGCGAAGTCGGCCAGGCGGAACAGCGTCGCGGGATCCTTCCAGGTGTCGATCTCCACGAAGGCATCCCAGCCGATCACGAAGATCGGCCGCTCCGGTTCGCCGCGCGCGGCGATCTCGCGCAGCGTGTCCACCGAGTAGGAGGTGCCGCCGCGCTCGACCTCGACCGGATCGACCCGGAAGCGCGGGTTGCCCGAGGCGGCCTCGAGCAGCCAGGCGAGCCGGAGCTCGGCCGGGGCAATCGGGTCCGCGGCCTCCGCGGGCTTGTGGGGAGGCGATGCGGCTGGCACGAACAGCATCCGGCCGATCCCGAGTGCCTCGGCGACCTCCTCGGCCACGCGCAGGTGCGCCAGATGGACCGGATTGAAGGTGCCGCCCAGCACGCCGGTTCGCGGAGGCAGCTTCCCCGGGTGTGCGGGTCGCCGGGCCGCCGTCATTCGCGCAGCTGGCCCTCGCCGTAGAGCACGAACTTGCGGGTGGTGAGATCCTCGAGGCCCATGGGACCGTAGGAGTGGAGCTTGGTGGTGGAGACCCCGATCTCGGCTCCGAGCCCCAGGCGATGGCCGTCCGCGAACGCCGTCGAGCAGTTCACGCCCACGGCCGACGAGTTCACCCGGCGCAGGAAGGCCTGGGCGTTCGAGTAGCTCTCGGTGACGATCACCTCGGTGTGGTCCGAGCCCCATCGCTGGATGTGCTCGATGGCCTCGTCCAGGCCGTCCACGATCCGCACCGCCAGGATCCGGTCCAGGAACTCCGCGGCCCAGTCGGCCTCGCTGGCTTCGACGGCGTCCGGGAAGACTTCGCGGGTCTCGCAACAGCCGCGGATCTCGACGCCCTGCTCGTGCAGGGCCTTCAGCACCGCCGGAAGCGTCGTCCGCGCTGCCTTGCGGTGGCAGAGCAGGGTCTCGAGCGCGTTGCACACGGCCATCTGCTTCAGCTTCGAGTCGAGCACGATGTCCCGCGCCATCTCGGGGACGGCCGTCTCATCGATGAAGACGTGGCAGACGCCCCTGTCGTGGGCGATCACCGGAATCGAGGACTCCCGGATCACCTTGCGGATCAGGCCGGGACCGCCGCGCGGAATCATGAGGTCCACCCAACGGTCGGCCTTGAGAAGGGGCTCGATGGCCGCGCGGTCGGTGGTGCGGAAGATGCCGATCGCGTCCTCGGGAACACCCACCTCCGCCGCAGCGCCGCGCAAGACGTCTGCCAGGGCCAGGTTCGATCGGATCGCCTCGGATCCGCCGCGCAGCACCACGGCATTCCCGGCCTTCACGCACAGTGCCGCCGCATCCACCGTGACGTTGGGGCGCGATTCGTAGATGATCCCGATGACGCCGAGCGGGATACGCATGCGACCCACGCGCAGACCGTTCGGGCGGACGCGCAGCTCGCCGATCGTGCCCACGGGATCGGGCAAGGCCGCGACGTCGCGCAGACCCGCGACCATGTCGCGCCACTTGTCACCCTCGAGGGTCAGACGGCGCAGCATGGGCGCGGCCAGCCCTTGCTTCTCGGCGGCCTCGACGTCCCGAGCGTTGGCGGCGAGGATCTCGCCCCGGCATTCTTCGAGGCGATCCGCCGAACGCTCGAGCCAGGCGTTCTTGACCCCGGTCGGGAGGTCGGCGGTGCGGAGGGACGCGCCGCGCGCACGGCGGCAGATGTCCTCGATCTCGGCCTGGTGGTCGGAAGCGCTCATCCGGCGGGCTCCAGGAGCACGAGGTCGTTGCGGTGGACGACCGCGGTCCCGTTCGAATAGCCTAGCACCTTCGCGACCTTCCGCGTCTCGATCCCCCGGATGCGTTCCACCTCGCCCGAGGCGTAGGCCGCCAGCCCGCGAGCCACCTCGCGGCCGCGCCGATCCACGCAGGCCACCGGATCGCCGATCCCGAAACGCCCCCGGACCGCCACGATGCCGGCCGGCAGCAGGCTCCTGCCGTTCTCGCAGAGCGCTCGGACGGCGCCGTCGTCGAGCACCAGCTCGCCGCGCGGCCGGGTCGTGAAGGCCAGCCAGTGCTTGCGACTCGCCAGCCGATCGCCGGGCAGGAACAGCGTGCCCACCGCCTCGCCTTCCAGCAGCCGGCGAAGCGTATCGCGCCGGCGGCCGTTGCACACGACGGTCGCCGCGCCCGAGCGCGCGGCGGTCTTCGCAGCCTCGAGCTTGGTGGTCATGCCGCCGCGCCCGAAAGCGCTGCCCGCACCGCTCGCCGCCCGCTTTACCGCCGCGTCGAACCTCTCCACGACGTCGAAACGCGGAGGGGGCCGCTTTCCCGGCTCCGGCCGGCTCCGGTAGAGCCCGTCGACGTCGGTCAGCAGGACGAGCAGGTCGCCCCGGATCAGGTTCAGCACCGTCGCAGACAGGTTGTCGTTGTCGCCGAAGCGGATCTCGTCCGTCGCGACGGTGTCGTTCTCGTTGACGACCGGAACGACGCCGAGATCGAGCAGCGTCGTCAGGGTGTTGCGGGCGTTCAGGAAGCGCTCGCGGTCGGCCAGACCGGCCCGGGTGACGAGTACCTGGGCCACCCGGCGCCCGTGGCGAGCGAAGCGCTTCTGATAGGTCGCGACGAGCCCGATCTGCCCGATGGCGGCCGCGGCCTGCTTCTCCGGGATCGACCGTCCGGGGTGGCTCCAGCCGAGCATTCGGCTGCCCATGGCGATGGCGCCCGAAGACACGATCACGAACTGGCGGGGCCCGTCGCTCTCGTGGATCTGCCGAGCGAGATCGCCGAACAGGCGCGAGCGCAGCTGTCCGTCCGACGTCAGCACGCTGCTGCCGACCTTCACCACGATGCGCCGGGCCTTTCGCACGAGCTTTCGCCGGACGTCGCTCACGAGCTCTCCAATTGGGGTTCCCGTCCGGTCGGCTGTCGCGCGGATTCGAGGCGCCGAGCTTCGGCGACGGCCCCTGCGAGCCGGTCCACCAGCTGCTCGACGCCCTCGCCGGTGGCCCCCGAGATTCGCAAGGTCTCGCGGCCGCGCTCCTGCAGTGCGGATTCCAACGCCGCGATCCCGTCCCGATCGGCCAGCAGATCGATCTTGTTGAGGGCCACGACCTCGGGGCGCTCACAGAGGGCTGCATCGTAGGCGCCGAGCTCCGCCCGGATCGTATCGTAGTCGGCGAGCGGATCCCGGCCCTCGAGGCAGCACGTCCCGACGTCGAGGACGTGGACCAGCAGGCGGGTGCGTTCGACGTGACGGAGGAAGCGGTCGCCGAGGCCGGTGCCCTGGCTGGCTCCCTCCACCAGGCCGGGGATGTCGGCCACCACGAAGCGATGGTCGTCCTTCTCGACGACGCCCAACGAGGGTACGAGCGTCGTGAAGGGGTAGGCCGCAACCCGCGGACGCGCCGCCGAGATGCGCGAGAGCAGCGTGGACTTTCCCGCGTTCGGCAGGCCCGCCAGACCCACGTCGGCCAGGAGCTTCAGCGACAGCCGCAGCTGAGCGCGTCCTCCCGCCCGACCCCGCTCCGCGAAGTCGGGGGTCTGGCGCGTGGGTGAGGTGAACCGCGCGTTGCCCCGGCCGCCGCGACCTCCACGCGCCGCGACGAAACGCTGGCCGTGGCGTGCCAGGTCGACCCGAGGCTGCTGCGTCGCGCCGGGCGCCAGATCGAAGACCACCGTGCCGACCGGCAGGCGCACCACCGCATCCTCGCCATTCCGCCCGCTGCGATTGCGTCGTTCTCCGGGCTGGCCGGACTCGGCCCGCACCCGGGGCTGCAGCCGCGGGTCGACGAGCGTGGCCAGGTTGCAGTCGGCGACCAGCACCACGTCGCCCCCCCGACCGCCATCGCCCCCATCGGGCCCTCCCCGCGGAACGAACTTCTCGCGTCGGAAGCTCACGCAACCATCGCCCCCGTCGCCCGCCGCGATGGACAGCGTCGCTTCGTCCACGAAGGATCGGCTCGTCCGGCTCATTCCCATCGTCCCCGCTCAGCGGGGCTCCGGCGCGGCTGCGGGCGGCGTCTCGCTCTCGGTCGAACGCAGCGTACGCAGGTCGCTGTGGTTGCTTCCCGCTTCGAGATTCCAGGTCGAGAACAGCCGGTCGGGGATCGATTGCTTGCGCTCGTAGAGCTCCATGGTGATGTCCGTCGTGAAGTCGGTCGCCGTGCTCTCGAGCCGGGCGCGCTTCGGGACCCAGCGCCCGTCGATGAGCTCGACACGCGCCGGATCCACCAGCAAGCGCTTGATCAGCCGGTCGCCCACGAAATACTCGGTCCGAAGCGCGACGGCCCGCTGTGGATCGATGCAGGCCCGGGTCGCATCGTACTGGCTCTCGACGTCGGCCCGTGGCCGGACGCGGAGCTGGAGGCAGGGCACACCGTCCACCTCGGAAGATCCCTCCATGCGCGCCTCGAAATCGCTCTCGTGCTTGGGCTCGAGATCCTCGTAGGTCAGATTGGTCCCGAAGAAGGAGTCGTAGCGCTGGGCGAGCGAGATGCGTCGGGTGCGCTCGGTGGCCGGCAGGTAGAGGAACACGTCGTCGGGCTGATCGTCGCGGTCGATCACGAGCATCGAGCTCCCGCGAACGTCATCCGGCGAGAGGAAACGCATCACGGCGCGGCCGGGCGGCTCGCTCTCCTTGCGCACGACCTGGAGGCGTCGGGTCACGCTCCGCCCCGAGCGGCCCCGGCTCTCCAGCCGGAAGACCTGCACGAAGTCGCCCTCGTAGAGATTGCTCAGCGTTCGGGCGAGCAGTCCCTGGGCTCGGGGATCCGCCGGCCAGGGTTCCAGGGCGCCGGCCGTCGTGGGCGCGAGCAGGAGGAGCGCGGACAGCAGGCGGGCCGTCGATCGCCTCCGAGGGCTCACGCGTCGTTGCGTCCGGGATGCCGGCATGGGTCCGATTCTAGCCAACAGGGTCCGGCCGAAGCGGGCGTCGCCTCGGTCGCTCGGAGAGACGAGCGGCTAGGAGGCCGCGTCCGGCGCCGCGATGCGGGCCACCTTGCGCCCGCGCCGGTCGTCGTAGTGGAAGATGCCATCGCACAGGGCGAACAGCGTGTAGTCGCTGCCGACGCCCACGTTGCGGCCGGCGTGGATCCGGGTGCCCACCTGGCGCACCAGGATGGCTCCGGCGTTCACCGTCTGGCCACCGAAGACCTTCACGCCGCGGCGCTGCGCGTTGCTGTCGCGACCGTTGCGGGAGCTGCCCTGACCCTTCTTGTGCGCCATCGATCTAGCCCTCGATCGTCTCGATCTGGATCTCGGTGAAGCGTTGGCGGTGGCCCTGGCGGCGGCTGTAGTTCTTGCGCCGCTTCATCTTGAAGACGTGGATCTTCGGGCTCTTGCCTTGCGCCGTGATCTTGCCCACGACCCTGGCGCCGTCCACGAGCGGCGTGCCCACGCGCGGCTCGCCCTCGCCGCCCACCAGCAGCACCTCGCCGAGTTCGATCGGGTCGCCCACCGCGCCGGGCAGCTTCTCGACCCGGACCGGCTTGCCGGGGGTCACCCACACCTGTTTGCCGCCGGTTCGCACGACCGCGTACATCACGATTCTCCGCTTTGCTGGGAGCCCGGGAGTATCCGGGATTCCAGCACATCGTCAAGCGCCCCGGCCCGGCTGGCCGGCGTCGGAGGGGCCTGGGCGGCGTCGCTCGGAACCTCTTGCGCGGCCGTCGTCTCCGCCTCGCTGGCCGGGGGGCTCTCGGAGGCCGGCTCACCGGTGCCTTCGGGCTCCGCAGGCGCGGGCGGCGTTTCCGCCTCCGGCTCGGCTTCCCGCGGGAGATCCCGGGGCTGCGGGGATTCGAGGGCGGTCTGCTCCCCTTCCTCCGTGGCCGGCGTTTCGTCCGACGCCGGCGCCGCGTTGCTCAGCCAGCCGAGGGCCACGGGGACCGGCGGCCCCTCGTCGAGGGCCTTCACCTCGAACTGCTCGTGGTGCATGCCCGGGCGGGCCCGCACTTCGATCTCGCGGCCCACTTCGCGCGAGAGCTCGGCCAGGGCCTCGCGCTCCTCCCCGAGCAGAAGCTCGGCCACGGACGGCGCGGTGCTCAAGGCCACCCGACGGCCGGAAAAGCGCGTCAGATCCCGGCGCACGCTCCGCAGGAGCTTGTAGGCCACCGACCGCGGAGACAGCGTGAATCCCTTGCCCTCGCAGTAGCCGCAGGGCTCCCCGACGGTCTGGACCAGGTTCTCGCGCGTGCGTTTGCGCGTCATCTCCACGAGGCCGAGCTCGGAGATCTTGAGGATGTTGGTGCGCGCCTTGTCGTGGCGGATCTCCTCCTGGAGGGCGCGGTTCACCTTCTCGCGGTTGGAGGTGTCCTCCATGTCGATGAAGTCGAGGATCAGCAGGCCGCCGATGTTCCGGAAGCGCAGCTGGTGGACGATCTCCTTCACGGCCTCGAGATTCGTGCGCAGCACGGTCTCCTCGAGGTCGCGCTTTCCCACGTAGCTGCCCGTGTTCACGTCGATCGCCGTGAGGGCCTCGCTCTGGTCGATGATCAGGTAGCCGCCCGACTTCATGAACACATTGCGCTGGAGGCTCGAATCGATCTGGGCCTCGACGCCGTGCTTCTCGAAGATCGGGACCTCGTCGCGATGGAGCTCGATGCGGGGCTTCGGAGCCGCCATGAAGCGATCGACGAAGGCCGTCATCTCGTCGAAGACCGCCTGATTGTCGACCACGATGCGCTTGGTGTCGCTGCTGGCGAGGTCGCGGATGACGCGGATCGGGATGCGCGGCTCTTCGTAGAGCACGGCCGGCGCCGACGCCTTCTGCTTGCCGGCCTGGACCTCCTCCCAGACCTTCGAGAGGTACTTGATGTCCGCCTCGAGGTCGGCCTCGCGCACGTTCTCGCCCGCCGTGCGGGTGATGAAGCCGAGATCCTTCGGTCGCAGGCGAGTCACGATCTCGCGCAGCCGGCGGCGCTCCTTGTCCGAGTCGATGCGCCGCGAGACACCCACGCGCCGCGAGCGGGGTGTCAGCACCAGGTGCCGGCCGGCGATCGAGATGTTGGACGTGATCCGGGCGCCCTTGGTGCCGATCGCCTCCTTGGCGATCTGGACCACGATCTCCTCGCCCTCCTTCAGAAGCGTATCGATGCGCGGGGGCTGTCGGTTGCGACCGCGGCCGTTGCGACCGCCGCGGCCACCGCCACCCGAGCGACCGTTGCGCCCTCGGCTGCGCGGCCGGGGCTCGTCGTCGTCGCCGTCGCCGTCGCCCTCCGCGTAGTAGTCCCCGGCATAGAGGAAGGCCGCCTTCTCGAGGCCCACGTCCACGAAGGCCGCCTGCATGCCCGGCAGCACCCGGGTCACTCGACCCTTGATGACACTTCCGACCATGTCCTCGCTGCCCGTTCGTTCGATCAGGAGCTCGGTGCAGAGACCGCGCTCGAGGACTGCCACACGCGTCTCGCCGTGCTCGGCGTTGATCAGGATCTCGTTCTTCATTCCACCGTCCCCCGGTCTCCCGGGGTTCCCCGCGGGGCGGTCGTGCGAGCACGATCCACCACGCCTCGGCGAGCCTCGAACGGGCTCCTAGAGGGCGATCCGCCGAGGCGCAAACGCACCTCGGCCGGCGGCGGGGCAGAATGGGTGGCGCCGACCTACGGGCCGGCTGGACGGGAACTCTCTAAAACCCTGAAATCAAAGAGAAATGCGTTGACTCGCACTCAATCCAACCCTACGGTCCCGAAAATGCCTGCGAACCCCGAGCCCCGTGCAGCTCCCCGCCGCCCGTCCGGCTCTCCGCTCGCGGCCGTGTTTCCCACGATCGAGAGGCTCTCTTCGCCCCCGGGGAAACGTCACCGGACCGCCCTAAAATCTCTACCGGGAGCATTATGAATCCTGGCAGGCCGGTCAACAAGGGCCCTCGGGATCCCCGGCGCAGTCTTCCGGCCGTCGACCGCTTGGCTCGGGCCGTGACGGAACGCCACGCCGGGCTCCCGGACTGGGCCGCGACCGAGGCGGCCCGCCAGGTTCTGGAGGCCTTGCGGGCGACGCTCGCGGGCGGCGAAGCGACGGCGCCCGGCGCGGAGGCCCTGGCCGAGCGTGCGCTCGGGGTCGCCCTCGGGCTCGCTCGGCCCCGGCCCTCGCGCGTGGTCAACGCCACGGGCGTCGTGCTCCACACGAACCTCGGTCGCTCCGTCCTGGCCCCCGAGGCGGCCGAAGCCGTCCTCGGAGCGGCGATCGCCTACTCGGACCTGGAGATCGACCCGGCGACCGGGCGGCGGGGCAACCGGCTGGGCTCCGTGTCCACCCTCCTGGCGCGGCTCTCGGGGGCGGAGGCCGCCTTCGCCGTCAACAACAACGCTGCGGCGACCCTGCTCGCCCTGGACACGCTGGCCCGCGGTCGGGAGGCCGTCGTCTCGCGGGGCGAGCTGGTCGAGATCGGCGGCTCCTTTCGCGTTCCGGAGATCCTCGCCCGGGCGGGCGTGCGGCTCGTCGAGGTCGGGACCACGAACCGCACCCACGCCGACGACTATCGGCGCGCCATCGGTCCGGACACGGCGCTGCTCTTGAAGGTCCATCGCAGCAACTTCGAGATTCGAGGCTTCACCGCCGAGGTGGAGCTCCCCGAGCTCGTCGCCATCGGCCGGGAGCATGGCCTTCCGGTCCTCGAAGACCTCGGGAGCGGCACGCTGCTGGATCCGGGAGCCCTCTCCCTGCCCGCGGGATCCCATGTCGCCGCGCGCGTCGCGGCCGGCGCGGACTGTGTGTGCTTCTCGGGCGACAAGCTGCTCGGGGGGCCCCAGGCCGGGATCCTGGTCGGGAGCCGGACCGCTATCGAGCCCATGTGCAAGAATCCCCTCGCCCGAGCACTGCGGCTCGACAAGCTCTCCCTGGCGGCGCTCGACTGGACGCTGCGCGCACTGCTCGAGGGCCGCGCCGCCGAGATCCCCACGTTGCGCCAGCTCGCCGAAACGCCCGCGCAGGTCCGCAGCCGGGCGGAGGCCCTGGCCGAGCGCCTGCGCAAGGTCGCTCGGGGGCCCGCGCTCGACGTCGAGGTCGCGAGCGACCGGGCCGCCGTAGGCGGCGGCAGCTTGCCGGGCTTCGAGCTCGACACCTGGGTCGTGGCGCTGCGAGCGCCCTGCGGGCCCGACGGGCTGGCGGCGGCGCTGCGGGCCGCGGCGGTTCCGGTGCTGGCCCGGATCCGGGACGACGCCGTCCTGCTGGATGCGCGGACGCTGCTCGACGGCGACGAGCCCACGATCGAGGCCGCTCTGCGCGAGGCGCTCCCGGAGGGCGTGGTTTGAAGCACGCGGTGGCGTCAGGTACCGTGTCCTCACCGCGATGATGAACTCCAACGTCCTCGTTCTGAATCGCTCCTATCTGCCGATCCACGTCACATCGGTCCGACGTGCCTTCTCGCTCATCTACAAAGGCATCGCTCGCGCGATCGACGAGCAGTACCAGACCTTCGACTTCGAGAGCTGGGCCGAGCTGCGCGCGGTCCGCGATGGCGAGACGATCGGCACGGCCCGCGGCCCGATCACCGTGCCAAGAGTGATCGTGCTGGTCGCCTTCGACCGCATCCCCAAGCGGCACGTCCGCTTCAGCCGTCTCAACATCTTCGCGCGCGACGGCTTCACCTGTCAGTATTGCCGCAAGCGAGCGCCGCGCTCGGAGCTGAACCTCGACCACGTCATCCCTCGAGCCCTGGGCGGACGCAGCACCTGGGACAACGTCGTTTGCAGCTGCCTTCACTGCAACCGCAAGAAGGGCGGCCGGACTCCGCGACAGGCCGGCATGAAGCTCCAGAGCAAGCCCGCCAAGCCGCGCTGGACTCCGCTGTCCAACCTGGTGAGCTCCCGGGTTCGCTACAAGGAGTGGAGACCGTTCCTCAACATCGTGGATGCCTCGTACTGGAACACCGAGCTGCTCGAGTAGGCGGGGCGCAAGGGGGAGTCGATGCGGGACGGGGGTGCCGCGCGACCCGGGAAGAGCCGGAAGAAGGCCCGGTCCAAGCCCGGTAGCGGCAGCCGCTCCAAGGCGAGTGGGCGCAAGGGCGCGGTGCGTCGCGGGGTCGATCCGCCGGGCCCGCCCGAGCGCCTCGCGCGGCTCGTGACCATCGGCGGCGGCAAGGGCGGAGTCGGCAAGAGCTTCCTCTCCGCCAACGTCGCCGCCTGCCTGGCGGCCCAAGGCCGCCGGGTCGTGGTCGTCGACGCCGATCTGGAAGGCGCCAACCTCCACACCTGTCTGGGCGTCCCGGCGCCTCCGGCGAGCCTGGCCGATTTCGCCGCCGGCCGGGAGTCGGACCTCGCGAAGCTGGCTTTCGACACGCCGGTTCCGAACCTGCGGCTGGTGGCCGGGACGCACGACAACCTGGCGACGCCCCAGCCCTCCCACCAGCAGCGCGTCGCGCTGATGGCGCAGCTGCGCCGCCTCGATTGCGAGTTCGTGGTCCTCGACCTCGGCGCCGGTACGGCGTCGGCCGTGATCGACTACTTCAGTGACGGCGACGACGAGATCCTGGTGATCCAGCCCGAGCCGACCTCCGTGGAGAACGCCTATTCCTTCTTGCGAGCCGCCTTCTACCGGCGCATGCGTCTGGCCATGCAGCGGCCGGAGGTGCGACAGCTCGTCTCCCAGGCCATGGACCAGAAGAACGAACGCGGCATCCGGACGCCGCTCGATCTCCTGCGCGAGGTCGAGCAGCTCGACTCGGCCGACGGCTCGCGCTTCGTGGCCAACATGAAGGCCTTCCGGCCGCGGATCGTCATGAACGGCGTTCGGAGCGCCGAGGACATCCGCGTCGGCTTCGCAGTGCGCAGCGTGTGCCGCAAGTACTTCGGGATCGACGCCGACTACCTCGGCTACGTGAACCACGACGAGGCCGTCCACCGCTCGGTCCTGGCGCGCCGGCCGCTCGTGGTGAGCGAGCCGCGTTGCGATGCGGCCCTCTATCTGGGGCGCATCGCCCAAAAGCTCTCCAGCGAGCAGGCGGTGCGCCGGAAGGGTTCGGCGCGGTCCGGCCCGCCCACCCCAGAGGCCTCCCGCGACGGCTCCGGGCAGCGCCCCGCGCCTCCGGGAGTCGATTCGTGAGGCCCCTCGCCGACCAGGACCACTACGAGATTCTCGAGATCCCGCGCGGCGCGTCGCCCTCCGCCGTCGAGCGCGCCTATCGGCTGGCGCGCACGACCTTCGCCGACGACTCGCTGGCGCTCTACTCTGTGGTCGATCCGCGCGATGCCGAGGCCATCCGTCTGCGCGTGGAGGAGGCCTGGCGCGTGCTTTCCGATCCCGAGGCGCGCCGGAGATACGACGCAGAGCTCGAGCCCGACGGGCTCGGCGAGCGGCTCGCGATCGAGTTCGACGCGGAGCCCATTCGCCCGGCGGCCTCCCCGGCGTCGCCGGGCGCCCTGGGCGACATGGCGCCCGGCGAGCGGCCTTCGCGCTACGACGGCCCCACGTTCCGCGCGGCGCGCCTGCGCCACTCCTTGGGTCTCGACCAGATTGCCGAGATCACCAAGGTCAACCCGCGCTATCTCCGCTACATCGAGGAGGAGAACGTCGACGGGCTGCCGGCGCGCGTCTACGTCCGGGGCTTCGTCGAGGCCTACTCCCGCGTGGTGGGTTTCGATCCCGGGTACGCGGTCCCGAGCTACATGGAGATCTTCGACCAGGGTGCGCCCACTGCGGTGCGGCGCTCCCGCTTCCTGGGGCGCTCATGACACTGGAACCGATTCGCGATCCGATCCGGGCCGAACGCCTGGCTCGAGCGCTCGTCTCGGACCTCATGATCTACGATCCCGACAAGGTACGCGTCGGCATCCGCCGGGACGATCTCTTCGAGCGCCTCGCCGACGAGATCGCCCGCGCGCGCAAGCACTTCCAGGAGCGCGTGGATCCGGAGCTCGCTGGAAAGCAGAACCTCTTCGACCGTGCTCTGGTCGACGTCCTCGTCTACCGATCCCGGAACGTTCCCTCCCGGATCTGGTGACCCCCACGGGCGTCCTCCAGTTCGTGGTGGGCGAGAGCGAGGCCGGCACGAGGCTCGACCGCGCGCTCTCGGATCTGGCGGGGGTCCCCCGCGCCCAGGCACGGCGCTGGATCGACGAGGGCCGCGTGCGCCTGGACGGCCGGCCGGCCCGTGCGTCCCGGGCCGTCCGCGAGGGAGCGCGCGTCGAGGCCGAGCCGCCGGAGCCGGTGCGCTGCGAGGCGAGGGCCGAAGCGATCCCGCTGGCGGTGCTCCACGAGGACGCGGACCTGATCGTCGTGGACAAGCCGCCGGGGCTCGTCGTCCATCCCGGTCCCGGCCATCCCTCGGGAACCCTGGTGAACGCTCTCCTGCACCACTGTCGAGACCTCTCGGGGATCGGCGGAGTGCTGCGACCCGGGATCGTGCACCGACTCGATCGAGGGACCTCGGGCGTGATGGTGGCGGCCAAGAACGACGCCGCTCACGCCGCGCTCGCCGAGCAGTTCCACGATCACACGATCGAGCGGGTCTATCGGGCGCTGGTCGTGGGTCTTCCGGGCGCCGACGGCGGTCGGATCGACCGGGCCATCGGGCGTCACCCCCGTGACCGCAAGAAGATGTCGGTCCGGACGCGCTCGGGGCGCCCGGCACGGACCCGCTGGCGCGTGCTGCGCCGCTTCCAGGTGGCCGGCGTGAGCTGGCTCGAGGTTCGGCCCGAGACCGGCCGGACCCATCAGATCCGGGTGCACCTCGCGTCGGCGGGCCTGCCGTTGGTGGGTGATGCGACCTATGGCCGCGCCCGCCGCCGCGCGTCCGCGCTGGGCCGGCCGGCCCTCCATGCCGCCGTGCTCGGCTTCGACCATCCGACCCGCGCGGATCGCGTCCGGTTCGAGGCGGCGCCGGCCCCGGACCTCGCGGACCTGCTCGCCCGGCTGTCTCGTCGCGAGGGCGAGCGGTGAGCCAGGCGCGGGGGGCCGCACGCCGCGGCGGAGCCGCCGGACCTCGCGGGCCGAGCTGGAACCCGCCGCTTCGGGATTCGTTGCTCGCGGCCCGCGGGCTCGAGCACGGCTTCGGCCTGCGCGGGGATCCCGGTCCCGTCGGCCTGGCACGTCCTCGCCAGGTCCATGGCACCGCGATCCACCGCGTCGCTATCCCCGGCGATGCGGCGTCGGTCGAAGCCGACGGGATCGTGTGTAGCCTTCCCGGCGTGGCCATCGGCGTGGTGACGGCCGACTGCGTGCCGATCCTCCTGGCCGGCCGTGCGGGGCCGGCCGGTAGCACCGTGGCCGCCGTCCATGCGGGCTGGCGTGGCTTGTGCGCGGGCGTCGTGTCGGCTGCGGTTGCCCGCTTCCCCGAGCCGCCCGCGGCGGCGGCGATCGGACCCCACGTGGGCCCGTGCTGCTACGAGGTGGATGCGCCCGTGCTGGCGGCCGTCCGGCGGGGGTTCGGTCCCGAAACGCCCCCGGGCGCGATCCGGCCGGGCCGTGAGGGGCACGCATGGCTGGATCTCGGCCTCCTGGCAGCCGCTGCGCTCCGGCGGGCGGGCGTTCGAGCGGCGTCGATCGGCCGGGACGCGGTGGCCTGCACGGCCTGCGATCCCGAGCGTTTCCACTCCTACCGGCGCGACGGACCCCGGTCGGGCCGGCTCGTCCACTTCATCCGGGCTCCTTCCGGTCCGAGCGCCCGGGCTTGACACCCCGGCGGTTCCGGGCCAAGGTTCCGGGTGCAACGACGCCGGGTGGCTCGCCCGGCCGGGCCTCTAGGGCCCCGGGGCATCCGCCAGCAGGTCCTTCCGCCGATCCGCAATCTCGGAAGTTCTGCAGGAGCAGCCAGGGAGCGCGTCAGCGCGGCGGCGCAGGGCCGGCAGGAGGCCGTCCGGCGCCCTCCAGAAGAGATCAACTTCACGGGCCGAACGGCCGAAACAGGAACCAGGAGCCCATCCGAACTCCAGCCAGAAGCCGGGCGCCCCGAGTTTCTCGCGCCCGGCCCCGCGACCGGCATCCCGTCCAGCCGGTCCGCCCTTCGATGCCGCCCCCGCGTCGAGTCGAACACCAACAAGGATCCCCAGGCAACAGACCGAGACCCCGAGACCGAAGAGCGTCGAACCGAATCCGAGATCGATATGCGATCTCCCAGCACGAGGCATTGGACCCAACGCATGACGACCCAGAAGGCGAGCGACCCGAAGCTCAACGGCGGTGGAAACCGCGGCAACCGGCGCGGCAAGGGCCGCCGATCCCGAGGCGGCGGTGGAGGCGGCGGCGGTCGCGGCCGCGATCGCAAGATCAAGCTGCTCGACGTGGAGGACGAGCTCCTCGACGACGATTTCGAGGTGACCGACGAGGACGACGGCGAGCGCATGTACGTGGCGGATCTCAAGGCCATGCCGATGGAGAAGCTCAACGACCTGGCCGAGGAGATGGAGATCGAGAACGCGGCTGGCCTGCGCAAGCAGGATCTGCTGTTCGCGATCCTGAAGGCCCAGACCGACCAGCAGGGCAAGATCTACGCGGAAGGGGTTCTCGAGACGCTGCCCGACGGCTTCGGTTTCCTGCGGGCGCCGGACCAGAGCTATCTGCCCGGTCCCGACGACATCTACGTCTCACCCTCGCAGATCCGGCGCTTCGGCCTGCGCACGGGCGACACGCTGTCGGGCCAGATCCGGCCGCCCAAGGAGGGCGAACGGTACTTCGCGCTTCTCAAAGTCGAGAACATCAACTTCGAGAAGCCCGAGCACGCGCGGCATCGGATCAACTTCGACAACCTGACGCCGCTCTATCCCCAGGAGAAGTTCAACCTGGAGGCGGCGTCCGGGGGCCTGACCACGCGGATCATCGACCTGATCGCGCCCATCGGGAATGGCCAGCGCGCGCTGATCCCGTCGCCGCCCAAGGCCGGCAAGACGATGATCCTGAAGGACATCGCCAACGCCATCGCCGACAACCATCCCGAGGTCTACCTGATCGTGCTGCTCATCGACGAGCGGCCCGAAGAGGTGACCGACATGCAGCGCAACGTGAAGGGCGAGGTGATCTCCTCGACCTTCGACGAGCCGCCC
>Ga0114931_10004878_pt1 | contig 16655 bp, 13 predicted proteins | sample 2SBtaG_FD_89579 | JGI IMG/M metagenome (GOLD analysis project Ga0114931, IMG submission 89579) | Deep subsurface microbial communities from Kolumbo volcano to uncover new lineages of life (NeLLi) - 2SBTROV14_V59a metaG | ecosystem: Environmental > Aquatic > Marine > Volcanic | place: Kolumbo...
GGAGCTGCCAAAGGTGGCCGCGGTCGTCGCGGTGCAGCCCTTCGTGCCGGTCGAGGCCCTCGTGGCTGCCACCATGGACCGGTCCGGGCTCCAGGCACGCACCCACGGCCTCGAGGGGCGCTGGGCGGCCACCCTGGTGCCGCGGCTGCGCGCGGAGTTCCGCTGGTACCCGGACGCGCAGATCCAGTTCCGCGACACCCAGGGCACCACCCGCGCTCTCGGCGGCTACTGGCAGGCCCTGGCCTTCCTCGAGTGGCGGCCGGAGGGGCGCAAGGCGGGCGCGTCGCTGGACGTGCTCGTCAGCGACGGGCAGGTCTTCATCGACGACGGGCGCGATCGCGCGCTGCTGGCCGCGCGCGTGGACCGCCGGGCCACCACCTACCGGGAGACCCTCGCCCGGAAGGTCACCGGGCTGTACTATCGGCGCGCCGCCCTCGTCGCCGAGCCCCGGACGCGCGCCGGGTCGCCCCTGGCGCTCCAGGTCGAGCACGAGCTTCGGATCCAGGAGACCGAGGCCCAGCTCGACGCCCTGACCGATGGAGCGGTGAGCCGGTGGAGCTTCGCCCACGCCGCCGCGCAGGAGGATCCCCGATGAGGCCCACGCTGACCGCTCTGTTCACCCTGTTCGCCCTCGCCGGGGCGCCCTGGGCACTCGCGGCGCCGGACAAGGCACCCGACGATGGCCTGCTCTCCCTGCGCACCGCGACCGCCGCGCAGCTCGCCGCCCTCGACGGCGTCGACGAGGACGCAGCCGAGCAGATCGTCGCCCTGCGCGCCAAGCGGGGCGGCAAGATCGGCAGCGTCGAGGAGCTGCGCGTCATCCCGGGGATCGGGGATGCGACCCTGGACACCCTGCGCCGGCACACGGCGATGGAGTTCGACCTGCCCATGGATCGGTCGCGCACCTACACCTCCGTCGACCAGGTGATGGCCGAGTTCGCGGACGAGCCGACCGTGCAGCAGGTGCAGGGGTGGGCGGCCCGCTACGCCCGGGTCCAGCCGGGCGAGGTGGAGGGGTGGCTCTCGGCGAGCCGCTCCTTCGCGCTGCTCCCGGAGCTGCGGGTGGAGTACCGGCTCAAGGACGGCTGGGGCCAGGGCTTCCAGTACTACCCGGTGGACGGGTTCATCGACACGCCCAACGACCAGGTGTTCGACATCAAGGACAAGGCCGACCGCAGCCAGGATCGCCAGATCACGCTCCGCGCCACCTGGGACCTCGACAAGCTGGTCATGTCGTCCGAGCGGATCCGCGTGATCAACGAGGCCCAGGACGTGGTCAAGCTGCGCGACAAGGTGCTCACCGAGGTCACGCGGATGTACTTCGAGCGGCGGCGCCTGCAGGTCGACATGTTGCTGCAACCCAAGAGCGACGTGTACTCCGTCGCCAAGGACCAGCTCAAGCTCATGGAGCTGACCGCCAACCTCGACGCGCTCACGGGCGGCACCTTCAGCAAAGCGCTGCTCCAGACCAAGGGGCGCTGACCCTGTCCTTTCCGGAGACGCGCATGCGCCATCAGACCGTGTGGATCCTCGACTTCGGCTCGCAGTACACGCAGCTCATCGCGCGGCGGATCCGGGAGCATCGGGTCTACTGCGAGATCCGGCCGTGCACCGACCGCGCGCCCGAGACCTTCCCCGAGCAGGTGGTCGGGCTCGTGCTCTCGGGGGGGCCCGCCTCCGTCCTGGGCGACGATGCGCCCCCCTTCGACCCGGGCTGGCTGAAGGGCGACGTCCCAGTGCTCGGGATCTGCTACGGGATGCAGCTGCTCACGCACCTCGGCGGCGGCACCGTCGAGCGGGGGCGCGCGCGGGAGTACGGGCGGGCCGACATCGAGGTCGTCGGCGAGCCCATCTCGCTCTTCGCGGACTTCGACCCCCTCGAGACGCACCAGGTGTGGATGAGCCACGGCGACCACGTGCACGAGCCCCCGGCGGGCTTCCGGGTGGCCGCCCGGTCGGCGGGGCAGGTGATCGCGGCGATGGCGTCCTCGGACGGGCGCACCTTCGGGCTCCAGTTCCACCCCGAGGTCACCCACACCCGCAAGGGCGACCTGCTCCTGCAACGGTTCCTCGAGGTGTGCGGCGCGCGGGGCGACTGGACCGCCGGCTCCTTCGTCCAGGAGCAGGTGGCGGCGATCCGAGAGCGGGTCGGCGACGCCCAGGTGATCTGCGGCCTGTCGGGGGGTGTGGACTCCTCGGTCACCGCGGCGCTGCTCTACGAGGCCATCGGGGACCGCCTGCACTGCATCTTCGTCGACAACGGCCTGGCCCGCGAGGGCGAGGTGGAGGGTGTTCGCGCGGAGTTCTCGGACTACGACCTCGTGATCGCCGAGGCCGCCGACCGGTTCCTCGGCAGGCTCGCCGGGGTCACCGAACCCGAGCGCAAGCGCAAGATCATCGGCGAGGAGTTCATCCGCGTCTTCGAGGACCAGGCGCGTCGCTTCCCGGATGCGCGCTTCCTGGCCCAGGGCACGCTCTACCCGGACGTCATCGAGTCGGTGAGCGTGCGCGGCCCCTCGGCCACGATCAAGAGCCACCACAACGTGGGCGGCCTGCCCGACGACATGCAGTTCGAGCTGATCGAGCCGCTCCGGGAGCTGTTCAAGGACGAGGTCCGCGAGGTCGGCGAGGCCCTCGGGCTCGCCCCGCGCCGGGTGTGGCGCCAGCCCTTCCCGGGCCCGGGGCTCGCGGTCCGCTGTCTGGGAGAGGTCCGCGAGGACCGCCTCGTCGCGCTGCGCCGTGCCGACGCCATCGTCCGCGAGGAGATCGCGCGCGCCGGGTGGGAGCGTCGCACCTGGCAGGCCTTCGCCGTGCTCCTCCCCGTGCGCAGCGTCGGGGTGATGGGCGACGAGCGCACCTACGAAGAAGCCTGCGTGATCCGCGCCGTGCACAGCACCGACGGCATGACCGCGGACGTCGCCGAGCTTCCCTGGGAGCTACTCGGGCGGATGAGCAACCGGATCATCAACGAGGTCCAGGGCATCAACCGGGTGGCCTACGACATCTCCAGCAAGCCACCTGGAACCATCGAGTGGGAGTAGGGGGTCACTGGGAGGTGCTCGTGGAGCTGAGGCGGGACGGGGCGGTGCTCGCGTACGACGACACGGGGGAGGGGAGGCCCGCGGTGGTCCTGCTCCATGGCTGGGGCGGTGACCGGCCGCTGTTCGAGCGGCTCGTCGGCGCGCTCGCGGGGCCGGGCCTCGACGAGCCAGCGCGCTCCGACGTGCTGCATGCGGGGGCGGCGCCGTCGCAGTCGGTGCTGGTGCACGCCATGGAGGCACTGCTCGCCTACGACAGCGTCGCAGCCGCCCGCGAGACCACCTGCCCGCTACTCTACGTCGGCACCGACACCGAGTATGCCGACCTCGAACGCTTCCGCGCCCTCTGCCCGCAGCTTCGCACCGCCCGCCTCTCGGGGTGTGGCCACTTCTTTCCCCTGGAGGCCCCCGCCCGGCTCGCCGGCCACCTGGCGCCCTTCATCGACGCCCAGGGACGCTGAGCCCCGCCGACGAATCCTCATGATCCAGACAAGAGATCCTCATCAGAAGGGGCTTTTGGGCGAATCCTCAGTGCCTGACCCCGCCGCCCCAGCGGTCGAGGTCTCCGGGGCGGTGGGTGGGGATGCCGGTTCGTGCGACGAGTGCCGTGGCGCGCTGCGGGTCGGTCGACGGGTAGAAGTGGGTCAGCCACACCGCCTTCGGCTGCGCGGCGTCGACGATCTCCGCCACGGCGCTCGGGGTCAGGTGGCCCTGCACCGGGGCGTCGTCGGGCAGCGCGCACTCGCAGACGAGCAGGTCGGCGCCGGTCGCCAGCTCGACGAGGGCGTCGCTCGGCCCGGTGTCCCCCGAGAAGACCACCGCGCAGCCATCGGCCTCGAAGCGGAGGTGCAGCGCGCCCGCGCCGTGGTTCGCGGGCCGGGTGCGGAGCCGGATGCCGCCGAGGTCCGCTTCGTCGGGCTCGGCGAGGCTCAGCTCGGTGACGACGGCGCCCGCTTGCGCGAAGTCGATCCAGCGCCCGTACAGGTCGCGTAGCCCCTGCAGGTACGCCGCGAAGCCCTCGCCCGCCCAGATCGGGTAGTCGACGGGGCGCTCCGGTGGGATGTGCATCGCGAAGAGCAGCGGCACGAGGTCCGCGCAGTGGTCGGGATGGCGGTGGCTGTAGATGCCGCCGTCCAGCGTCCGCGGGTCGACCCCGGCGGCGGCGCAGCGCTGCAGGGTGCCCGAGCCGCCGTCGACGAGGAAGGCGCGGCCGGCGGCCTGGAGGAGGAACCCCGCGGGGCCGCGGGTCGGGTCGGGCAGGCCGGTGCCCGAGCCGAGGACGGTGAACCTCACAGGGGCTCGTCCGTCGGCACGCCGAGCCAGTCGCGGGCCTCGTGTTCCATCGTGTGGGCGATGGCCTCGACGAGGAGGTCGCGGCTCGGAGAGCGCAGCAGGTTGCGTAGGTACAGGCGGAGTGCGGTCGGCCGCACCTGCCACGGGTCTTCGTCCTCGGGCGGCGTGCCCTGGAACAGCCCGGTCACGGTGGGGGTGATCGGCGGGTCCGTCTCGCGCAGCTCGTCGATGTCGGGGTGGTCGAGCAGCAGGATCGGGAGGTCTGTCCAGAAGACCTGGAGCGTCTGCGGGAGCAGGGTGAGCGCCCGCTGGACGAGGTCCTGCCACTCGCCGCTCGCTACGGAGAGAGGGAAGGGGTAGGCGAGCGGGTCGAGCTGGTGGGCGGCGGCGAAGGCGGTGACCGCGTCCGCCTGCCCGCGCCCCTCCTCCTGATCTGCGACCAGCTCCAGGGCCAGTCCGAGGTGGTAGTGGGCCTCGGCGAGGTCCGGTGCGAGACGGACGGCCTCGCGCGCGGCCGACAGCGCGCCCGCGACCTCACACAGGTTCAGGCGGGCTGCTGCGAGGCCGGAGAGCGCCCGCGCATCCGGGCCCGGGGCGACCTCGAGGTAGTGCTCCAGGGCCTGCGCGGCGACCTCGAAGTCGCCGACCTCGATCTGCGCGTCCCCGAGCAGCCCGAGCGCCTCGGCGTGGTCCGGGTCCTCGTCGAGGAGCTCTTCGAGCTCCATGATCGCGATGTCGAACTCACCGCGGTCCAAGGCCGTCCGAGCGCGGTCGAGCCGCATGGCCGCCCGCACCTCGGGATCGATTCGCCAGCCGATCTGGACCTCGTCGTCCATTCACATCAGGAAGTAGTACGCAGCAGTGGCCGCCAGGGCGAGGAGCAGTAACACGACCAGCCCGCCGCCGAGCAGCGCCACGCCACCGAGTGCCGCCTTGCTGGCCGCGGCGCTCTCCGGTACCTGCGCCGCGGTCTCGGGGGCGGCGGGAACGATCGAGGCGCCCGCCGGCGCGTCGGCTCCCAGACCGCCGCGCAGAGCGATCGCGAAGTGGGCGAACTCGGCGATGTCCCGACACAGGTCGAGGTCGGTGAGCATCCACTTCTCGAAGTTCGCCTCCTCCTTCTCGGAGCGCATGCAGCCCGACTCGTACAGCGGCAGGGGGGCGCGGTCGAGCACCGGGTCGTCGGGCGCGACCTCGAAGGGCACGCCCCGCTGGTCCCGCAGCCACTGCTTGACCCGGTAGCGGGCCTTCAGGACGCCGATCGGCATGCCGCCCAGCGGCTTGGCCTGCTCGGCGATCTCCGCGTCGCTCGCGGAGCCCGAGTAGACGTCCACGAGCAGCTGGACCTCCTCGGGCAGGGCCTTCCGAGCGTCGCGCAGCAGGGCCTTGGGATGCTTGTGGGCGGTGTAGGCGTTGGACTCGTCCCCGTCGGCGGTGCGCTCGCCCTTCACCTCTGCTTCGATGATCCCGTAGGCCCAGTCGACCAGGGCGCGGGACTCGGTGACCTCGACGATCCCCTGGGCGAACCGATCACAGGCCTGCTGGCAGGGCTCTCGACCGCGCTCCTCGCCCAGGCGCGACGTGGCGATCGCGTAGTACCAGTCCGCGAACCGTTGGGCCATCTGCTGGCCGGCCTCGGCATCGCCGGACCGCCAGGCTCGGAACAAGTCCTTGGTGGTGCGCCCGTCTACCGTCATGGGGTCCCTCTCGAGAACGCACGGATGGTAGCGGTTGGCTCGGGCCCGGCGCAAGGTCGCCGAGAGGTCCGTCAGCTCGACGCCGACGCCTCCGAGCGCGCCACCTCTCGGCGGCGGATCCGGACCGAGGTCACGATCCGCCCGTGGAGCCACTCGTAGCGGGCCTCCACGTCGAAGGGACCTTCGCCGTTCTTCAACCTCAGCTCGACGTCGGCCCACCCATGCAGGTCCGGCGTGACGACAGCCTCGTGAAAGTCCACGTACCTATGGACGAACGGATCGAGCGCCTTGTAGATCGCCTCCTTGATGGAGAACCTGAGGAGCACCGCGATCCACCGGCGATCCTCGGCGAGAGCCTCCACCGTCCGCTGCTCCTCCTCGACCAGGATCCGATCGATGATCCCCATGCGGGGCGGCGCGTAGTCCTCCAGGTCCACCCCGAGGGTGCCGTGACTGTCCCGGGCGACGAGGGCCAGGGCGAGGTCGCGCTTGTGGGAGATGGAGCCCGAGAGCCCCGAGGGGAGCACGGGCGCGCCCCGATCGTCGGAGAGCACGGGCGCCGGGGCCGCCCCGATCTGCTCGAAGGCGGCGCGCATGGCGAGCCGGCCGCCGACGAACTGTACCTGGCGGTACATCCGCAGCGAGCGCGCGAGCGCCGCCTCCTCTGGATCCAGGCGGTCGAGCACTTCCCCGGGGACCGGGTCGGGTGCATCGGGGATGTGGACCGCCGTGAGCACTCCGTGAGGGGTGGCGTGGTGGAATGCGACTGTGTACGAAGGCAAGGTGGACCTATCATAGCCGGCCCATGACGGCGGGGCCGCAAGGGCCCGCGCTTGACCGGGCGGAGGTGGAGCCCTACGTTCGGGGCCCTGTCCGTGATCGAACAAGCCAACGGGATCCCTGGGGGGAAGCTTGAGCAAGCAGCTCGTGATCGCCGAGAAGCCGAGCGTGGCGCGTGACATCGCCGCCGCGCTGGGCGGATTCGAGGACAAGAGCGACTACCTGGAGAGCGACGACTTCGTCGTCGCCTGGGCGGTCGGTCACCTCCTCGCCCTCGCCGAGCCGCAGGAGTACGACAAGGCGCTGAAGTCCTGGTCGATCAAGAACCTCCCGATCATCCCCGACGAGTTCAAGCTCGCGCCCCGCAACGGGCAGAAGAAGCGCCTGGCCGAGCTGAAGAAGCTCGCACGCCGCAAGGACGTCGACGGCCTGATCAACGCCTGTGACGCCGGGCGCGAGGGCGAGCTGATCTTCCGGCGCATCGTCGAGTACGACGGCGTGAACAAGCCGGTCCGGCGCCTGTGGCTCCAGAGCATGACCAAGCAGGCCATCCTCGACGGCTTCGCGAACCTCCGTGACGGCCACAAGCTCGACAACCTGGCGGACGCCGCGTGGCTGCGGTCGGTCGGTGACTGGCTGATCGGGATGAACGCCACCCGCGCGCTGACCCAGCGGTTGAAGAGCCGCGGCGAGAAGGGGGCCTGGTCGGCGGGCCGCGTGCAGACGCCGACCCTGCACATGCTCGTCGCGCGGGAGCGCGAGATCCTGGCCCACGAGGCGCGCCCCTACTGGCAGCTCTTCGCCACCTTCTCTCACGGCGATCAGACCTGGGAGGGCCGCTACTGGGACGCCTCGGTCAAGAGCCCGGATCGCGACGTCCAGAAGGACCGCATCTTCGACCGGGCGCTCGCCGACACCCTGCTCGCCGGGGTGGGCGAGACGGGCCACGGGCTCGCCGAGGAGACCCGCAAGAAGGCGCGCCAGAACCCGCCGCTGCCCTTCGACCTCACCTCCCTGCAGCGCGAGGCGAACAAGCGGTTCAGCTTCTCGGCGCGGCGCACGCTCGACGCTGCACAGCGCCTGTACGAGACCCACAAGCTCCTCACCTACCCGCGTACCGACAGCCGCCATCTGCCCGACGACTACGAGCCCACGGTGCGCGCGACCCTGCAGCTCCTCACGACCGACCACGAGTACGGCACGCTGGCCGACGGCATCCTGACCGCCGGGCCGCTCAACCTCGACCGGATCCTCGACGGCAGCAAGGTCAGCGACCACTTCGCGATCATCCCCACCGACGCGGTGGCCGGCGCTCTGGGCCCCGACGACGTCAAGATCTACGATCTCGTGGTCCGGCAGTTCCTCGCGTCGATGATGGGTCCGGCCACCTGGGTGCAGGTCGAGCGCCTGGTCACGGTGCGCTTCGTCGAGCACGCGCCGGTCTTCCGCACGACCGCGCGGCACCTCGAGGTGCCGGGCTTCCTCGAGGCCCTCGGCAAGGAGGAGGGCGCGGGCACGCACCTGCCGGCCCTCGTCCCGGGCGACGACCCCGCGAAGGGCGTGCGCTCCGAGGTCGAGGAGATCCGCGAGGAGGAGAAGCAGACCACGCCGCCGCCCCGGTACAACGAGGGCACCCTGCTTCGGATGATGGAGACGGCGGGCGAGGAGATCGACGACGACGACCTGTCCGAGGCGATGAAAGACAAGGGCATCGGCACGCCCGCCACCCGCGCCGAGATCATCGAGGGCCTCGTGCGCAAGCAGTACGCGCGGCGGGTCGACGGGCGCCTCGCACCCACGTCCAAGGCGATGCGGCTCATGGACGTCATCGACCGTGTGGACGTGCCCACCCTCGCGAGCCCCCGGCTGACCGGTGCCTGGGAGTTCGACCTCAAGCAGGTCGAGTCCGGCAAGGTGTCCAAGGGCACGGTCTACGACCGCCTGACCGGGTTCACCCGCGACGTCGTGGAGAGCCTGACCACCTTCGAGCACGACAAGCTGTACGCCGACGAGCCGTCCCTCGGGAAGTGCCCGGAGTGCGGCAAGGGCGAAGTGACCGAGAACCCCTGGGGCTACCCGTGCAGTCGGAACACCGACAAGGACAGCCCCTGCAACTTCATGATCTGGAAGGACCGGGCCGGCCGCTACATGGACCGCGCGACGGTGCGCAAGCTGATCGACAAGGGGCGCGTCGGGCCGGTCGCGGGCTTCGTCGACCGCTACGGGCGTGGGCTCGAGGGCACGATGGTGCTCCGGGAGGATCCGGACAAGAAGCGGTGGGTGGTCGATGTCCAGTACGGCCAGCCGATCGATGCGGAGGAGGAGAAGGAGCAGGGCGTCCTGTGCGTGAATCCGGTCGATCCGGAGGACGAGATCGTCGAGACGAACCTCCGCTACGTGAGCCGCAGGATCCTCGACGGCGAGACCCGCAAGGGGCCGGTGCTCCCGAAGGTCGTGTGCCACCGCGAGATCGCGCAGGACGAGGCGCGGCAGTTCTTCTCGGAGACGGGCAAGACCGAGATCCTCGACGACTTCGTCAGCAAGCGCGGTCGCCCGTTCCGCGGCGCGCTCGTGCGCAAGACGACGGGCAAGCACGGCTTCGAGTTCCCGCCGCGCGAGCCGCGGGCGAAGAAGACGACCGTCAAGAAGACGACGGCGAAGAAGACGACCGCCAAGAAGAAGACGGCGAAGAAGAAGACGACGACGACGAAGGCTGGCACCCGGAAGTCGTCGGCCAAGAAGAAAGCCAAGAAGACGGACGACGCGGGCCGATCGGCCGGCGACGTGGCGTAGGACGGTGGCCTCGGGGCGAGCCGTCCCCGCGGGGGCCTGGCCGCCGACGACCTCCAGCCACCGTCCGTGCGGCGCCTCCGACTACCGCATGTTGCTCGCCTTTCCCGGCCCACGGTCCCGACTCTGACGCTCGAGCATCCACCCCGGATACTCCGGCGGCAAGGCACTCACCTCGTCCAGCCACGCGATCTCGTCCTCGGTCAGCTCCAGATCGGACGCCGCCAGGTCGTCCTCGAGCTGCTCCAGGTTTTTCGCGCCGATGATCACCGTGGTCACCACGGATCGGGAGAGCAGCCACGCGATCGCGACCCGAGCCACGCTCGCGTCGTGGGCCTCCGCGATCGGCCGCATCACGTCGACACACGCGAAGGCGCGCTCCTTGTCGACGGGCGGGAAGTCGAACCGGCTGCGGCGCGCGCCCTCCGGGCCCCCCGCGTCGCGGCGGAACTTGCCGCTCAACAGGCCGCCCGCGAGGGGGCTCCACACCATCAGGCCCATCTGCTGATCCGCGAGCAGGGGCACGACCTCACGCTCGAGGTCACGGCCGGCGACGGTGTAGTAGGCCTGTACGCTCTCGAAGCGGGCCAGGCCGTGCTGCGCGGCGATGCCGTTCGCCTTCATGATCTGCCACGCCGCCAGGTTCGAGCAGCCGATGTACCGCACCTTGCCCGCGCGCACGACATCGTCGAGCGCGCGCAGGGTCTCGTCGAGGGGCGTCACCGGGTCGAGGCCGTGCACCTGGTACACGTCCACCCAGTCCGTGCCCAACCGCTCCAGGCTCTCGTCGATGGAGGCCAGGATGTGCGCCCGGGAGAGCCCGACGTCGTTCGGGCCCTCGCCCATGCGCCCGCGCACCTTCGTCGCGAGCACGACGTCCTTGCGCCGCGGGCCGAGGGCCTTGCCGAGGATCCGCTCGGCCTCGCCGAAGGAGTAGACGTCCGCGGTGTCGAAGAAGTTGACGCCCGCGTCGAGGGCGGTGCCCACGATGCGGTCGGCGCCATCCTGAGCGGTCTGGCCGACCACCTCCCAGAAGCCGCGTCCGCCGAAGGTCATCGCTCCCAGGCAGAGCTCGGAGACGTACAGCCCGGTGCGACCGAAGAGGTGGTACTTCATGGTGGCTCCACGCGTCGGGGACTGGATCCGTATGGCGCGATCCGGGCCCCGTCACGAGGTCCCGGATTAGGGTTCCGAGGTGAGCGTCCGACACCGGGTCACCAGTCCGTGGGAGGGCGTGCGGGGTACGGCCCTGCACGAGGCCCTCGACGCCAGAGGTGCGCCGATCGGTGGCCCGCGGGTCGCGGTGCTCGGGTGGATGCACGGCAACGAGCTGGTCGGCGGCATGGTGCTCGACCGCCTCGCCGGGCACGCGCCGGAGCATCTCGTGGCGGGCGGGGTGCTCGAGGTGCGCGTGAACCTCGCGGCCCACGAGGCCGACCGGCGCCACACCGCCAGCGGCACCGACATGAACCGCTTGTGGGACCGCGACACCCTCGATCGGCTCGCGACGACCCCCGAGGCGGACCTCTGCTACGAGGAGCGGCGCGTCCGTGAGCTGGCGCCGCTCCTGCTCGCCTGTGACGCGGTGCTCGACCTGCACTCGACCAGTCGGCCCGCGCCGCCCTTCCTCCTGTACCGGGACGACCAGCGCCACGCGCTCCTCGCCGCTCGCCTCGGGGTGAAGCGCCTCGTCACCGGGGTCCACGAGGGGGGGGTGCTCGAGGGCGGGCTCGCGATGACCGTGGGCCTGCGCGCGGGCGAGCGCTCGCCCCGCCTCGGGTTCACCTTCGAGGCGGGCCAACACAGCAACCCGGCGAACCCGGAGCGCGCGTGGGCGGTCACCCTGCGCCTGCTGCACGCCCTGGGCCTGTGGGACGAGGCGCCGCCGCTGCCCACGGGCGAGCCGGAGGTCTACGAGGTGATGGACCGCTTCGCCCAGGCGCCGCGTGGCGCCGAGCCGTGGCGCTTCGCCGGCTGGGGCGACGACGCGGCCCCGACCGGGCGCCGCGGGCCGCCGCGCGCCCTCGTCTCCTTCGAGCGCGTGGAGCCCGACGAGGTGATCCTCCGGCGAGGCGACCGGGTGGTCCGCGCCCAGGCGCCCTTCACCATGCTGATGCCGGCGCCCACCGCCGATGCCGGCGCGGACCTGTACTTCGTGACCCAGCCGCGCCACGGTGGCCTTGGGCTCCGGGAGCGCACGGACGCGGACGCGCGCCTGCAGGCGGAGGCCATCGAGCGCGTGCTCGACCTCACCGACGACGACGAGCTGGCCGCGGGGATGACCTGGGTGGGCTTCGAGGACCGGCTGCTCCTCGATCTCGTCGCCGACACCGCGAGCCGGGCGGTCCGGCTGCCCGAGGGGCACCCACACCGTCGGATCACCGTCGTCGGCCGCGGGGACTTCGGCGGCGGCGAGGGCGAGCGACGCGCCGGGCAGCGCTACCGGCGTGCCATGCGCGAGGCCCTGCTGGCCGGGCTCCCCGTGGAGCGCCTCCAGCTCCTGCGCGGCGCGTCCCTCGGGTGGATCGACCGGATGACCTCGCCCGCGATGGCGCGCCGACTCGGGATGCGGCGGGCCCGCTCGGGACGCGAGGGCATCGACCTGTACCTCTCGGCACGCCAGCCCCACACCCTGTCGCTGCTCGTGGTGGGGGACATGGACCGGGCGCTGCGCGACGGGGACACGCGGTTCGTGCGCGTCGCCCTGGTCGTGGAGGCGAGTGCGGTCACCCGGACCGGCGCCGAGGTCGGGGTGCGGGTGGTGCGCGCGGGCCTCGTGAGCGGGCGCGCCGAGGTGATCCGCGCCGCCTGGCGCCTGCGTGCGGCCCTCCGCGCCGAGCACCAGGCGCTGATGCGCCGCTACGGCCACCTGGACCCGGGGCTCCCCGCCGATCCCGAGCGGCCCCTCGTCCCCTCGGAGGACCCGGCGCGCATGGCCGCCGTTCGCAGCGCCCTGCGCCGGGTGCAGCTCCACCTGTGGCGCGAGGCGCTCGGTTCCGAGCACCTGCGCGCTCGGGACCTCGACGCCGAGGGCGTCGCCGAGTGGGTCGCGAGCACCGCGGTCCGCACCGGGATCCGGGATCTCGACGCCCTGCGCGCGCTCCTGGTCGAGGAGACCCCCGGACGCTGGCGGGTGGAGCCGGAGATCCTGCAGGCGGCCTGCGAGGACCCGACGGGCTTCGCGCCGACGCCCCCCGCTCCCGGCCACGGGCCGGTGCAGCCTCTGACCGCCGCGGACGTCGGCGCCGACGACCTCGAGCGGTGGGTCGGATGGAAGCGCTTCCTCCGCCGCGCCCAGCCGGTTCCGCACACGCGTGGCAAGGACCTCGACCTCGCCTTGACCGGTGCGGACATCCACCGCCGGGTCGAGGCCCTCTACCGGCGCGCGCGAGAGCTGGCGCGCCACCGCCCGGGGCGGGTGCTTCTGGTGGTGGCCGGAGACGGGCAGAGCCCACTGCGCTCCGGACCGGGCACCCGCGGCTCCCTGGAGGCCCACGAGGCGGTCCTCGGCGACCCGGACGTCCGCTACCTGCGCATCCAGCACCTGCCCGGCACCCACCTCTCCTGGCTGAAGGACCTCCTGCAGCGCGTCGCCGCCCGGCCCGCCGGCGCGGCCCCGGCGCAGATGGCGCTCGAGGAGGAGCACGGTGCGCTGATCAGCGTGGTGCTGCTCGCGGTGCGCGACGAGGACGCGCCCGAGGATGCCTGGACCCTGGATGGCTGGCGTCTGGAGGCGGCGGGGGTCCTGCTCACCGAGCTCGAGGTCGCCGCGCGCGGCTACGCCCTCGGACTGTTCACCGAGCCGCTCCCAGGCGAGCCGGAGCGGGTGAACCTCGACCTGCTGCACTTCGCGCGCTCGCACTGCCAGGAGCTGCTCGACCAGGCGCGGGTCCGCGCGCGGGTGGACGAGGGCGCCGGTCGTGCGACGGTTCGGGAGGCGGTGGTCGAGCACCTGGCGGAGTGGGCGGCGCTCGTGCGCGGCGCGACCCTCCCCGACGACCCGGAGGCCCGCCGCGACCGCGTCGCCGACGATCTGGGCCTGGCCGATCCGCACCTCGCCGCCGCCCTCGCCGCGGCCCGGGAGAGCACGCGTGACCCGCGGGAGGTCGCCGTCGGCTTGTGGGACGCGGTCGTGCCGTGGCCGGGAGAGTAGGGGAGGCGCCCGCCGGGTCGGATCACTCCGCCGGCTTGGCGTCCTTCTCGGCCTTCTCCTTCTCCTTCTCCTTCTCCTTCTCCTTCTCCTTCTGCTTCGCCTTCTCGCGCCCCTCGGCCTCGTCCACCGCCGTCTGGAACAGGGCTGCGGCGTCGCTCAGGTCCTGGATGCACACGCGCTCGGCGTAGCCGACCACCTTGCGGCCCGGGTCGACCGCGACGACCACCTGGTTCACCGGACCCTCGGTGTAGCGGCTCTCGCAGGAGGCTGGGGTGCACTTCGCGAAGTACTCGTCGCCCTTGACCTCCATCACCGCCGAGCAGCGCGTGGTGTACACGCTGCCGGTGCCGGCGACCTGGGTCACGCCCTCGACACAGCCGCCGAGCAGCAAGCAGGCGAGGATGACTCTGCGGGGCACGTGCACCTCCGAAGGGGCCTGGGTCGTATCCGGTCGACGCCCGGTCGGCTCGCGGGGCCCCGTCGGGTTACCCGATGGGGCCCATGGACGCCCTCGCACGACAACCGCACGAGACCCTCGATCTGCTGGCCGGAGACTGGCGTATCTTCCAGCTTCGCCGAGGGCATCGGTTCTCGACCGACGACCTGGTCACCGCGTGGCGTGCCGCGAAGGCACGGCCCGACGCCACCCGCCTGCTGGACCTCGGGTGCGGGATCGGGTCGGTGGGGCTCGCGACCCTCGGGCTCCTCGGGAGCGACGCCACCCTGGTGGGGATCGAGGCCCAGGAGGTGAGTGTCGGCCTCGCGCGGCGCTCGATCCGCTACAACGGGCTCGAAGAGCGGGTGACCGTGCACCACGCCGACCTGCGGGACGCCGGGGTCCTGCCTCCGGAGGCACGCTTCGACCTCGTGACCGGCTCGCCCCCCTACGTGCCCCTCGGCACCGGCCTCGTCAGCCCGGTCCCCCAGCGGGCCGGTGCCCGCATCGAGCTCCGGGGCTCCATCTACGACTACTGTGTCGCGGCGCGCCGGTGGATGGCGCCTGGCGCCCGCTTCGTGTTCGTCATGGCCGCCGCGGATCCGCGCACCGAGGACGCCCCCGTCGCCAACGGGCTCGTGGTCCACGAGCGGGTCGACTACGTGTTCCGCGCCGGTCGCGATCCGCACATCGCGACCCTGGTGTGCGCGCGGGAGGAGGACGGGCCACACCCGCCGCGGATGCAGGACACGCTGGTCGTGCGCGACGCCAGCGGCACGTGGACCGACGACTACGAGGCGTTTCGCGCCGAGGTCTTCGGGCGCTCGCCGCGCCGGGACGCTGCATCCGGCTCGCGTCCCGTATAGTCGGGGGCGGACTTCAGGGGGGAGGGGCGCGTGCGCATCGACGACGCGGTGGCGATCACCCACGAGGGGGCCCGGCGGGCAGACAACGAGGACGCGGTACTGCACCTCGACGAGCCGATAGTGCTCGCCGTGGCCGACGGCATGGGGGGAGCGTCCGTCGGGCGCCGCGCGGCCGAGATCGCCGTCGAGACGGTACGCGGCTACGGGCCGAAGCTCTCGAGCGCGCTGCGGCGTGTGGGTCGCCGGCGCAGCACCCACAACCGACTCGGCCTCACGGGCCTGCTCGATGACCTGTTCAACTCCGCCTCCCGGGTCATCGGCGAAGAGAAGATCCAGCGCAGCGCCCCGGGCATGGGCACCACGCTGGTGCTCGCGACGATCGTGAAGAACTTCGCCTACATCGCGCACGTCGGGAACTCGCGCGCCTACGTGTTCCGCAGGGGGCGCCTCGTGCGGCTCACCGAGGACCACTCCCTGGCCGAGTTCCGGTTCCGCCGCGGGCGGATCTCCCGCGAGGAGTACGAGCGCAGCCCCGACCGGCACCTGCTCTACCAGGCGCTCGGCGCCGGGGTGGAGGTCGAGGTCGACGTCGCCGAGGTGCGCCTGCTCGACGGGGATCTGCTCCTGCTCTGCTCGGACGGCCTCACGCGCGCGGTCGACGAGGACATTATCGTCGGGCAGATCGACGGCGCCGGCGCCCAGGGCACCGCCGAGGCACTGCTGGAGGCGGCCCTCGCCGCGGGCGCCGAGGACAACGTCAGCATCGCGGTTGCTCGCCTGCGCGCCGAGGACGGCGATGAGCCCGTCGAGGTCCTGACCGAGGCGATGCGGCAGGTCTTCCTGTTCCGCGACCTGTCCGAGACGGAGCTGCTCGTGATCGCGCCCTACCTCGAGGAGGAGGTGTACCCGAAGAGCGCGACCATCGTGAGCGAGGGCGACCCGGGGGACAGCTTCTACGTGGTCGCCTCGGGGCGGGTGCGCGTGTCCCGCGGCTCGACCAAGCTGGTCGACATCAAGTCGGGCGGCCACTTCGGCGAGCTCTCCCTGGCCCGGCCCACCGAGCGCTCGGCCACGGTGCGCGCGATGGTGCCGACGCGCCTGTTCACCCTGCACCGGGATCGCTTCCAGGAGCTGCTCCGGAGCAAGCCGGAGCTCGGCGCCAAGCTGTCGCTCGCGCTTCTCGACGCCGTCGGCGACCGGCTGCGGGACCTCTCGGACCGCCTCGCGGCGGTGGAGAAAGCGGTCCGTGGCGATCTCAAGTAGCCCGAGACCACTCGCCCACTGGCGGCGCGAGCTGCGCCCCTGGCAGCGGTTTCCGCTGCGGCTGATGGCCTGGTACGGCGGCGCGGCGGTGCTGCTCGTCCTCGGGCTGTCCCTGTGGTCCTACAAGATGCAGATGGACGCCGAGATGGGCGCGCTGCAGCGGCGGCTGCTCACCCTCGCGGGCACCCTGTCGGCCAGCGTCGACGGCGACGCGGTCTTCGGGCGCGGCGACGGCCCCGACGCCGAGGCGTACTGGGCCGGCGTGGGCGACGAGTTCCGGCGCATCGCCCGCGTCGACCCGGACGCCGGGGACGTCTACCTGCTGCGGACCACGGGGGA
>Ga0114931_10004879_pt1 | contig 16652 bp, 15 predicted proteins | sample 2SBtaG_FD_89579 | JGI IMG/M metagenome (GOLD analysis project Ga0114931, IMG submission 89579) | Deep subsurface microbial communities from Kolumbo volcano to uncover new lineages of life (NeLLi) - 2SBTROV14_V59a metaG | ecosystem: Environmental > Aquatic > Marine > Volcanic | place: Kolumbo...
CCACCCCAAATGCCCGTTTCGCGCCCATTCCACCCCTCTGCGTCGAGCTTGCCCCACAAAATGCCCGTATCCCGGCCATTTCACCTTCCAAGTCCGGACTTGCCACCCCAAATGCCCGTCTTCCGGGCATTTCACCCTCCAAGCGCGGGCTTGCTCGCCAAAATGCCCGTTTCGCGCCGCTTCCAGCTCCCCACGCCACTTGGTGGAGGGCTGCCCCCACGAAGCGCCGCGCTCCGCGCGCCGCCGCACTTCCGCGGCGCGCCGCGCTCCGCGCCCGCGCGGGCGCCCCGGTCGCGTTCTCTGGGACGCCCCCTGGGAACGCGCGCGCTCCGCGCCCGCGCGGGGGCCCCTCGTCCCCGACGCCCGTCACGCCCGGCGCGAGCTCGCCGCGAAATCGCGCACTGCGGCCACGACCTGCGCGCGCTCGATCCCTGACAGCTCCGGGTACAACGGGATCGACACCACCTCCGCGGCCGCCGCCTCGGCGCGCGGGCACGCCCCCTGGCGCATGCCGAGTGGCGCCAGCGCGGGCTGCGCGTACAGCGGCCGAGCGTAGTAGACGGCCGTTGCCACGTCGCGTTCCTTCAGGAACGTGCGCAGCTCGTCGCGCCGCGCCGCTCGCAGCGTGTAGTGCGCCCACGCGGGCGCGGCGCCCGACGCCACCCGCGGCAGCGCGACGCCGTCGAGCCCCGCGAGCTCCGCGTCGTAGGCCGCCGCGTGTCCGGCGCGCGCCGAGAGGTAGTGATCGAGATGCGGCAGCTTCACCGACAAGAGCGCCGCCTGCAGCGCGTCCAAGCGGAAATTACCGCCCACCCACTCGTGCTCGCCGCGGCGCCGCGCGCCGTGCGCGCGCAGTGCGCGGCAGCGCGCCGCCAGATCGTCGTCATCCGTCACGATCATGCCGCCGTCGCCGAACCCGCCGAGCGGCTTGGACGGAAAGAAGCTGAAACACCCGAGCGTCCCCCACGCGCCGGCGCGCTTGCCCTGCCACGCGGCGCCGAGCGCCTGGGCCGCGTCCTCCACGACGGGCACGCCGTGACGCCCGGCAACCTCGAGCAGCGAGGTCATCCGCAGCATCTGCCCGAACAGATGCACCGGCACGATCGCCCGCGTGCGCGGCCCGATCGCCGCCTCGAGCTCTGTCACATCCATGTTGAATGTCGCCGCATCGATGTCGACGAAGCGCGGCCGCGCGCCGAGCCGCAGGATCGCGCCGGCCGTGGCGAAAAACGAAAACGGCGTCGTGATCACCTCGTCGCCCGGCCGCACCTCCAGCGCCATCAGCGCGCACAGCAGCGCATCGCTGCCGCTTGAAACCCCGACGGCGTGCCGTACGCCCACGTAGCCAGCGATCCCGCTCTCGAAGCGCTCCACCGCCTCGCCCAGGATGAACCGTTCCGACTCCAGCACCGCCTCGAACGCCGCGCGTAGCTCGCCGGCGAGCGCCGCGTGCTGCGCCGATAGATCCACCAGCGGGATCATCCGATCCACTCCACGCGCCCGCCTGCCAGTCGATAGCGCGCGCCCGTCCCCGGGCACACCGCGAGGCCTTCCGCATCGAACTCCAGCCGCGAGCCGTGACGGCTCATCCAGCCGAGCTGTCTAGCTGGCACGCCGCCCACCAGCGCGTACGCCGCCACGTCGTGCCGCACCAGCGCGCCCGCGCCCACGAAGCAGTGCTCGCCCAGCGTCACCCCTGGCAGGATCGTCGCATTCGCGCCGATGGTCGCGCCTCGGCGGACGCGCGTCGGCCGGTACTCGCTCCGCCGCGACACTGCCGCTCGCGGATTCATCACGTTCGTGAACACTGCGCTCGGCCCCACGAAGACGTCGTCCTCGATCTCGACGCCTTCGTACAGGCTCACGTTGTTCTGCACCTTCACGCGGGCGCCGACGCGAACCCCCGCCGCCACGAAACAGTTCTGCCCGAGCGATGTCGCCTCCCCGATCACCGCGCCGTCCATCACGTGACAGAAGTGCCAGATGCGTGCGCCCGCGCCGATCAGCGCGCCCGCGTCGACCACGGCGGTCGGGTGGATGAACGCCGCGGTGCTGTCGTCGAGCTGCGCCACACCGCTCCGATAGCAGCGCTCGCGACGCGCCGCGACGGCAGCGGCGCAAACGGCCGGATTGCCGGCGTTGGGCCCCCGGCCGGGCGCTGCGCCCGGGCTTGGCGGGCCCGCGGCGCGCGATAGCGCGACGCGCGTGGAAACACCGCGCAAGACGCGGGGCATCCCTTGAAACCCATCCAGGGGCGTTACGGCGCCCCGCGCCCGCCGAGTAGCCACCACGCGGTCCCCGCCGCGCCGAGGGCGACGGCGCGGGCTCGCTCGAGCGCATTGTCGGAAGCCGCGCGCGCCACCAGTGGCAGCAGGAAGCGGCCGCGCAGTCGCCGGCGCATCAGCGCGCGGTAGGTCGCGGCGTAGGCGCGGCGGGGCGGGCCGAGGGCCGCGCGGATCTCCGCCCAGCGCGTGTCGCCCTGCTGCGCGAGGAAATCGGCGACGAGCCACGCCAGCGTCGTCGACTGCGCGGCGTGCACGACGCGCACGAACAGCGCGTCGTCGAACGCCTCGATCCGCACGATGCGCGCCACATCCTCGAGCGCGTGGCCACGCGCGCGGGCCAGCTTGTCCTTGAACACGTTCACGCACAGAAGCAGCGCGTGCTCGTGCAGCTCCGGCTCGAGGTAGCCGTCGTCGTTGCGTCTGGCGTGCGCCATCATCGTGTCGACCGTGAGCCCGCACAGGCCGGGCGGACCGACGGACGTTTCCACTTCGACCAACGTGCCATTGACGATCGCCTCGAACGTGCCCCACTGCTTCGATCCGTGGCCCACGCGGAATCCCGCCGCCGCGCAGGCGCGCAACGCCCGGACGCGGTCGCGCGGACGCATGCGAAGATCCACGTCCGCGATGTCGCGCTCGGCCGCGTCGTCGTAGAGAAGCGGCGTGGTCACCACGCCCTTGACCGGCAACACGTCGATGCCCGCCGCATCGAGCACGCCGAGCGCCCGCCCGAGCGCCGCGCGCGCGACGCCCTGCTTCGCCCACCGGAGCGTCGCCTGCTTCACAGCTCGTTGCATAGCGCGGCGCGGGCATTTCGACCTCCAAGCCCTGGCTTGCACCGCGAATTGCCCGTCTGGCAGCCATTTCGGGCTCCAAGCCCGGACTTGCGCCGCGAATTGCCTCGGGCTCCGCTCCGTCACGCGCGAAGACGGTCACGCCTTGCGCGAGCTCCTCGGCCTTGTGCCCCATGCGCCGCAGCCGCGGCACTTCGCTGCGGGCGACGACGAGCACGCCGTCGTCGGCGAGGGAGCGGAGCAGGAGCTGGACGGCGTGCTCGCCGGCTTCGTCGCCGAAGTAGATGAGCACGTTCTTGCAGACGATGACTTCGTAGTAGCCCGGCGGAGGGCCGAGCATCACGTCGCGGGGCACGAAGCTGACACTCTGGCGCAGGTCGTCGGCGACGCGCACACTGTTCGATTTCACATGGAGATAGCGCCCGGCGAGCGCGTCCGGCACGGAGCGCGCGCACGACGCGGGATAGAGCCCCTCGCGGGCCGTCGCGAGCGCCACCCCGCTGCGGTCGACGCCGACGACACGATACGCGCCGCGCGCATCGGCCAGCAGCATCGCGAGCGTCCACGCTTCCTCGCCCGTCGAGCAGCCCGCCGACAGCGCGCGCACGCGCTCGCGCCCGGCGAAGCGCGGCAGATACGCGCGCAGCGCATTCCACTGCGGCGGATCGCGGTAGAACGACGTCTCGCCGACGCGCAAGAGGTCGGCGATCTCGCCGAGCAGGCCGGCGTCGGCGCGCACGCGCTCGACGGCGTGCTCCAGATCCGTGCCTTCGCTTTCCGCCAACGCGTCCAGCGCGCGCTCGAGCCTGAGCTCCATCCACGCGGGCCAGCGCGCCCCACGCGCGCCCACACCGTGCCGCCGCTCGAGCAGCTCGAGCATGGCGGCGTAGGCGGGGCTCTGTGCTCGGGTCATGTCACGTCGGTCTCGATCACGCGCCCTGCGAGCTCGGCCAGCGACGGCGCGTCGAGCAGGGCCTGCACGCTCAGCACGGCGCAGGGCGGCGGGGATGGAATCACGCCCACGATCATGCCGCGCGCGTCGTGACCGGCGGTGGTCGGTGGCGGCGTGAGACCCTTTTCGGGCAGATCGCGCAGACCGCGCAGCGCGTCGACGAGCAGGCCGGCGCTGCGCTTGGCTCCGTGCGCCTCGCGCACCACGACGATGCGCGCTTCCTGCGCGGAAGAGAGCGTCGGCCGCTCCGCGCCGAGCAGCACGCCCAGGTCCAGCGCCGCGAGCACATCGCCGCGCAGGCTGGTGATCCCGGCCATCGCCGGCGGCGCGTGGAACACGCGCGTCAGCGGCCGCATGCCGATGACCTCTTGCACCTCCTCGACGCGCAGGCCGTAGAGCGACCCGCCGACGCTCACGGCGATGCAGCGGTCGTTTGTTTCCCTCCCGCCCTCCCCCACTGGAGTCCTCCCGCGGGGCTCACCGCCCCCCTCGCCCCCCGACGCTCGGCGCGGGCTCGCTGTCGCTTCACCGGGGCTACCGGGCTCGTCGGACGCGCTCATCGCGCCTCCGAAGCTACCACGGGCCCGCGCGCGGGTGCCGGCGCGGGCTTCCAGCGGCGGTGCATCCACAGCCACTGCTGCGGATGCTGCCGCACGTGGGCTTCGAGCCACGCGGTCGCCTGGCGCATGGCAGCTTCGGCCCAGGCGCGTTGGGGATGCGGTGGCGGCTGGATCACGCCGGCCAGATCGGCGGCGTGCGTGCCGTCGGCGCGCCGATGCGACAAGACGACCAGCAGCGGCACGCGCGCCCGCATCGCCACCAGCGCCGGCGCCAGATCGACCCACGCCAGCCGACCCATGAACGCCACGCGCGTCGCGCCGCGCTCGCGCTCCGGCGCCTGGTCGATCATCATCGCGACCAGCTCGCCCCGGCCGAGGGCCTGCGCGGCGGCGCGCGCTGCTCCGCCCGCGCCCACCAGCGAGACGCCGCGCCCGCGCCGGAGCCCCTGCCACAACCGATCGAGCGCGCCGATCGAGAGCCGCTTCGTCACCACCGTGAGCGGCCAGCGCGCCGCGGCGGCGCAGCCGAGCAGATCCCAGTTGCCGGTGTGCGCCGTCGCGATCACCGCCGCACGCCCCGGCGTGAGCACGCGCTCGGCGGCGGAAAGATCCATCTGCGCCAAGGCGCGCTCGGGTGCGATCGCCAGCGCGCCGAGCTCGCACAGCCCGCGTCCGAGCGAGCGGTACATCGCGCCCGCCACGCGCTCCGCGTCGTCCATGTCCGCGGCGCCGAGCGACTCCACCACGTGCCGGCGGCGGATCCCGAGCACGCCGCCGGCAAGCCAGCCGATCGCCGCACCGAGCGGCCGCGCCAGCTGCCACGCGAAGCGCCACGCCGCGAAGAACACGGCGAGCGCAGCAAGCGCCGAGAGCGCGAGCGCAGCGTGGGCGGCCACGTCCCGCCTACACGAAGCCGGCTTTGCGCTCCGCCGTCTTCGGCCCGTCCACGGCGCCGGCGTACACATCCTCGAGCGCCAGCAGGTAGCGCTCGCCGCGCACCGTGCGCGCCTCCAGCAGCGCGCCCTTCTGCCGCATCGCTTCGATCCGGCTCACCGTGAGGTTCGAGCCGTTGCACGCGACGTAGAGCGTCATGTGCCGCCCCTCCGGAGCGGCGCTCCACCCCTCGTCGCCCTTCTTGGCGTCGGCCGCTTCCAGCAGCGCGGAAAGATGCTCCTCGGTCATGCCCCTTCATTTGCCGTCGGGGCCCGGGTGTCAAGGAGCGGGCCGGGGCCGCGGGGCCTGCGCGCAGCCCGTGACCGATGCACCGCGACGCGCGGGCAGCCGGACGCGCGGGCAGCCAGACGCGCGGGCAGCCGGACGCGCGGGCAGCTGGACGCGCGGGCAGCCGGACGCGATGCTTGCGATGACCACGCCGAGCCGGAATGCGCGGCGGCCGAGCACTCGGCGACGCGCGGCCAGGAACGCCACGCCGCGCGCGGAACAACGTCGCCGTCGGTTCAACGCGTCGCTCGTGGGCATTTCGGGGACCAAGCCCGCGCTTGCGCCCCGAAATGCCCGCAGAACGGGCATTTTCCCCTCCAAGCTCGAACTTGCCCCACGAAATGCCCGCATAACGGGCATTTTCCCCTCCAAGCTCGAACTTGCCCCACGAAATGCCCGTTTTCCGGGCATTTCACCCGTGCCCGCGGAGCTTGCTCCCGGAAATGCCCGCATAACGGGCATTTTCCCCTCCAAGCCCGCGCTTGCGCCCCGAAATGCCCGCCCGACGTCGCTTCGCCGGATCGGCCGCCGCCTGTTCCATGGACTGCCCCCCGCGCTGCCCGTCACCGAGCGTCGCGCCGCGCTGGCGCGCGCCGCGGGCCCGCCAAGGCCGGCCGCTTCGCGCCCAGCCGGGGGCCCCACCCCGCTTCCGCGATGCCGGCCATGTTCCGCGGCGCCGGCCATGTTCCGCGGCGCCGGCCATGTTCCGCGGCGCCGGCCATGTTCCGCGGCGCGGCGCCCGCGACGCGCTATCGTCCCGGCATGCCCGCCGAGCGCCAGTTCGCCCACGACGAACACATCGTCGTGGAGAACCTCCAGAAGAAGTTCGGCGATTTCGTGGCGCTCGATGACATCAACTTGAAGATCCGGCGCGGGCAGATCGCCGTCATCATCGGCGGCTCCGGTGCGGGCAAGACCACGCTCTTGAAGATCCTCATCGGCCTCGACAAGCCGACCGAGGGCGCCGTGTTCGTCAACGGCGTCGACATCGCGCCGCTCGGCGACCGCGCGATGAACAAGGTCCGCCAGAAGATGGGCATGGTCTTCCAGTACTCCGCCCTGCTCGACTCGATGAACATCCTCGACAACGTCGCCTTCCCGCTGCGCGAACACACCAGGCTGCGCGCCAAGGAAATCCGCCAGCGCGTGCTCGACAAACTCGCCATCCTCAAGCTCGAAGGCACCGAGAACAAGTTCCCGAGCGAGCTCTCGGGCGGCATGAGAAAGCGCGTCGCCCTGGCCCGCGCGCTGATGCTCGAGCCCGAAGTCATCATGTACGACGAGCCCACGAGCGGGCTCGACCCGCTCAGCTGCCGCCTGGTCGACGAGCTCATCGTCGAGACGCGCGATCGTTTCGGCGTCACGTCCGTCGTCATCTCCCACGACATGGCCGGCGCCCTGCACATCGCCGACCGCATCTATCTCCTCGCCCAGGGCCGCCTCGTCGGAGAAGGCACCCCCCGCGAGCTCGTCGACCAGAAGACCGGCCTCGCCGCCGATTTCTTCGAAGCGAGCGGGATAGCCGCGGAACGGCTTGTGGAAGCCCCCGAAACCGGCGTGAAGTTCCGGACGGAGTAGTCCAACGCCGCGAGGCGGCGGTGAGCTGCGCCGGGTCCCCCGCCGCCGGACCTGGCGGTCGCCGCCGGCCGCCACCCGCTCCGCCACCCGCTCCGCCACCTGCTCCGCCACCTGCACGCCGCGGTTTCCGGCGAGGCCCGAGCGCGGTGTGCGCCGGCACCGGGTTTGCAATGCACCGCTCGCATGACCCGGTCTACCGAAGCGGCGGGCGCGCGAGCTGCGAACGACGCGACGGCGCGCGCCGCGACCATCCTGGTCTTCGATCAAGGCACGCTGGTGCTGGACAGCCCAGCCGCGCAACCTGGCGGGGCGACGGAACGCGCAGCAGGGCGACGGGGCGAGCCGCCCGGCTGCGAGCTACCCGGCATGCTGTTTGATCCGCGCACGGATGGATTCCGCGCACCGGCGTATTTCTACGCGGATCTGGCGGCGGCTCTGGCCGGCGGCCCCAGCAGCATCAGCGACGCGGTGCTCGAGGACAGCGGATGCGAGGGCTGGCGCGACGTCGGTCTCCGGCCCTACCAGCAGGCGGCGCTGCTGGCGTGGAGGCTGGCGGACTCGCGCGGCGTGGTCGTGTTACCGACGGGAAGCGGCAAGACGCGCCTTGCGCTCGCGGCCATGGCCGGCGTCGGGCGCTCCAGCCTGTGCATCGTGCCGACGCGCGCGTTGATGCACCAGTGGAAACAGGCGCTCCGTGCGGCGTACGACGGGCCGATCGGCGTGCTCGGTGACGCGGAGCGCTCGCTGGCACCGGTCACCGTCGCCACGTTCGAGAGCGCGCTGCGCTGGATGTCGCGGATCGGGCATCGTTTCCGCTTGCTGGTGGTGGATGAGGTCCATCATTTCGGTACGGGGCGGCGCGACGAAGCGCTCGAGATGTGCGCGGCACCGCTGCGCCTCGGGCTGACCGCGACGCCCGCGCAGGAGCCGGCAGCGCTGCGCATCGAGGAGCGCGTCGGTCCGGTGGCGTATCATCTCGCGATCGACGACCTGGCCGGTCGCTACCTCGCCGACTTCGACACCATCGTGCTCCGGCTCCAGCTCGATCCGGACGAGCGGCGCGCCTACGAAACGGATGTGGAAATCTACCGCCGCGCGCTCCGTCACTTCCATGAAGTGCGACCGGGCGGCAGCTGGCCAGAGTTCGTCGCGCTCGCTGGGCGGAGCCAGGAGGGGCGCGCCGCGCTTTCAGCGTGGCGGCGTTCGCAGCGCATGCTCGCTCTTCCGCGCGCCAAGCGCCACGCGCTCGAGGCGCTGCTCGCCCGCCATCGCGACAACCGTGTGCTCGTCTTCACCGCGGACAACGACTCCGCGTACCGCATCGCCCGCCAAGAGCTCGTCATGCCGCTCACGTGCGACATCGGCCGCACCGAGCGCGAAGCAGTGCTTCAGGCCTTCCGCGAAGGGCGGCTGCGAGCACTGGTCTCGTCGCGCGTGCTCAACGAGGGGCTCGACGTACCCGACGCCGACGTGGCCATCATCACCGGCGGCGCCCTCGGCGAACGCGAGCACGTCCAGCGCGTCGGACGCCTGCTCCGGCCTCGCGCCGGCAAGCGCGCCACCATCTACGAGCTCGTCATGCGCACCACGCGCGAGGCACGCCAGGCCGCGCGGCGACGGCGCGGCCTCGGCTCCCCCCACGCCGCGCGGCTGTCATCCGGCAGCTATCCGCGATGAGCCGCGGTGGGAGCGTTATCGCTCCGGCGACCCCACCGGGCGAGACCAGCACAGGCAGCGCGCGCTCCGCTCGTCGTCCGTCGGCGCCCCGGCTCGGACTCGATCTGATCTCCGCCGCGCTCGAGGGCCCCGCCTCCGCCCTGTTGTCTCCGTCCTATCTCGGACCGCAGGACTACCCCTGGCTGCGCGCGCTCCTCGACGAGGTGGGCCGCTTCGAGGGCGCGCGCCGCAGCGAGCTCGCGGCCCATCTCTGCGAGCCGCTCCCGGTGCGCGCGCCGCGCACGCAGCTCCGCATGGCAAAGTCAGTGATCGAGCACCTGCTGGCGGATCGCCCGTCGTTCACGGTCAAGCCACGCGAGGCACGACGGCTGCTATTCGAAGAGGCTGCGCGAGCGGCTCCGTCGAGGATTCCGCCGCGGCCCGGGTCCGGCACCGCTGGCGCGCCGCCCAGCCGCGACACCGATGCGGACTGGCGCACCGCACTCGTCGAACGCGTCGCCGCCGGGCTCGGCGTCGATCGCTCCGGCCTGCTGGAGTCGCTCTTCGCCGATCTGCCCGGCGAACGCACCATCCTGCCGCTTCCCGAAGCTCTCACGCCCGCCGAGCTCGCTCTCCGCACCAACGCCGCGCTGGCCGCGGGCCTGCTCGCCCGCGCCGCTTCCGTTCGCGTTTCGGTGCATGGGTCGGCTCGCGCCGTGGTGCGCCACGCGCGGCGCGTCGGGCTCTTGTGCGTCGCGACGCGCGCTGCCCCGGAGGCCCGCCAGACCACCGCTCGAAGCGGATCGCGCCCGCCGCTCTTCGACGACCGCTCGCAGCCGGACACCGGCGCCGACGCCGTGCTGCACATCTCCGGCCCGTTGTCGCTGTTCCGTCACACCGTCATCTACGGTCGCGCTCTGGCGTCGCTCCTGCCGCGACTGGCGTGGTGTCATCGCTTCGAGCTCCAGGCCGACGTGGTCCTACGCGACGGCGAGCTGCGCCGGCTCGTGATCCGCTCGGGCGACCCCCTGCCTCCCGGGCGCGAGCTTCCCCGCTACGACAGCCGGCTCGAAGAACGCTTTGCCCGGGACTTCGCCCGCGCCGCTCCCGACTGGAACCTCGTGCGCGAACCCGGACCCGTTCCCATCGCTGGCCGTCGACTGGTGTTTCCCGACTTCGAGCTCGTCCACCGCCACGATTCGACCCGTCGTTGGCTGCTCGAGATCGTCGGCTTCTGGACGGCGACCTACCTCGAGAAGAAGCTCGAGAGCCTGCGCCTGGCCGAGCTCGACAGCCTCGTGCTGTGCATCGACGAGACGCGCAACTGCAGCGACCGCGACTTCCCCGCTGGCGCCCGCGTCGTGCGCTTCCGCCGCCGCATCGATCCCGCCGCCGTGCTCGCCGCCATCGGAGCCAGCGGCCCCGGGGCCGTCGTACCTTGACGCGGTTCGACGGCGCACGGCGGCGTGCCAGCTTCGCTCAGGCCCGCATGAGCGCGGCACCACCGCTGCACTACCCGTACGCCGGGTACGTCGCCTTCGAGACGGCCGCAGACGACCTCCACGCCATCGTCAATCCGGTCGTCATCGTCGAGGTCCTGAGCCCCAGCACCGAGGAATACGACCGCGGCGACAAGCTCGAGGCGTACAAGCAGGTCGCCGCGCTCCGGGAGGTCGTGCTCGTCGCGCGCGACGCGCCGCGTATCGACGTCTGGCGTCGCGCCGACGACGGGTGGCGCCGCGACTCGTACGGAGCCCGCACGCACGCGCGCCTCCAATCCGTCGACCGCGAGCTCGCCGTCGACGACCTCTTCCGCGACCCACTCGCTACCGCGTAGCACTGCGGACGCACCCGCGCGAAAACCGGGCGGCGGTGGTGAGCTCGGGAGCGGCACCGCGGGTGGCGGCCGCTCCGGTCCCCCAGTTCGTCGCCGCCAGTTCGCCAGAACACACCCCCTCGAATCCAGGATACCCTGTTGCCACAGGATGGATAGGGGCGGTTGCCGCTCTCGGCAGCAACCTCCGGGAAACCGGCTCCGGTTCGTCCTGTAACCTTTTCTCCAGTGCGTACGCAACCGGGGTATGGCCACGACCGATGGCTACGCCGCCCATCATGTCTATCCCCGAACCCGCCCAACAACACCTCGCTGCCGGTCTCGTACCGGACCCGCTTCTGGGCACGAAGTACCGGGCGCTCGAGCGCATCGGACAGGGGGGCATGGGCGACGTCGTGCTGGCCGAGCACCTAGAGCTCGGCCGCGAGGTCGTGGTCAAGTTGCTGGATGTCGCCTGCCAGAGCGACAGCGAGATGGTTGACCGCATGCGCATCGAGGCGCAGACGCTCGCCCGGCTTTCCCACCCGAACATCGTGGTGGTCAACGACGTGGGGCGCACGCCGGCCGGCCGTCCCTTCGTGGTGATGGAGCGGCTGCGCGGTCGCACCTTGCACGCGCGGTTGCACGACCCGCAGAACAGGGACAGCTCGGTGCCGCTCGGCGAGGCACTGGCCATCATCCAGAGCGTGCTGGACGCGCTCGGCGCAGCGCACGAGCTGGGCGTTGTCCACCGCGACGTGAAGCCAGCGAATATCTTCCTCCATGAACCGCGCGCGGCGGGCGGCGCAGAAGGTCAACGCGAGCCGATCGTCAAGCTGCTGGACTTCGGGCTGGCCAAGGTGCTTGCCGGCGCCTCGCCCCACGCGCCGCGCCCGCTCGCTCAGCCCACCGAGGATGGCGCGGTGCTCGGCACGCCGGGCTACCTCAGCCCCGAGCAGGCCGCGGGCCGACCTCTCGATGTGCGCAGCGATGTGTACGCGGCGGGGCTCGTGCTCTACCGCATGATCGCGGGGCGCCGTCCCTTCGAGGGCAGCGCCGACGAGGTCGCCTCCACGCTGAAGAAGGTCCCGGCCCCGCCGTCTAGACACAGCCGCGAGCCGATCCCTCCCGAGCTCGATCTCGCCGTACTCAAGGCGCTGGCAAAGGATCCGGACGTGCGCTTCCAGACGGCAAGGGAGTTCGCGACGGCGCTTGGCCTTATCCTCGAGTCGTGGAGCCAGCCGGTCGGCTGGTCGCCTACGCTCGGCTTCGACGGAAGCGGGTTCGCCGGACCGATGCCCGACTACATCCGCGAGCGCTTCCCGTTCGCCGCCGCGAGTCCAGCGCCGCAGGCCGCGGGCGCGTCAGCCGACGGCAAGGCGACGCCAGCTCCGGGGACCAGCGTGCCGGTGCCCAACAGCAGGCCGGACCGCGGCGCAACGCAGGCGCCACCGCGCGAGGCAGCGCCGGACGGAGCGAGGCCGGGAGCAGCGACAGCCCGGGCCCCACAGCCAGCAGCACATCCCGACCGGAAGCCGCCACCAGAGGCGCGCGAAACGTCCCTTTCCAGCGGAAAACGCGCAACTCCCGTCGTGGTGTTCGCGCTCGCCGTCATCCTCACCGCTTCGCTCGCCGCCGCGCTCGTGGCGTGGCTGGTTTCGGGGAGTTGAGAGCCGGGGTGCAGCGGGACGACGGAGCTTGATATGCTGGCCCGAGGCGAGGGAAACCTGGTGGAACCGCACGACGGCCCGCTCCGGCCGGGCGACATCTTCGAGCGCTACGAGATCCGCGGCGAGATCGCGCGCGGCGGGAGCGCGTTCGTGTACGGCGCCTACCAGGAGTTCCTCGACCGGCACGTCGCCATCAAGGTCATCCCCTGCAAGAGGGAGCAGGCGCGCGAGTTCCGCAGACGCGCCAGGGCCGAGGCGGTCGTGCTGTCGCGGCTCCGGCATCCGAACGTCGTGCCCGTGTACGACGCGGGCGTTACCGACGATGGCTCGCTCATCTACATCGTCATGGAGCAGCTCGAGGGCTGCACGCTGCGCGAGGTGCTCGAAGCCGTCGGCCCGCTCAGCGTGCCCGAAGCGCTGGTGGTCGGCGCGCAGGCCTGCGACGCGGTCGAAGGAGCGCACCGCCACGGCGCCATCCATCGCGATCTGAAGCCCGAGAACCTCTTCATCGAGGACGGCAACCATCTGCGGGTGCTCGACTTCGGTGTCGCGAAGTTCCTCGGCGCGGGAGCGGCCACCACCGCCAAGCACCGCTGGCACGGCACGCCGCTGTACATGAGCCCCGAACACCTGCAGGGCTGCGGCGTCACGCCGCGCAGCGACATCTACGCTCTCGGGACGCTCTTGTGGGAATCGTTCGCGGGCCGCAACCCCTGCCTCAACGGCATCGACACCCCCACGTTCCAGGAGATCGGGTGGATCCAGATCGCCAGCGTTCCACCGCTGCTCACCGAGGTGGTGCCGGCGATCCCGGATTACGTGGCCCGCGTCATCCAGCGCGCGATCGCCAAGGCACCGGAGCATCGCTACGGTTCCATGCATGACTTCGGTGTGGCGCTGCGCGACGCCGAGCGCCGCTTCACGCTCGAGTGCCGCGAGCGGCGCCTGGCTCCCGTGGCGCGCGATCTGGTGCAGTGTACGCGCGCCGTCTGCCCCGCGCCGGCTTCGGCAACGCACACCTTCGACACCGAGAAGTCCGCCGTGCCGGCCTGGGCAACCGCGGAAGCTGGCGTAGCTGTCGGCGCAGCGCGCGGGACGCGCGACACGGTGAAGATGGCCGTGCCAATCGCCGGTGCGCTCCCCCCCGACGCGCCGCAGGCCGATCGCGATGCGCAATCCGTTCCGGCGCGAGCCGGGAATGCAGCCGGCCCCGGCCTGTCCTTCCACGTGGCAACGGTGCATGCGCCTGGAGACAGCACGCACGCGCACGCCGGGTCGAGGCTGCCGGCGGCCTCGGTCGAGCACACGCCCTCCCCCGTCGCCACACCCGTCGACGAGCACGCGCGTCCCCACGTGGACGGCACGAAGACGGAAGCCGCGCGGCGCCCCCACCCGCCGCCCGGACCCAGGCGTAGATCCAGGTCGAGCACACGACTCGGCGTGCTTGGTGCCGGCGTAGGTCTGCTCATCGCCATCCCCATCGGCGTCACCGTCGGGCTGGCGCGGCGCCACGCGGCCGGGACCCGCTCGACATTGGCAGGTTCGCCGGCGCTCTCCGCCCCGGCCGGCTCGACGAGGCAGCCCACCCCGGTCGCTGCCGCACCGCACACGGCGTCCGGGGCAAGTGCAAGATCCGGGTCCGCGTCCGCGCTTGCCGGACCCGCCGACTCGTCGCCCCCCACCCAGCCTGGTGCGCTGGCCGCCGCGAGCGCCGCTCCGCCCCCGACCCCGACATCGGCCCGAAAGCGCCCGGTCGCCGAGCCGAACGGCCCCGCTCCCGCGCCCCGGCGTGCGGCCCCTCATACGTCGCGGACGCCCGCCCAGCGCAAGACGGCCATGCCGTCGTCAGGGCTCGACTCAGCACCGGCGGCCAAGCCAACCGCCACGGCCCCCAGGCCCGACACCCATGCAGACACGCCTCTTTTCTAGCCAGGGCGCGCGGAGTCCGGCATGACCGGCAAACGCAGCGAATCCGACGTGGTCGGGCACGACCCCGAGCTGGCCGGCGCAATCTACGAAACCGACCAGCAAGCCGGACCGAACGAGCACGAAAACGACGTATCCACCGAGCGCTCCGACACCGTGCGCGACCTCAATCGCTTCCAGAGCCAGACCGTTCCCCCCGAGCAAGCCCGGGCCATGATGCAGGTCGATCTGCGCGCGGTCGACGACGGCGCTTCTGCCGGCGAGCCCGCGGCCGACACCGCGCAGGACGACGATCTCGACGAGACCCCGGAGCCCGCCATCGATCCCGGCGCGCACGAGATCGAGCCGTCGAGCGAGTCGCCCCGCGCGTCGCGTCGCGCGCTCGCCATCGGCGCCGTCGCGCTGGTCGTCGGGGTCGTCGGCGTCGTCGCGGCCGTCGCGGTGTTCGGGGGGCGAACGACACCCACCGCAGCCGCCGGACTAGCGGGGCAGGTCGCGTCGCCGCGACGGGCCGGGCAGCCCGCCGTCGTCAAGCCCCCCGCGAGTGCACATCCGGTCGCAGCGCCGGCCGGGAGTGCGCGATCATCAATGGCAGGCGGGTCACGAGGTGGCCTTGTAGCGACGGCCCCTGCGCCAGCTCGGGAACATCGAGCAGAGACCACGCGTGCAGCACCCGTGCGAACGTCTCACCCGCGCACCAGCGCTCAAGGAAAGCGGACAACCGCGCCGCCAGCGACAAAGCGAACCGCCGAACCCGCGCCTTCCGCGTCCACTCCCTTCCACCGCCTCTTCTAGATCCAGCGATGCGATACCCGCGTTCAATGCTTGTCAGCTCGGCTATTACCACCGCGCTTTTCGTCGGGGGAATGGTGCATGCGGACCCGTCGCATCCCGATGCGGTGGACCAGCAGCGCGCACACCAGCTCTTCGAACAAGCCAAACCCCTACAAGACAGCGGCAAGTGCGACGAGGCAGAAAAGCTACTGCTCGAAGCGTGGTCGCTACAGCACAGCCCGGATGTGGCCGCCAATCTGGGAATGTGTCAAGCGACGCTCGGCAAGTATGTTGAAGCCGCGAGGAGTCTCCGCTTTGCTCGGCGCCACGCGACTGTGGGGACCAGCGACAAACAGCGTAACGGCCTGCGGCGCGCTCTGGAAGCGGTCGAGAAGCACGTCGCATCCGTGACGGTATCGGTGACACCACCGCAGGCCAAAGTCACAGTCGACGGCAACGCAGTGGACCAGACCGATCTGCCCGGACCGCTCTTTCTCACGCCGGGAGAGCACTCGCTGCGCGCCACCGCGAAGGGATTCGATCCGGAGGCGCGGAGCGTCGTGCTGAAGGAGGGCAAGCCGCAGACCGTGACCCTCGAGCTTCGCGCGGTACCAGCAGCATCGTCGAGCACACCAGTGCCCCACAGTGGGTTTCGTGCGGCTCCTGCGGCTCCTCCAACCGACGAGGGAACGGACCGTCGATCCTCCTCCCGGCCGCTCTGGCCCGCGCTCGTCGGCGGCGGGCTGGCGCTCGCGGGATTGGGCGCCGGAATCGGGTTCTCGCTGGCAGCGTCCTCGGCGAGTTCGGACCATGACGCCAAGCTGGCTGCGCTTGCAGGGCCCAATCCTTGTGGCGCGGGCACACCGAACGCGAGCGCGTGCGCAGGGATCAACAGGCTGGACTCCAGAGCAGCCCGCGACAGGAACTTCGTGGCAGCTGGATTCATTGTGGGCGGCGTGTCTCTCGTAGCAACCGCCGCATATCTCTTGTGGCCCCGGCAGGGCGGTTCGAATGGTGCGTCGTCGAGCAGCCTGCATCTGGCAGGCACGCTTCGAGCGGACTTCGCAACCATTGACGTGAGCGGAAGCTTCTGAACGCAACTTGAAAGGACTGGATCATGCGTAAAACCTTGCTTGGTGCAGCCGCCTGCACACTCGTCGCGGGCATTTGCACACTGAATGTTTCGTGCAGCTCCACCGACTGCAGTCACAACGGCTCCTGCGGCAAGTATGTCGGCCCCGACGCCGGCGGCGCGGCGGGCAGCGGCGGCAACGCGGGCACGGGCGGCACCGCGGGCGGTGGCGGCTCGGCGGGCGCCGATGGCGGCGCGGGCACGGGCGGCAGCGCGGGTACGGGCGGCAGCGCGGGCAGCGACGCGGGCAAGTGCGACGCCACCAAGAGCCCCGCCGACGCCAGCTGCGTC
>Ga0114931_10004880_pt1 | contig 16651 bp, 33 predicted proteins | sample 2SBtaG_FD_89579 | JGI IMG/M metagenome (GOLD analysis project Ga0114931, IMG submission 89579) | Deep subsurface microbial communities from Kolumbo volcano to uncover new lineages of life (NeLLi) - 2SBTROV14_V59a metaG | ecosystem: Environmental > Aquatic > Marine > Volcanic | place: Kolumbo...
TCAACGTTATCAATGCCAAAGTATGCGCCGTCTCGCTGCACAAAAAGGGCAGCTAACAACGGCATCAACTCGGATTCCTCTCTTCGCTGCGCTTCGTTCGTCACCGGTTATGCCTCATCGTTATTCACTAATCACCAAATACCCCGGCTTCTTACTTTTACAACCAGGCCACTTCAGGCCTATACCGCAGAGCACCTTGTTAAACATTGCCGTACTGTTTTGGCAGTATGCACACTGCGGATCTTTGCTTTTACGGCGTTCCTGGTTTCTGGCTGTCTGTGCGTCTCGTTCTGTTGGTGTCAGAACGCCGGGGATTGGGATATATCGACTCATGCTAATCCTGCAACCTCTTCAACAGTTTCCACAATGTCGGCAATGGTGTCCCAGCTATCCACGTCATCATCCGGTATCTCGATGTTGTAAAATGACTCCAAATCCATCGTCACCTCACAACGTTCCAGTGAATCACAGATGTCCGCTAGGCTGGTTTCGCGTGAAACATTCGTAGCTGGTTCTCCCGCAGACAACGCCACAACTTCGACCACCTTTTCAAATATTCCGCTCACGGCTCCCCCTCGTTAATGTCAAGAATACATGGTTGCCGATTTTCGCTGTCTGCCTGCCGCTGCGCGCCCAATATGGATCAGCTAATTTCGGGTTAAAGTAATGCGTGCTCCCCTCACTGAAATCATGCAGCTTATCGGCGTACTTCAGCAGGTACCGCGCAACGTGCCTCGATGTCGCGTACGCCGATTTATCACTTGGTTTGTCGCTCTTTCCGTCACTTGTCCAGCTGAACTGATGTGGCTGCCATACCACGCCGCAAATTGTGTTCGGGTAACGCGGAGACTCCACCCGGCGTAGAATGACCTGGCCGACGGCGATCTGTCCCTGTACTGGTTCAGAGCGAGCCTCGAAGTAGATGGCGAGGGCCAGACAGATTCCAGGCGTCATTACCCAGTCACCCTGTCAGGCTGCCAGCATTGGTACCCGGCTTTCTTGCTCTTGAGATAGGTGGCCTGCCGTTCACGGTATTCCGCCTCGGCTATCATGCGTTGTGCGTGGCCGAATCGTTTGATACCGACCCCCTGCCCGAAGGCAACACGGCCGAACACGATGCTTTCCGATCTTTCGTTCAGCTTCATGCCTCGCGCCTCAACACCCTTAATAAAATGCCGTGCGCGCATTTCGTGCTGACGCCTTGTGAGTTTCGATCCAGTGTGTGGATTAATCCGCATATTGACCCCCTAATAATTCGTGTGTTTTTTCCAGTAGAGATTTTTCGCTCCCGTACGCTTTCTCGAACATCGCTTTTCCGGCATTCCGGCCAGGCCCATGTCGTGTAGCCCACTCCCCGCTATCGCTGGCCACTTGATGATGAGCGCCACAAAGGCAAAGCGTTTCCTTATGTGATCCTAGTTTTGTTTTCCCAGCCGTGTGGTGAACTGTCCCCGGCGTATAAATCCCGAAGACGACCAGACAGACAATGCAACCAAGTTCACACTGGGCGTCATGCCACGCCTTTTCTGCTGCTGTTGGCTTCCTACCCTTCACTATGCTGCCTTCCCTGCCTGCAGCCGAGACAGGCACATCCTTGCGTGTTGTTGACAGGCTGCAAGGTCAAACTCTTCTGGCCAGCTACGCCGCTCTGATGATGCCAGCCACGCAGTAATCGCTAATACCCGATCCTTTGTTGACGGTCGGATATGCCCCCAATATTCTGCGGTCTCAAGGTCATCCAGATACCGCATCTCGTGTGTCTTTGTCCATGTGGGTTCGGTCACTTCTGCGCCCTCCCTTGTTGCTTAATGTCAATCAACCCATACATACTCGGATCCGTCAGGTTCACCATTGGTGCGTAATAACGCTGTACCTCGGTTAGAAATTCCGCCATCTGTGAAACATTGAATGCTTCCGTGTGCACATGGTTATCGACGAACCACAACATCGCTTCTTCATCGAGACCGTGACTATCCCGCCAAGCGCCGAATAATGCGGCGAAAAATTCATCATCCCGAATCAGTATCGGAACGCCCCATTTCCACTTACTAACCAGATGAACACCGTTCTTTGTGTCTTCGTGTTTACCGCCAATACCAGCGTTAGCGATTTCCGTGTACCACCTCCACTGTAATCCGCGCTGCTTTGCAGATTTATCACCAGCATTGGAAATAACAATCTTTAGTTTCCCGTCGGCAGGCAGATTACGGACACGGTGCAGCACGTTGTCTCTAACTCGATCATTGATGAGGTAATATGGCTCTGCTTTCATTTCAGTTCTTTCAACCCAGCCTTTTTAATCGCATCCAACCGGTAATATTCATAACGGAACGCCCAATCCATACCGAACCGTTTTATCATTGCGTCCCTGCAGTCTTCGCGTGTCGGCCCTTCGATAACGACATACTTACCCCTGTGTATCTGTCCGTAACCGAAGGTAAATATCTGTTTCAAGTCCCGGTGTGGCCGAAGCCACCGAGACCGCGAACAGTGTCAGAAAGCGAATCGACCTCAATAATTTCTGTGAACGTTGCAACAGGAACAATAACCATCTGTGCAATACGCTCACCACGATTGAAGCGATAAGGTTCAGCGCCCTTGTTGTGTAGCAGCACCTTAATTTCCCCGCGATAATCGGAATCCACTGTCCCTGGCGAATTCGTCACAGTGACAAAATGGTTTTTGGCGAGCCCAGACCGCGGCGTAATAAAGCCAACAAAACCGGCCGGTATTTCCCAAGCAAAACCGGTACCGATGAGACTTTGGCAACCGGGGAACAATACGCAACTGTCCGCGGCTTGCAGATCAAATCCTGCGCTGCCCGGCGTTTGCTGTAGTGGTAGATCAAGCCCTTCACCATTTTCGAGTCGTTGTATATTCACACTGCCTCCCAATCAAAAGTTCTACATGGGTTAAAAAACCGTTTTTATACTATCTGCCAAACAATCGAACGATCACGATGCCGTTCAGTACGGCGTACCATGCCGCGTTGTTCCAGCGGTTTCATCCTTGGTGAAACGGCGACATGCGAACGGTTCACTGCCTCTGCAATTTCTTTGCTGGTCATTCCATTGCCGCCAGCGCGCTTATTGCTTTCCAGGCAATCCAGAATCAACTTGTTAAGCTGCGGTATCTTCTTGGTAGCCTCGTCAGCTGCATCATGCGACGTTATTGGATCTGTGTTTCTTGATAAGCCTAAGTACATATCAAAATCCCCCGTTAGTTTCTGAGATGTTTCCGTATGCAATATCCTCAAACCGCATAAACTCACCCAACCAGACAGCACGTACAAAACCTGTGGGGCCATGCCTGTTTTTACACACAAGCAACTCAGCCACTCCTTTGTCGTGACTGTCCTCGTTGTAAACCTCATCGCGGTACAAGGTGATGATTTGATCGGCTTCTTTTTCGATGGCGCTAGAATCAGACAGATCAGCCATTCCTGGCCGTTTATTAGGTCTTGTCTCAACAGCACGGGCTACCTGCGACAACACAACCACTGGAATTTCTAATTCCCTCGCAAGCTCTTTCATAGCCATTGTCGAACTACGAACTTGTTCGTGCATTGGCAGCTTCCCGTCACCCTTGATCCGTTGGAGATAATCAACGAATAGGATTTTTATTCCGTATTGAAATTTCCACTTTCGAGCCTGGCGAACAATATCGGTCACAGTCGGCGCCGGCTTATCATTAATCCAGAGCTTTCGTGGCTGCATTCGAGAAACTGTTTTGGTGAGTTTTGCCCAGTCACTTTCATCAAATTTTGCGAGGCGCATCTTTTGAGAAGATATACGGCCATCAATTGAAACCAACCTCAACCCAATCTGTTCATGGCCCTGCTCTGCTGAAATGATGCCGCAAGGTACACCGCTACTGTTTGCAAAATTCAACATCAAGCCCGTCTTACCCATAGCTGGCCTGGCGCCAATAACAATCAGATCAGAACTTCTGAACCCGCCCAACATCCCATCCAGCTTCTCAAGCCCAGACCTGACCCCGATAATTCCGCCAACAGCACTGTGCGCCTGATCTAATTCTTCCACCGCACCGATAAGTGCGTCTTTCAATGTGAAATCGTAATTTCTCCGAGTCGTATCAAGCGCCATCAGATCACGAATCGCGGTGTCGACCGATTCAGGATCATTAACGTTCTCCCGAAGATGTTCGGCAATAGCCAGCGCCTTACGTCTGCCTGAGGCCTGTTTCACGATTTTCGCGTACGCTTCCACATTGGCAGGTGACGCGGCAGAATGGGCGATCTGACCCACAAGCGATAACCATTCCTTACCAGTTTCCGCAGATAATCGCTCAGAGACTGTCAGGACATCAGCTGGTGAGCTTTCGGAAATCAACGAGAGACAGGTTTGAAAAATTGCCGCGTGTTGTTCGTTGTTGAAATCTTCCGGCGAAATATCAACCTGCTCGAACCGGCTATTTTCCCGCAACAAAACGGACAGCAAATACCATTCAGCTTCATTGGTTCTGGTCAGACTACTCATCCGATATACTCTCTCAATGCTGGTGTGTGCGGTTGTTGGGATGACTGACCTTTCAAAATTCCTCCCTTATCCTGCTCCTTAGCCAGCCAGCTCGTTATGTGTTTTAGTATTCCCCGCGAGGTTTTCTGCCTCTTCGGGTTTGAGATATTCCACTGTCGTATCTCACGTAGTTTCTGCAGGACCGCTACAGCCGGATAAGCTTCTTCCCATTCAGAGATCATTTTGTGTGTAACTGGGAATTCAGACTTGTCGACCAATGGAATTGTGATTTCTGGAACCACATCTTCCGGAACGGAATCGTGTAACGGTTCCGTGCTTCCTTTCCCTTCCCTTCCTTCCTTCCCTTCCGCTTGTGCGTGCACTTCACTCGTGGTGCACGCGTCCGTCACGCGTGGTGCACGCGTCAACGTATTGATATTGTTGGGTTCCGGAAGCCTGCTCTCCGCTTCCCTGTTATTAATGACTTGATGATCTGAAAACCCGGAAATAACACCATAATCAACGTTATTGACCGTGTATTTCACAACGAAATCACGCGTGGTTAACGCGTCAAGCACGCGTGAAAAGTCGACATCATCATAAGGAAGACATCCCAACTTGAGTTGTTGAGGAACCCATTTGAATCGCCCCTCTCTGTCTGCAAGGGTCCACAGGCCCGCGAAAGCAATACGCACAGGTAGGCCTACCTCCACCTCCAGTTCATAGAGGTCCCAATGAGCAAAAAACTCTGGTTTAATTGTTCTTATTCTAGCCACTAAAGAATCCCCTGCGCTTGTTCCATCTTGGCAACCTGTTCTGGCGATCTTGCTAATATCTCACTAACCATTTCTGTATTGGCACAACGCTTTTCGGACTCGTTATTTGCTGAAACCAATCGGAGGTAGGCTGCATCAATACGCCGCTCTCGGTCATTATCCATAGACACTTGAGAACACAACATCTCCTACCCCTCATCACTATTCATTCGACGATCCAAATAGCGACCAGCCAGTAAGTTAAGAGCCTTGATTTCATCTTTTGGAATAATCACAACATTGGATGCATCAACCAGCGTTATCCCCACCATGTCTAAAGCGTTTGCAAAATCTTCCAGGCTTATATTTCTGTCGCCATTCAGTCGGCGAGAAACTTCTTGGGACGAGCAATCCCACACCTATCCTAATTTAGAGTTTCCTAATTTAAGAAGCGCTGTCGTAAGGTGTTGTTTTGTCTGACTCATTTTCTATTCCTCACCAACGATAACCATCGTGAACCATCCATCACCAAAACCACCCATTTTGTCACCGGGTTGTACCAACCATATTCAAGACAATAAAAAAGGCAGCCACCAACCTACAGAGACCACCTATGAAAATTGAGAATAAAAAAACGCCGACCCCAATACAGGGCCAGCGTGCAATGCACAATCGACAAGACGTGCACTCAGGAGGAACCTATTCATGCCGCTTCCCTGCACTTCTCATGGCCGTAGACATCCGGCAGCTCATCGAAGCGGGTTACCTGTCCACCCGTAAACTCTTCTGTCAACAACCATGCTTTATGCGACGCAGGGTGACGGCGACCGTTGTATTGGTGAACCCAGGAGGCCGCCGTAACGACGGATACGCCGTGTATGTCCGCAAACGTGTCAAGCAGCTGTTTGCGAGCCTTGCGTGGGTGTGCGTGGTACCATTTAAGTAATGTCATGGTGTAATCTTACTATAAGTAAGATGAAAAGCAAGCTGATTGCCATTTATTTTTACTGTGGCGAGAATTGTTTTTTACGCCCCAATCAATACGCTAACGCCCATGTCAATAAAACCACATGAACAATGGACAGTGAGAGTCCGCGAACGATGCAAGGAACTGGGGATTCGCCTACAGGATCTCGCCCCTACGCTGGAGGTCACTACGTCTGGCGGGGTATCCCACTACCTCAATGGCCGTCAGGATTTAACTGTTAAACAGGCGTATCGGCTTGCAGCGCGGCTCAGAACCTCTATTTGTTGGCTCCTGGAAGGCATGGAGGCTGGCCCGGTACCGATTGATTCTGATTTATTCAGTCAGGACAGCACGCTCATGGATCAGGCAACGTCGGACATACAGCGCGCCATCCCAAAGGATGTGAAGACAGCAGCTTTGGCGTACACCTACTCCGAATTAGTGGAGGGTAGAACGCCGACACAGGCATCAATTGCCAGCATGATCTCCTTCTTCATAAAATCCGCTTAATTAGTTATCAAAAGCTCTCATCGTGTCTTGTAGGTAATATCTTACAAATAGGATGAAATGACCCTTGCCTTAAAGTGCATAACGAGATATCGTCGTTTACGATATACAACCGGTAGTTCACTTATAACAACGCGCGATTAATGGCAGGCAAAGGTACGATATGAGATATAACAATGGCGATCCGTCACTAGAAAACGCCGTAAAGGAATTCTTGACATGGAAACACCTAGGGTTTCTCAGTAAGTTGAATCGGCATGACTGGTGTTTTCTGATACTGGGGGCAATCTTCCTGGCGAACCTAATATTCACGATTCATATCGGCTTGGAGCAAGCGAAACGCTCAACTCTTGTGTATGGACACGACCCTGTAGCAGCACTACATCTCAAGCAACAGAAAATATACAAATAAAACCAACCACTTCTCATAGTCTGTAAAATATTTACAGAAATAATCCGCTATGCCTTGATTTCTTACTATTTGTAAATCATAATCTACTCACTTCTTACGGATAAACGAAGACGGAGAATATTATGAGATTCACAGTAACAACCAGGGATAACGAGTATTTCGACACGGATGACATCGAAGTAGCCCGCGCCAAGATGCGCGAGGACTACAACAACATCCTCACTTACAACGATCTTACCTTCGAGCGTAGCAATGTAGTCGCGCTCCACACCAAAACCCCCGTCCTAATCGACATGGCACAGAAAGTCGATGACAGCGAAACCATCCAGGATCCCTATACCCCGGTGGATGTCGCCCTGGCCTACTGCTCGTAAGTAGGCCTTTTTTAATTCAATCACGGAAGGAGTATTCCAATGTCACACCTTGACACACAACCCGAAGATAACAACGAAGTGATTTTCGCCAAAGAGCTGGTCGCCGGTACGCGGCAGGCCATCCCGCAAGACGTTATCCACTCGCTCGAACACGTTCTTGATGATCGCAGCAACTGGATCGAAAAAGCGGCAGAAATCCGCGACACGTTAATTGATGTCGTCGCACAGATTCACCCATGCAACGAGTACGAGCGCGAATTGATGTCGATCATGGCCGGTCAAGCCAGAGAGCTTAGCGCCATGCTGCGGCCGCCAGCTGAGGATGTCATCGCCTTCGGACAACGCAAAGCCGGTTAATTTTTTTCATCTTATGCCTGGGGAGGCAATTCAATGAATGCAGATAATCTACAACCAGGTGTGTATTACGACATACCTAATGAGAAATACCACAGCATGAAAGATGCTGTCAGTAATAGTGGTTTAGGCGATTTACTACGAAGCCCGTTCCATTACTGGAGTCGCCATTTAGACCCAGACCGGCCGGCAGAGAGAACCAAAGCTGGGCAACTTGAAGGTACGCTTGCGCATTGCTCGATTCTTGAGCCAGACGAATTCGGCAAACGTTACATCGTCGGTCCCAGCGTGAACAAAAACACAAAGAGATGGAAGGAATTCGCCGCACAGTCTACAGCAGACGGGTTAGAAGCAATCAAAGTGGAACAATACGACGCCGCCATGCGACAAGCCGAGTCAGTTCGCAGGCTGCCAGATGTTGCTGAGGCACTTTCCAGAGGGAAAGCGGAAACGTCAGCGGTGTGGCAGGACACACAAACAGGCGTGCTATGTCGATGCCGACCAGACTGGATATATGAACCAGGTGGAGGCGCGGTGATCCTGGACGTAAAAACCTATAGCGATGCCTCTCCGAACGAGTTCGCTCGGCAAATTGCGCGCAAAGGGTACGCCCGTCAGGACGCGATGTACTCAGAAGGTTATACCCTTGCCGCGCAGACACCGGTTCTCGGTTTCCTATTCCTCGCCGTTGAGTCCGATTGGCCGTATGCGGCCAGCGTTTCCATGCTTGATGACGATAGCAAGGATGCTGGTCACCACGAATATCGTCGCGCACTAGAAGTGTATGCAGAGTGCAAACAAGCGAACCGATGGCCAGCATACTCAACAGGCGTTGAGGTCGTCCGTCTGCCTGCATGGAAATTAGTTGCTTAATTAGGAGAAATATCATGGAGCAAACAGCAAGAAACCCGTTCAGTACGCCCGATATCCAAAAGTCAGGCGGAGCGATGGCCGAAGTTGAAAGCCAGCGCGCAATCCAAGAAGTGCAGGCGGCAATGGTAATTGCCAAGAAGTTCCCACGAAACCAAGTAGAAGCAATGGACCGCATACTTCAAGCCTTCACTCGCCCAACACTGGCCGAGGGGGCGCTGTATTCCTACAGCAAGGGCGGCAGCGATGTAACTGGCCCCAGCATTCGCAGTGCGGAGGCAATCGCGCAAATGTGGGGGAACATTCAGTTTGGTATCAGAGAGTTAGAACAACGTAATGGCGAATCCACTATCGAGGCATTTGCATGGGATATCGAAACGAATACACGACAAGTCAAAGTGTTCCAAGTGCCTCATTCCCGATACAGCAGAGCGAAAGGGAACACCCCGCTCAAGGACCCTCGGGAAATTTACGAGCACATTGCGAACCAAGGAGCTCGTCGTCTTCGTGCCTGTATTTTGGGAGTAATCCCAGGTGACGTGGTGGAAAACGCCACGCGACAGGCGGAAATAACACTTCAATCAACCGCAGATACCTCACCCGAGGCGGTATTGAAAATGATCGAGGCCTTCGGCACCTACGGCGTCACTAAGTCCATGATTGAGACTCGCATACAGCGTCGGCTCGACAGTATAACCCCCGCCCTAATGGTGCGCATGAAAAAGATTTACGCCAGCCTGCGTGATGGCATGAGTTCACCAGATGAATGGTTTGATGTAACAGCTACCGCGGGATCAACAACAAGCCTCTCCGAGATCAGCGGTAAGACAACTGAGCCGAGCGCGGCACATCAGGACAATCAACAGACAGGACAGAACGAGACTGAAGGCATGTTCAATTAATAGGAGATCACGATGCAGGAACTAATCAAGATAGACAGCGCTCCGGTGAAGCTGGTCGTTAACTTCGACGAGCTAAAAACGGCTCTTTCCATTGAGTTGGAAAAATACAATGTCGTTGTGACATCCGACACGGTAGCAGATGCCAAGAAGCTGGCAACAGAGCTGAACAAGACGGCCGCAGAGATTGGCCGGCGTCGCAAAGAAGAGGTAGCCGAAATATCTGAGCCTATCCGCCAGTTTGATGATCACATGAAAGAACTGGAATGTATGTGTAAGGATGGCCGGCAAAATCTGTTGGATCAGGTCAAGACGTTCGAGGACGAAACGCGGGAGTTAGTATCAAACAAGCTGCGTGAAGCGCGTGATCAATTATGGGGCAAGCATGAAGTTCAACAAGAATTCCAGAATGCTCAATACGACGATCTTATCCTGCTAACCAGCGTCACCAAAACAGGAAGCCTTACCGCTAAGGCAACAGGCACACTAGAAACTCGAGTCCTTGCCGATAAGGCCCTACAGGACCGCACACGCATGCGCCTGCTTGAGTTGGAAAACCAAAGCTATAAATCCGGCCTTTCGTCACCTCTCACACGGGATCACATTGCAGGCTTCTTGTTTGAAGGAAATGAGAAATACTCTACCGAACTACAGCGCATCATTGATGCAGAAATCATACGAGAGAAAGAAGCACAACAGCGTATGCGCGCCCGCATGGAGCAAGAGCAGCGCGAGAAGGAGGCGCGCGAGAAAGCTGAACAGGAACGTATCCGCGCTGAAGAGCAACATAAGGAAGACGAGGCCGAGCGTGTGCGGGAGAGGGAAGAGCATGAAGTACGCACGGCCAGAAATCAGGGCGTCGCAACTGCATGCAAGGACGCAAATAACGCGCGCGCCGAGGCAGAGGAAAAGGCCATTGATAAAGATATCGAAAACCTGAGCATTAATGCGACACACCACACTGCCACACCACAGATCACCGGCAAGGTGCGAGTCACCGTAACCGCAGTATTTAGCACCGAGGTCAACGGCACTGTGTCTGACAATGCCATTGAGGCAGAGCTACGCAAGGTAATGGAGCGTGCCGGCCTTTCCACGCTCAAGTCGGTAACAGTCAGCAGAGAACCACAGGCGCAGGCATCTTAATGGCCGAATCACTCACATGCCCATACTGCCAAGGTGAGGTTCTACTAGCTTCATCTACTGAGGTGTATGGCGGCAGAGACTACGGCCCTATTTATCTCTGCCGTCCATGTTGGGCATACGTTGGTTGTCATCCAGGAACAACAAAGCCACTTGGTCGGCTTGCCAACGCGGAGCTTAGGGAATGGAAGAAGCGTGCTCACGCAGCATTCGACCCGATCTGGAGAGAACGATTCGCGCGAAAGAACGCAATCGATCCAACATACAAAAAAGGCATGGCCAGAGGGGGGCGTTATAAATGTTTGGCTGAATTAATGGGTATCACAAGACAGGAATGCCATATCGGTATGTTTGATATTTCACAATGCCAGCAAGTCGTCGAGTTATGCGCAGCTGGTTTATTAACCGAATAACACCAAAGGAAAATAACTAATGTTGGTACTCACTAGAAAGGTCAATGAATCGCTGATCATCGGTGATCATATCACCGTCACTGTACTGGGGGTCAAAGGCAACCAGGTCAGGATCGGGGTCGATGCGCCAAAGGATGTGCCAGTTTGGCGGGAAGAGTTACATAAAGAAATTTCGATGAGCGGGACGGTTGAAAGCCATGCTTGATAGAACCGGGAAAAAATACGGGCCTTGGACAGGCCTTCACTATATCAGAACCGACTTAACGTGTGGAAAAAGATCTCCTGTATGGCTTTTCCGTTGTGAGTGCGGCGAAACAAAAGAAATACCAACAAAAAGGCTCTCTCGCCCACCGATCTGTAGCTGCAGAATTAACAAGAAACGCAGAGAACCAGTACACGGAAAATGTGGATCTAGGATATACAGAATATGGTCGTCAATGAAAACGAGATGTACATGCAAGTCACATGCATCATATGCGCGATATGGGGCGCTAGGCATAACTATCTGTCCTGAATGGCTCAAATTTGTGAATTTCTTATCTGATATGGGTGAACCTCCTACCAATATCCACTCTATAGATAGAGTTGATAACACCAAAGGGTACAGCAAAGAGAATTGTCGATGGGCTACACCGAAAGAACAAGCCAATAATCGGAAAACAAACCGAGTAATAGCGTTTGATGGCAGGAGTCAATCGGTATCTCTATGGGCTGAAGAAAAAGGCCTGTCAAAAGAATGCATATCATACAGATTGAATGCGGGTTGGGACACTGAGAAAGCTCTTAACTCTCAAAGCATCAGGAAAGCCGGATAATGAATAAACAATCATGGATGATCATTCTTCTGCTGTTGATGTCAACTCAGGCATACGCAGAGCACGGTTTCCATATTAACGTGCATCTGGCATCGAAACACATCACCAGTGAGAAAGGGCTTAATGAATTCAATCCGGGTATCGGTGTGGAGTACAAAACGCTTATCGCCGGTTTTTACCATAACAGCAATTACAAGCAGACGCTGTATCTCGGTAAGGATTTTTCGATTAACAATTATCTTGGTATCAAGGTTGCTGTTGTGACTGGATATGAGAAAGCAATAATGCCGGGGTTTGGTCTGTACGTTAGGCACAGCCACATTGAGATGATGATGATCCCGCCAGGGCCAAAGGTTCCAGTAACTATCGCATTAAGTTTACGTTTTTGAATGCTATTTGATAATTAGAGAGGTGGTAATAAATGAGCAAAGACCTGAATCAGTGTAATTTCATAGGCCGTCTTGGGAAAGATGTCGAACTTAAATATATGCCTAGCGGTGGTGCCGTTGTAAACATCAGTATCGCGTGCGGAAACGACTATAAAGATAAGACCACAGGCCAGAAAGTTGAACAAACAAACTGGATTAACATCGTCGCATTCAATCGGTTAGCTGAGATAATTGCTGAGTATTGTCATAAGGGATCGAAGATATTTATCTCAGGAAAACAAACCACACGCAAATGGCAGGATCAAAGTGGCAACGACCGTTACACCACCGAGATCGTCGCCAACGAAATACAAATGCTGGACTCACGCGGAACAGGCCAAGGTAATACACCAGCCCAGCCGGCAGCAGGACAGCAGGCACCACAAGGGCAAGCGCCTATGGGTGATTTTGACGACGACATCCCGTTCTAAAAAACACATGAGGTAGTAAACCAACCACAGAAGGAGAGAGACAGATGGCCGAAAAAATGAATGTACCTGTATTTATCTCGGATCTACACCTTGGCGTATTCGAGAAGAAGATTGCTCACGCACTATCCACTGTTGCAGCCGGCGTAATTACACACAGCCGAGCTGGGAAGGTGACTCTGACGTTTGATGTCAGCCAGATTGGCGCCGGCCAACAGGTAATGGTGGCGCACAAGATCGGTTTCAAAGCACCAACGGAAAACGGCAGTGCCAGCGAAGAAGACACAACAAAGACGGCCATGTACGTCGGCGAAGACGGCAACATGACTATCTTCCCAGAAGGACAGGGACAGTTGCTAGACAAACACGGAGCCGTAAACCAATAACACCCGCCTATTAACCAAACAATCAGCCCAGAGGGAAGCACGATGGACAATACCGGAGTAAGAGAAATCGCCGATATGGCGAAAGTTGAACAACCAGAAACATTCACGCCAGTCCTGGCTTGTCGTGAAAGCATCGTAATCAGGAACCTTGAACAATACCATGAGCAACGTTCACGTTTCCGCGGAACAATGACAACACCCTGTATTCGTGATTTCTGTGATTACACAACAGATCAAGAGGAAGCCGCGGTCTTTGTCGATGTGAATCGCATGTCGGCAGAAGCCTTCTTCAACTTGGGCACCGTAGAACAACCGGGACACGGAGACAACACAGCGATATTAACGCTTAAAGATACTGCACCCTATCGAGCCATTCTTGCGATTAGTGGAGATCTGCTATCTCAGCGAGATGCGGCTGATTGGGTGACAGATTGGCGCGAGTACATCATTGCCGTCAACGACGAAGGCAATGAGGTGCCAGATATCAAGCTCGCAATTTCCGCGATCAGGAATATCACGATCAAGGACAAGAGCGAGGCAGAGCACACCGAAGGCCATCACCGGGCAGCACGCAGCGGGTTTGAGTCTATTGAAGCGTCAAGCGATCACGGTATCCCAGCTGGCCTGAAGTTTTCCTGTATTCCATACGATGGACTGACGAAACGTGAATTCTATTTACGTCTGGCTGTGTTGGCCAGACGCAACGATGCGCCAGTGATCAAACTTACGCTGACCATGCAGGGTGAAAATCAGGAAAAGATGGCGGCAGAGTTCAAGGATATGTTGACAGATGCTCTATCGGATACATCGATCTATCTCGGTGATTTCACTGTAGGGAAGTAACCACCACGGCCACGGAAGGCATTACCATCCCGGAACATAATGAGGACAAACAACCATGTGGTGGAATGTATTACTAATTTCGATTGTGGTTGCATTCTGGATTGCAATCAGTTGCTGTCAAGTAGCAAAGGATAAATAACGATGACCGACACGAACCAAGACATTACCCAGGCCATCAAGATTATCGTTGACCAGATTGCGCCAGCTATCCCGATCAGCGTTGACCTTTGGGGAACAAAAGAGATCGCCGCATTTCTGAAAGTTGGCACACGGCAAGCATCTATTTATGCCAGCCATCCGACGTTCCCTAAACCACACAGGCTCCCATCCACTACCGGGAAAGGACACAGGCGATGGAAGGCGAAGGACATTATCGCCTGGTGGGAAAATGACCCGGCTAATAGGAAGTCGGCATAATGCCCGTGATATCCCGCCGCCGAAGGCGATCCGCTTGGACTAATTGTTAGCGAGGATTTAAAGATGCTGGACGGAACACATTATTTTGAATGCGGGTGTGGCGCTGATGAGCACACGATACGTTTTACTCTCGACAAAGACAAGGAAGACCCAGGTATTTATACCAGCATTTACCTCAACCAATACCGTCCGTGGTGGAAACGAGCATGGATAGGGATGAAGTATGTTTTCGGCTACAGGTGCAGATACGGGCATTGGGACTGCTGGCTACTACGAGATGAAGACGCAAAGAAACTGCGGGATATGTGCGATGAGTATTTATCTCGCTAACGCCATGTTAAGCGCGTCGCCGAAGGCGATCCGTTTGGACTATTTGTTAGTTTCACAAACTTAAAAAGAGGACAAGACCATGAAAGAAATACTCGGATTTATTGCAATACTGGCAGCTATTTGTGGATTCATTTACGGCATGTACTGGTTTTATAAAACAGGCAGTTACTTTTTCTTCTACGAAGATATGGTACAGGAAACAATTAGAGAAATGGTAAAACCTGAATATTTGAGAAACTAACGGCTGAGCCAAGGGGCGCGACTGGAAAGGATCGTCCCGTGCGAAGCACGAACTTGGGCGACTTGTTATAACGCGGAGTTGATTATGCCGATACGACCGGAAATGAAAGCAAGATACCCGACAGACTGGAAATTGCGCAGCCGGTTTATCAGGCACTACCGAGCAAAAAACAAGTGCGAGTGGTGCGGAGCCGAGAACGGGCAGCCGCATCCGGAAACAGGCAGCAAGGTGGTGTTAACCACGGCGCACGTTTACGATCACCGACCGGAAGCAGCCAGCTTTTTGAACCTGGCCGCACTCTGCCAGAAGTGCCACAACGGGCATGATGCAGAGATGCGCCGAAAGAACCGACGCGAAAGGCTACGCCGCGAAAGTGGCCAAGCCGAATTAGCGTTATAACGCCCGGCATAAATTGCCGGAGTGAAACGTAGGTCAATTTTAATGCAGTTGTTAGTGTAGCGATGGCACGGAGGGATAAATGCCGATTTTAAATTACTCAACCAGTATCGCCGTTGAAAAAACGACTGGCGAAATACAAGGCAAACTTGCCCAGGCGGGGGCGCAGGCCGTGATGACTGAATACGACGCTGAGCGCGTGCTTTGCGCGCTATCCTTCCGCATGTTATGCAGCGGAATAATGGTTAGCTTTAGGCTACCTGCGCAAATTGACCGTATTTATGTGCTTTTACAGCGCGACAGCAAGGTGCCGCGCAGACTAAAAACAAGAGAGCAGGCAGCGCGTGTGGCCTGGAGAATTATTAAGGACTGGGTTGAGGCGCAACTAGCCATCGTTGAGGCAGAGCAGGCGGAAATGGTAGAGGTGTTTTTGCCGTATGCACAAAACCCGGCGACTGGTAAAACCCTGTTCGAGCAATTATTAAACGACCAGTTTGCGATGCTCGAATACAAGCCACACTAACTTCAAGCATAACAGGCGCAACGCTTTATTGTGTCCTTATTTATGCGCTTGTTATACGTCGTAAACTAACAGGAAACAGGACATGAGAGAGATTAAGTTTAGAACGTGGTGGGTGCCGAAGAAAATTATGCTTAAAAATGTTCATTTATTCTATGACACGTTAGGTGATAAAAGTCACGGAAATGAACATGAGCCAGAATGTTCTTTTGGTGGATTATTGGAGGGTTATGATAAAGATAATTATATTGTGTTGCAATACACTGGAATAAAAGACAAAAACGGAAAAGAAATATACGAAGGTGACACTATCAGGGTAAGGCTTCCGAACATAGACTTTATAACGAATGTCGAGTGGGATAACGGGTCTTTCACAGCTAACAAAGGAGATATTTATAGAACGCTTGCACATTGGACTAATGACCATATTGAAATCATAGGTAATATTTACGAAAACCCTGAATCAATCATAGACGTATAACGACTTTATTCAGGGGCGCGCTGAATGCGGCCAGATGCGAAGCGCGGACTATCCCGCGTCCCCTGAAATTTCTTGTTAGCCGCTGCAGGAGACCGACATGGATACAGACGAAATGAGATATTGCCTTGCAAAACAACTTGAGCGAGCGCACACCGTGCAGAGTGATTATGGCGATTTTTCGCTGGATGACGAAA
>Ga0114931_10004881_pt1 | contig 16651 bp, 13 predicted proteins | sample 2SBtaG_FD_89579 | JGI IMG/M metagenome (GOLD analysis project Ga0114931, IMG submission 89579) | Deep subsurface microbial communities from Kolumbo volcano to uncover new lineages of life (NeLLi) - 2SBTROV14_V59a metaG | ecosystem: Environmental > Aquatic > Marine > Volcanic | place: Kolumbo...
GTTTCATAAGCTTGGGACGGCTCCAGAATATGATGCTTGTCTGTTGACTGCGCTGGAAGAAACGACTGTGCGTTATGAGGAATTGGCGGGTGCGATGGGGGAGGAGAGATTGATGGTTCCGATGCTGTTGCGGGCTGCACTAATGTGAATCAAATGGGAAAGCGTGAAACCTTGCAACAACAAACCGACCTTATCGACGGACATGAAGCATTTTGAATGTTTGAACTCAGCATGAATTTCAAGTTAACGAACACATCGTCTGGTATTGAGTGTATGCTCATAGTATTCGTAAAGCATCTGCGCGTTCTTGCACAGAAAAGTGCATTGTTTGGGTTTTACACTCCATTCATGGCTGGCTGGTTTCTATACTCAGAAACGCGCCAGTACTGCAAGTTCTATTTATAAAAACGATGTGTGGTATCGGGGGGTTTCAAATAAACAATTCCGCTGCAGGTGGGCGGGGTATTGCCAGCTCTCCTGAGCTGGTTAAATATCTGCTCTCTACAATGCAGAAAAAACTTCACCATCGTGGCCCCGACGGCCAAGGGTACATAACGAGCCCCGATACTACAATTGGCTTATGCCACACCCGTCTGGCTATTATCGACTTGTCGGCCAGTGGTTCACAACCTATGGCGACAACAGATCGTCGATTTATAATTACATTCAATGGTGAGATCTACAACTGGAAAGAACTGCGTGAGGAACTCGTGCAATGCGGGGTAAGCTTCCAAAGCCATTCTGATACCGAGGTCATATTGACTGGGTATCGAGAGTGGGGGTACGACATTTTGCAGAAATTGCGTGGCATGTATGCTTTTTCGATATGGGACGACAGGGATAAATCTCTGTTCTGCGCTAGAGATCAGGTGGGGAAAAAGCCATTCATATATGGAGAAAGTCCCAAAGGCTTTTTCTTTGCCTCAGAGATCCCTCCCTTATTGGCAATCAGTCAAACGGCTGGAATTGACATAGAACTTGATGAAACAGGCCTGGCCAATATGTTATTGCATAACTTGCGACATATTCCGGAACCCTGTACAGCTTATAAAGGCCTTAGGAAACTGAGGCCTGGTCATGCGCTTGTAGTGAAGAATGGGCGGATAAGCCGAATATGGCGTCATTGGTCGCCACATTCGAAAAAGGTAGATACTCATCAACAGTTAAGGGTGATTCTGGAAGAGGCTGTTGCTGTGCGGTCAGTTGCGGACGTGCAAGTTGGTGCGCTTCTGTCGGGAGGGGTGGATAGCTCGGCCATCGTTAATCTCATGCAGCGGAAGAGTAATGAGCCGGTCAGGACTTACGCATTTGGCGCTGATAAGGATGATGAAGATTTGCGCCGTGCCCGCATAATGGCTAATCAACTTGGCACCCAACATAAAGAGTTCTACTTCGATCCAACCAGGCAATTTGAGGTATTTAACAAAATGCTGGCTACCCATGGTGAGCCAATTATGTTGTTGCCACTGATTCATGCTTATGAGATTTCGGAAGCAGTTCGCGATGATGGCATCAAGGTTGTGCTAAACGGAAATGGCGCGGACGAGCTTTTCTACGGTTACACGGGACATTTGAGAACGGCTCGAGTAACACGTTTGATGAATATGCTTGGCTGGGTTCGGCATCTTATACCAGATACAGAACACTCTGAACTTTCAGTTTTCATGGCACTACCCGGAAAGCGAAAGGCGATGTTTTATCGCAGAAAGGCTGAAGAGTGTTGGCCAAAAATATTTCAGGATGAAACTGTGAGCACGCTCGAGCTTGTGGTGTGCAAGGAGATGGAAGCATGGGGGAAGTTGCTCCCGAATCACGATTTTATTGACGAATCTAATTACCTTTCGTTGTTGATCGAAAATACACACTCTCTAACCATTGCATCCGATCTTCCTGCTATGATGGCATCCGTCGAAATGCGAGCCCCTTTTCTGGATCAAGAGGTGATATCAGCGGCGATGGGTATTCACTTTTCCAAAAAGGTAAAAGGCCCCAAGGATGGAAGTCAACTGAAGAATATACTGAGAAAAGCGGTGGAAGATCTGGTACCGCAAGAACTGCTCTATGCCCCGAAACGTGGATTCGGTATGGGGGTGCAGGAAAAGAATGTTTTGCTTGGACCGTGGCGAGTTCATGCCGATGAGGTTTTCAACACCTATCCGGATTTGGGTCTCTTTGATACAACCAAAGTCAAGGCTATGTGGATAAATGCCAAAGACAGGAGCGAGGGGCAGTGGGATCTGTTGGCGAAGTTATTTGCAATCGGTCTATGGGAAAAAATGAAATAATGGTTATTGCGCTTACTTCAAAATCCCGGCAGGCATGGGATTTATTTCTTGATAACAGTGAAAATCACGGCCATGCCAAACGAAATCTTGCTGGTGAAAATATTGATGAGCATGTATTGGCATGCATGTGTTCTTCCGAAGCGATGGCAAGGAGAGTGCATCACGATATAGCGGGCTTTGAACCGGCACATATTCTTGAAGTCGGAAGTTCAACAGGCCTTAACTGCTATGCGTTACAAATGGCTTACCCAAATGCAAAGGTGACCGGTATTGAACCAGAGAGAGAAGCAATCATGGTAGCTAATGCCATGATTACTAACGGGCGCGCGCCAATGCCAAAATTTATTCAGGGGGTGGGGGAAGATATCCCGCTTGCCGACCGTAGCGTTGATTTGATTATCTGCCATACGGTGATGGAGCATGTTCAGAATGTCCGCAAGGTAATAAATGAGTTTTCACGGGTTCTCACTGATAGAGGTATTGTCCATTTGGATGCACCAAATTATTTGTGGCCTTATGAGCCACACCTGCAAGTCTGGACTATACCAAAGCTTGGGAAGCGGTTCGTCAAATTCTCGGCAATGGTTCAGGGAAAAACTAAAATGCTGGGATTTATTGATCATCTCCAGTTCGTATCTACATTTCAACTGCAGCGGATCTTTAGAGAAAATGGATTGACCTGGGAAAACCGGGCAAAAAAGAAACTCTTTGACACGATAAATGGAACTGCGGAAATAAAAAAATATAAGTTCGCATCCAGCATTCTATTCATTCTGGGGAAATTGGGAGTCGCAAGATTTATTACGGCTGCGGTTGTTCGACTCGGTCTATACCCCAGCGTAATGTTTACCTTGCGTAAATCTCAGACTCTAGAAAAATAGCAAGAATATTTCATTGTTCGCCACGATCAATAATAGAATTAGCGCATTAAGAAACTCCAACCCAGGGTATTTCTCTGCCTTGACCAGCGGGTATCTCTTGATGGGTTCAAATATACTCGTGCAGTTTGCGTTGACCCCGTTCTATCTGAAATATCTAGGCGAACACCAGTTTGGTTTTCTGGTGGTATTGTTAAATCTCATCAACTTTGCAGCCATTGGTATTACCTGGATGTCTGGAGGGCTGGTCCGGTTGATTGGTGAATACTGGGCAAAATCTGATCTTGACGGCTTTCGTCAAACATTCACAGTTAGGAAATATGTATACACTATTTATGCTTCGTTGGCTGTGATGGCGGGTGCTGCCTTTTGGTTCGTATTGCAAATGGGTGTAGTTGATAATTCGCCCCTTACTGGGGCAGTGCTTCTTGCCGGGCTTTATCTTATTTTTAATTATGAGGCGTTGCCGGAGCGTCAAGCCTTTGTCGGAACAAACAGGCAGGCAATGGGCAATTACATAGAGCTTGCTCGCGTGCTTTTATTTGCCGGTTTAACATTTTTGTTGTTACCGCAGTTACGGGATATGAGTGCAGTATGGCTTGCTTTGATGGCTGGGGTCTTACTGCAGCGGCTTGTAACCGGTTACTACTGGGCTAGTCGAGTGGGCGGTATGGGATGGCGCAAGTTTACCCCTGGGATGAAACCAATTCTGAAACGGCTCGCAGGTAGGCAGGGGGCAGGCTACGTGACTTACGGGGCGCTCTTGTTGGTTTTACAAGCCGATACAATGATCGTTGGGTTCATCGGGGGGGCTGAAGCCGCTGGCCAGTTTGTGCTGCTTTGGAAAATCCCGGAGGCCATTGGATTGCTGTTGTGGAGGGTTCCTTCTACCATAGAGCCGAGAATCATTGCGCTTGATGCTTCCGGACAGCATAACGCGTTACATGACACCTTTATCAAGGGGCGACGCTGGTTTTTTGCGCTTGTTGCCACTGCGTCACTTGTTTATATGTTGATAGGGCAATGGTTGGCTGAGCTATGGGTCGGTGAACATGCGCCAGAAACAAAGTGGATGTACATAGCTGGTGGATTTGCCTTGTTTTTTAATGCATTTGCTCGTTGGCCAATATCATTCGCCTATGCGCTGATTCGACTACGAGACTTGGTTAAGGTGGCGGTGATTGAGGTTGTTGGTAAATTGATACTAATTTTTGTCCTCTTCCCCTATATCAACATAGCGGCACCTATCGTGGCCTCTATCATCATACATGTAGTTTATGTGGGGTGGGGTTATCAAAGAATTATGAATTCTGGAGAGCGAGCAGTATGAAATTATTAGGTATCCATCCGGGGCATAACGCCACAGTGGTTTTTTCGGAAGATGGAGAAATTGTTGGCGTGCTTAGCCAGGAGAAATGTGACAATGTGAAGAATTCGGCAGCATTTCCCATTGATGCGATAAACGGTCTGCTGCGGGAAACCGGGTGGAAAATCGGAGATATTGATGAGGTATGCATTGCAGGACGACAAGTCTACCCTGAAAAAGCGTATGAATATTTGTATGAGCCGACTAACAGAATAGTCGATATATCCAGGACTGTAAGTTTTGTTAAAAGAATTAGAGATGGATGGGTTGGCCGATTTTTCCCTCTTCCCTTTGAGCTTCTGCGTAATATACGAAGTACAAGATTACAGGTACAGGGGAACAGTCAGCTTAGGGCACAGTTGTGCGGGCTAGGGTTAGGGAATAAACCAATAACCCATATAGAACATCATGAGTGCCATGCAAGAGCTGCATATCATTCCTTTGAGGAGCCTGAGTCTGGAAAGCCAGCACTTATATTCACCATGGATGGATCAGGTGATGATCTATGTGCGACAGTTACAAAGGCAGATGGTGCAGGGGGTTGGGAAAGAATTGCAACCACACCAGCGGCTGCATCATTAGGCGGTATCTATTCCAATACGACCCGTTTTCTTGGTATGAAGATTCTTGAGCATGAATATAAGGTCATGGGCCTTGCTCCATATGCCAAGGAAAAATATATGCTTGATACTTATGAACAAATATTTAAGCCTGTAATCTGGCTCAGTAAAAACAATCCTCTGGTTTTCGAATCAAAAATAAACGCGTCAACATTCTATGGCTATCTTGCAGAGCATGCTGTCGGAGAGCGTTTTGATAATTTGGCTGCGGCACTCCAGCATATGACCGAAGAACTGGTTACCCAATGGATCAGGAATGCAATACAGAAAACAGGTATTCGTCGTATTTTTACTGGCGGCGGTGTTTTTATGAATGTAAAGCTCAATCGCAGGATTCAGGAAATGGTGGAAGTTGAGCAGGCCTTTTTTATGCCCTCGTGCGGAGATGAATCCAATCCAATTGGTGCATGCTACCAGCACACAGTTACCAATGGTTACAAGACCAAGCCGCTTACCAATCTATATCTTGGTATTAGCTACTCGGACAGTGAGATTGAGAAATTCATTAAAGAAAATGATCTGGCAGATAAATACTCCATCACAAAACATGAAGATATGGAGGAAGAAATTGCTGAACTGCTATCCGAGCGTGAGATTGTTGCCCGTTTTTCAGGTCGCTGTGAATGGGGGGCTCGTTCTTTGGGTAATCGTGCCATACTTGCACACCCAAGTCATATGGAAAGTTTTTACACCGTTAACGATTATATCAAGTCTCGCGATTTCTGGATGCCGTTCGCGCCATCGATGCTGGATACTGCCGCACCGAAGTACCTGAAAGATTATTGTCCAGACAAAGTTAAGGCTCCGCACATGATTACAGCTTTCGCGGCAACTGATTTAGCGGTCCAGCATCTTAGAGCAGCCTTGCATCAAGGGGATCATACTTTGCGGCCCCAGGTTGTTGAGCCTAATGCCAATCCTGACTATTACCGTTTAATTCAGACCTTCCAGAAAAAAACAGGGGTTGGTGCCGTGATGAACACAAGTTTTAATCTACATGGCTATCCACTGGTGGCTACCCCTGAACAGGCGCTAATAACGCTGGAAAAATCTGGGCTGAGATATTTGTCACTTGGGCCTTACTTGATCTGTAAGGACTAGTTCTTTTTAGGATTTATCTGAAATGTCTAAGCGTAACTTCAATATGCTTCAAGGTATCAATGAACGGATGATTTGAGTGCTATATCCTCATGTATAAAAGAGCTTTCTTTCGAACTACTCATTAAATAAAACATGAAAAAGAATATCAGAAGACTGATTGGTATAAGTGTGGTGGTGTTAACTATACTGCTAGCATCTGAAATCGTCTTACGTATTTTTAAATATCCTTCATCCTATACAAGCATATACGAATTCGATCACGAAATCGGCTATCGATTAACCCCAGGTAAGCATGTGATATTTATTGGGGATCATAAACATTCATTTTTCGTTGATAACGATGGTGTTCTTGATAGAAACATAAGCGGTAGGGCAGAAGTGGTTTTGCTGGGTGATGGTGTTGTAGCGGGAATGGAGTTAGCGCCAGAAAAGCGACTTGCGAGGCAGCTAGGTTCAATCACTGGTTATAGCGTTGTTAACTTGTCAGTTCCTGGCTATGGAACGGTTCAACAGTGGCTCACATTGCGACGGTGGATCTTAAAGAATGGAAAGCCAGAGCATGCATTTATAGTTTACAATCTAGCTAATGATTACTTTGATAATGTACAGGCATGGGAGAGTACTAGGATTCCAGGTATTCAGAAAAATTCCAATGGAATTCAGGAAGTATTTCCAGTAATACCCACGGCAATAGGTCGATTAATTCGATATGTTAAATGGAATAGCCGTCTCTATTCACTTTTTAGTCAGCTAAAAGAGTCGAACCCTAATAAAGATTCGTTGCCTCGACAGCAACGATGGTTCTATCAAAATGTACCGCCAGAAGAGTCAATAAGAGGGGATATTGCAACTAAACTAGCCGTAGCACAGATAGATAAACTAAGTAAGGAATATGGTTTCTCTCTCACATGGCTTCCTTGGCATGATTTTTCACTAGAGTATTCAGAGGGTGTTTCAGGTTATATTGCTATTGAAAAAATAAAAAGACTGATGCCTAAGGGTGAAAAATGGGTTTATATTTCTCCTGGATTAGGGAGTAATCCTTATGATATAGCCCGTTGGGAACGAGAATGGATATATCCACAAACGAGGCATGCTAGTGCATCTGCAATAAGGTATATCGCCTTTAGACTGTGTAAGCTGTTGCCTCATTCCAGCTGCACTCAAGACGATGAGGTAAGTGTGAATGATGATTAATTTAGCATTTGCTATCATTTCGAGTCTTGTGTGGATACTGTTGGCCGCATACGCAGGAAGCGCTAAAAGGGATTTTTTGCATCCGGCTGTAGTTTTCTCTCTCTTGTTTGCAGTTTCATATCCGATCAAGCTTACCCTATCGTTTTATGGTTTTCATGTTTTAAATAGTATGGCTGTCGATGATGACATTGTGCTTGCATCAATTGTTATCTTTAATGTGGCTGGCTTTGCCTTCGTAAGTCCGTTGCTTGCCCAGGAACCTGTTTTGACAACCCCGAGAGCTTTTAGGTTGAATGCTTTCTCAATTTATCTTCTATTAACGTTCGCCTTTTTGTTGCTAATAGCATCACATGGTATAAATTCTGTTAGTGCAATCTTTTCAAGAGAAGCGCTTATATCGAGAATAACTGAACGCGGTAATGAGCGTATTGGATCTGGTTTAACAGCGCTTTTGAGTGAAGTTGGTAGCTTCTTTTTGATTGTTTTTGCAATTAAACTTGCGGGGCAGCGAGCTTTGACAAGAATATTCCTTTGGGTTTTTGTCATTATATATGCATGGTTGGCTCTGTTTATAACGGGATCAAAATACGAAACGTTATTTCTACCAACAATAGTCTTTATATGTTTCTACTATGAAAGGAGAATGCAGGGTGTAGAAATATTGTCATTTAAGCGAATTACTGCCGGTTTTTCAGTGCTGCTAATGTTGATTGGTCTTACAGGGTATCTCCGAGGACACGGCGGATGGACGGGGGCGGATTATCATCCCTTTATGCTTCAAAGTTTTTACCAATTAATCAACGCTTTTGATGCTCCGGATAATTTAATTGTATTACTAAACAGGATGGGGTCGTGGTTTACGGGTGATATGGGGCTTGCTTTACCACGAGACTATCTAGTTTTTCAGTTTATACCAAGAGTAGTCTGGGCAGGAAAACCGATTATCCAGGGAAACCAATTAGTGATGCAGAATTATTTTCCTGAACGGTTTTCAGGTGCTGCTGGGGAAGTGATCAGCCCAAGCTTTCCCGGTGAGATGATGCTTACGGGCGGGGTTATCTATATGATTATTTATTCATTAGTTCTTGGCGTAGGTGTGCGATGGATTTATCAGAGGTCGCAAAACAGAGGGGGGTTATATTTCGTAGCATACTTATGGATTCTTGTAAATATATTTAATTTTTTGCGTAGTGGAACTGGTGCGGTGGGATCATTTTTTCTCTTTATGGTGGTCGCTATTGCAATACAGAGTATTGTTAATTTAATCTCTATTGTTATTGATCGGGCTAAAGTGCAAAGAAAACCACAATGATTTATTTCTTCCAGCACAATTACTTACGTGACCGCCAACTCGATACTATTCTGCATTGGCCTAAAGACGAAATACTCAATCCTGGGATCATTGATGATCGTAAGGGTGCCCAAGTTTCAGCTGATTATTCGAAGGCAAGAAAACTGAGGATGTCATGGAGGCAAAAACTTCCCCTACTTAATATTAAAATGAGACCAAGAGGTATTCCGCAAGATGCTGTCGTTTATGTCTGGGGGGCGTTGATTGTCAGTGGTAGTTTTATTGTTGATCTTGATAATCCGTGGTCACTGGTAGGCTATAACTTACGTGCAATGCCATTTTACAGATTGCTAATTAAATCCGTATTGCTGTCAGATCGATGTGTGGATATTCGTTGTATGAGTGAGGCCTGTCAAAAAAGTTTAAGAAAATTATTTGGAGAAGGAGTATTTGAAAAATCCAATGTGTATTATCCCTATATGGAGCAATCTATTAAGGCTATTGAAGTGCAAGAGAGTGAGATGTGTCGATTTCTTTTTATTGGAACCCAGTTTGAAATTAAGGGAGGAGAGGCGTTATTGAGGGCATTCAAAAAAGTTTATGAGCAGAATAAGAACTCTAGACTTGATATTATTACTCATTTACCGGGACAGTTCTCTACGTTGGCTGGTGATTGTGATGGAGTTCATATACATGAAGCTTGTTTTACAAGGAATGAGATTCACTCAAAATTTATGACGAAGGCAGATGTGCTTATCCATCCTACTTACGTAGATTCATTTGGTATGGTTGTGCTTGAGGCCTTGTCATATGGAATGGCAATCATCGCTACAGATGTATATGCAATTCCAGAAATGGTTCAAGATGGCGTGAATGGGAATTTGATTTCTGCACCTATATCTAATTGGTATGGGGTGATGCCGTCAGCAGCATATTATGATCTAGAGAATATAAAGTCCCACATTCATGCCGTTGATACGGGTAAATTTGAACGACACCTTGAAAAGGCGATAAGTCGATTTATCTTGGATAAAAACTGGCGTCTAAATGCACGTAGAGCAAGTATCAGGTTAATGGAAGAGAAATTTGCATGTTAATATCTCATATTATCCCAGCATTTAATGCATCTTCAACAGTTAGGCAAACGTTAGAATCTGTTTTTTTAGATACCCTCCCGGCGGATTGGAAGGTTGAGGCAATTGTTGTGGATGATGGTAGTACCGACGGGGGGGTATTATCTGAAATAGTCGCTCAGTTCGAGTGTGCGCAACTTGTAGTTCATCCTGAAAATAAGGGTATGTGTGCTGCTCGTAACAGTGGAATTGAACTTTCCAAAGGAGATATTGTTACGATTCTGGATTCGGATGATGAGTTAATCAAAGGCTGGTCATTGGTTTTAGCTTCAATTATCAAAGTTTGGCCGCCTGATACAAATATTTGTTATGCGGCCTGCAAAAACCTGAGTGGCCAGGTAACTGCAGAGGATCCAAATTATAATGGTTATCTCACGCTGAATGACCTTTTGAATGAACGCTATTCTGGTGAGTATATTCCATTATTTCGAGGCGATTATGTTAGATCAAAACCCTATATCGATCTAGGGATAAGAAAATCATGCGGGATTGTGAGTTATATGAATTGGGCTAGAGATGCCCCATTCTGGGTTGAAAATAAGGTGCTCCGTATTTATAACGACACACATATAGGTTCTATATCAAGAGACTGGACGAGTCCCCAAAAGGCTTTCGAAACGGCGCTTTGTTACAAGGCTTTATTTAATAAGTTTGGAGATCTATATATAGATGAGGCATTTAATGCTTTTCGAATTAAAAATTTAAAATTAGCAGTTTATTTGAAATTGTCAGGAGCGGGTGGGGCTTTTGGTGCTTTTCTTGATGGGGTTTCAACATCCCACATTAAAGAGTCATTCATGACGTTTTTACTGCTAATTCTTCCTGTTTCTTTAACCTGTACAATTATTAAATTTATTAAATCTCATGGATACATTAGACGTTATGGATGATAAGATTTTTCCATCATTGAAGGTTGATAGAAATGACGTATAAAGGAGATATTGCTGCAGGGGAAAGGTTCCGTTTTGGTGACAACTGGTCTAGTTTCTTAAGGGTTATAAATGATTCACGAATAGAGCATGCTAAGCAATCATTATGCGAAATGCTAGATGTGACTTCACTTGATGGGAAAACGTTTCTCGATATCGGTTCAGGAAGTGGATTGTTTAGTCTTGCAGCACGTTCTCTTGGAGCTACAGTTTATTCTTTTGATTATGATCAACGGTCTGTTGAGTGTACTCAAGAGTTAAAGGATAGATTTTATCCAAATGATAATAATTGGGTTGTCGATGAAGGATCGGTATTAGATTCAAATTATTTATGCAAATATAACGATATAGATATAATTTATTCTTGGGGCGTTTTACACCACACAGGGGAAATGTGGGTTGCACTCAAGAATGTATCAGAACTACGAGTAAAAAATGGTGGTAAGTTATTCATAGCGTTGTACAACAACCAAGGGTGGGTTAGCTCATATTGGGCATGTGTTAAAAAGACATATAACAAAAATATCCTTGGTCGGTACTGTATGATTGCTATCCATTCCCCTTATCTTTTTGTATTACGGTATCTTATTAGGCTATTTTCGGGACGATTGAACATCGAAAGGGGAATGTCTATGTGGCGAGACATGATTGATTGGTTAGGTGGTTATCCTTTCGAAGTAGTAAAACCTGAAGAGGTATTTGATTTTTTCCGTTTACAAGATTATCAGCTTTTAAAATTAAAAACTGTGGGTTGCCGCATGGGCTGTAACGAATTCGTTTTTGAGAAAAATTAAACGGCAGTTTTTGTGAGAATAATTATTCTCTTTTCCAGTAGCAAGCTAGGTGGTGCGGAACGTAGTCTTTCCCGTATGGCCTTAGCCTCTAAGGATGTCGAATATCAGTTAGCAACATTGGAAGGCGATGGCCCATTGTGTGATTGGATTCGTGACCAAGGTTCTCAGCCTTTAGTGTTAGGGAGCGGGATGTCGTACAAGACAGGCTTATCATTTGTTGCATTTTGGCGGTTGCTTCGCTATGTCCGAGAGTATCCTGTAGATATCATTTATATTTGTGGTGCTCGTGCGGCCTTTGTCTTGCGTTTTTTGAAAGTATTTTTTCCTGGTGTAAAACATGTGCATGGGATTCGCTGGAACCCTGATTCAAATAGCCGTTTGGATCGGTTTTTTCGCCTTATGGAGCGTCAGACCCATCCTTTGATTGATGCTTGGATAACTAATTCAAAAATTGCCAAACAAACACTGGTTTCACAATGTCGAATTCCAGATGATAAAGTGACAGTGATTTATAATGGATTGGAATCCTTGCCGAAGGATGTGCCACCATTAAATGAACGACCGACGGAAGTGTTAACGGTTGCGAATTTAAACCCTCGCAAGGGCCATCAAGCGTATCTGCGCACGATTCGTGAAGTAGTGAAAAACGTACCTGATGCCCGTTTTGTTTTTGTGGGTCGCGATGATATGAAAGGTGAGGTGCAGCGGTCTATTGATGAAGCAGGCTTGGCTGAATTTGTCCATTGTGAAGGATTTCAGGCGGATGTTTCTACATGGCTCCGGCGGGCAAGATTGATGGTTTTACCTTCGTTGTGGGGTGAAGGATGCCCAACTTCGATACTGGAGGGGTATGCCTACGGCCTACCCATAGTTGCATATGCCATCGATGGTATTCCGGAGTTGATCGATGACGGCATTGATGGTGTTGTCGTATCACCCAATAAGCCGGACGAATTGGCAAGTGCAATCGTGCGTGTTCTGGAAAACCCTGTAAGAGCGGAAAGCATGGGCATGGTGGGCAGAGAAAAAGTTGCCAGCCGATTTACCTTGGCGCATTGTGCCGACGAACATGCAAGGATTTTCCATAAATTGATTCGGAGTTAATCGATGAGCAATGACATGAATTTATCCCGGCACGCCTTTCGTCCCGATTGGCCAAGAATCTTTCTCGATACCACACTGGATCAAACTCTTTCAAACCTGCCGATAGCAGGCGGCAAGTGTCTGAATGTGGGTTGCGGGACTGAGGGGCGCTACCGGGAGCTTCTCACCGATTATGAAGTGGACGGGGTAGATATTGCCGATCCGCAAGATAAAGCTATACCCTGGCGCTACCACCGATGTGATGCCAGCCGTTTGCCATTTGCCAACGCCGAGTTCGATCTGGCTGTGGCTATCGAGTCTTTCGAGCATATTGAAAACAACACACAAGCTATGCAGGAAGTGGCCCGGACGCTCAAGCCCGGTAGCTGGCTGGTAATCACCACGCCAACCCACTGGACTTAGCCGTTCGAGTTTGGACGTCATGGCCCTCACTATTACGACAGAGTGGCACTGACCAAGCTCCTTGAAGATAGTGGGTTTGAAGTGGTTTCTTGCAAGGCCTGCGGGGGGGGGGCTTCTGGCTGGCCAACCTCCTGAAATCCTGGTTGTCGCCGATTGGTTATCGTCTCCTATGCAAGAAGTGGTGGGCGTTGATCGATACGACACTGCTGCCGATCTACTTTGTTTCGCAGTTCACCGACTGCCTTTTGGTGTTTCTGCCCACAAATTGGCTTATGGTAGCCCAAAAGTCGGGCCGTTGAACTGATGTGCGGAATCTTCGGATGGCTGGGGCCGGAGATTGATCCCTCTTTGGCGCACCGCTTGCGTGATGACCTGCAACATCGTGGGCCGGACGATGCGGGCGAATGGTTTGACCAAGCTGCTGGGGTTTGGCTGGGGCAACGCCGTTTGTCGATTCTGGATCTGTCGCCGCTCGGGCATCAACCGATGCATTCGCCTTGCGGTAGATATGTCCTGACTTTCAACGGTGAGATATACAACTACAAGGAATTGCGCCGTCGGCTCGAATCGGCGGGCCATCCATTTCGCGGGGAGTCGGACACCGAGGTGGTATTGATGGCGTGTGCCGCGTGGGGTTGCGAGTCCGCTGCCCAGTGCTTTGAAGGGATGTTCGCTTTTGGTCTGTATGACCGGGCGGAGCGTGTCTTGTGGCTGGCGCGGGATCCCATGGGAATCAAGCCACTGTACTACGCGCACCACGGTGATCGGTTCGCTTTTTCCTCCGAACTGACATCCCTGCCGCAACTGTCGTGGATTGACCATTCCATCGATCAGGATGCACTGTTTTCCTATTTTCGTTATTCGTGTGTTCCGGCGCCTGCCTCGATCTTGAGTGGGGTAAGGAAACTAGCTTCCGGCACATTACTCCGGTTCGCGCAAGGTGAGGCAACGAGCAGTTCCTACTGGGATCTGGCGAAACGGGCAACCGCATTGCGGCAAGGAGCGAGCAAGCCCATGTCGTTGCAGGAAGCGGCGGATGAACTTGAGGTTCGCTTGCGCCATTCTGTCCGGCAGCACATGCAGTCGGATGTGCCGTATGGCGCTTTTCTTTCCGGCGGGATTGACTCTTCCACTGTGGTTGCATTGATGCAGGCAGAGTCGTTACGCCCTGTTAAAACATTCTCGATCGGTTTTTCAGAGGGGTCTCATGATGAATCAGCCCATGGGCGGGCTGTGGCAACGCACCTTGGAACGGATCATCACGAACTCATTCTTAATGCTGATGAGATTCCAGACTTGGTGCCGATGGTTGCTAACTATTTTGATGAGCCATTTGCAGACAACAGTTCAATTCCAACTTACTTAGTATCTCGATTTGCTCGCGAGTCAGTTACGGTATGTCTTTCAGGTGATGGTGGGGACGAGTTGTTTGGAGGGTATCCACGCTATTTTTGGGGAAAGCGTATTGAACGGTTGCGTCACCGGTTATCGCCAAGAGGAGCAAGTATAGCTTCGCGCATACTACGATCTGTACCTAGACCGTTATGGGATGGCGTCGTGAACCCCGCACTTGGAAATCGCTTCTCCGGATCGGAAGGGCTTGCATACAGAGTTCATCGTTTCGCAGATTATCTTGGCTGTGATCGTAAGAATGCTTATGCAGATACCATGTCGATTTGGCCTAATCCTGCAGAGCTACTTGATTATACGCCCAAGTATGCGCTTGGTACAGATGCGTTGAGTTATCCTGATTTGTCCTGGGCAGATGAAATGATGTTGATTGATCAGAGTGTTTATCTTCAGGATGATATTCTGACCAAGGTTGATCGCGCAAGTATGGCTGTGTCTCTGGAGGCGAGAGTACCTTTGTTGACTCACTCTTTAGTGGAGTGGGCTTGGCAGTTGGACAATTCGCTGAAATTGTCAGAAACCGGTGATCGCGGAAAGCTCGTTCTCCGAGAGGTCTTGTATCGCCATGTGCCAAAAGAGTTGGTCGAACGACCCAAGCAGGGATTTGGCATGCCAGTAGGGAAATGGTTGCGCCGTGAACTTCGTGATTGGGCTGAAGAGATGTTAAGTCCTGGTTCGTTGGCTTCGAGCTCACTTCTGGATGTGGACTGCGTCCGAACTGTATGGCGAGAGCACTTGGCTGGCCAAGACAGGTTGTCGCAACTTTGGACCATTCTGATGTTTCAGCAGTGGTATCATTCCCAATATTCAAAGATGCCTGAGCTATGTGCGGAGTAGTAGGTTGCTGGGATCAATCCTCTCGTTATTTAAAATGTGGAGGCAAGTTGATCTCAAGGATATTGTTTCCCCAAACAAAGCGCCTTGTTGATCCGCTGTCGTTACGCGTAAAGCTATGACAAGCGCAGACAGCTGATGTGCGGGATAGTCGGTTATTGGAGTAAAACGGGTGCAGATGAATCTGTTGTTGCACGAATGGCAACAAAAATCCAGCATCGAGGCCCGGACGATGCAGGTGCTTGGTTAAATAAAGATGGTGATCTTGCTCTCGCACACCGTCGCCTTTCCATCATAGACCTTACTCCGAAAGGCCACCAACCAATGACTTCCCCCTGTGGTCAGTTCACATTGACCTACAACGGCGAAATCTACAATCACCTGGATTTGCGTACTGCGCTGGAAAACGAAGGCGGGCACTTTGACTGGCGTGGCCACTCGGATACGGAGACCTTGTTAGCGGCTTTACGGCATTGGGGTGTCGAAGGCGCTCTCCAGCGGGTAAACGGTATGTTCGCCTTTGCATTGTGGGACAATACCGAACGCAGCCTTTTTCTGGCCCGGGATCGAATGGGCGAAAAGCCTTTGTACTACGGTCGTAGCGGTGATGTCTTCCTCTTCGGGTCAGAACTGAAGAGCCTGACCGCCCATCCAGACTGGGCGGGTGTCGTTAACCGTGATGCATTGACATTGTATATGCGTCACAACTATGTCCCAACGCCCTGGAGTATCTATAAAGGCATTAACAAGCTTCCGCCAGCGCATTTTGTGATTGTTCGAGAAGGTGGGGCTTCAGTTTCAGAACCACGGTGTTATTGGAATCTTGGCGAAATCGCCGCAAAGGGTGTTGCAGAAGCCGAGGGAACGCCTGAAGAGTTCACTGATGAACTCAATACCCTGTTGCTTGATGCAGTTGGCCGACGTATGGCGGCGGACGTGCCGCTGGGTGCCTTCCTCTCGGGAGGTTTTGATTCCACCATGGTGGCTGCGCTCATGCAGGCCCAGTCGGCACGACCGGTCAAAACCTTTACCATTGGTTTTCATGAAAAGGGGTATAACGAGGCGGTTCACGCCAAGGCAGTGGCAAGGCAACTGGGTACAGATCACACTGAGCTATATGTAACGCCGGAAGAAGCCATGGCGGTGATCCCGCGTTTGCCGACTCTCTGGGATGAGCCATTCTCGGATTCTTCCCAGATTCCCACCCTGCTGGTGAGCGAGCTGGCGCGGCGACATGTGACAGTGAGTCTATCTGGCGACGGTGGCGATGAGCTCTTCTGTGGGTATAACCGCTATACTCAGGGTTA
>Ga0114931_10004882_pt1 | contig 16650 bp, 12 predicted proteins | sample 2SBtaG_FD_89579 | JGI IMG/M metagenome (GOLD analysis project Ga0114931, IMG submission 89579) | Deep subsurface microbial communities from Kolumbo volcano to uncover new lineages of life (NeLLi) - 2SBTROV14_V59a metaG | ecosystem: Environmental > Aquatic > Marine > Volcanic | place: Kolumbo...
CGCCTTCATGCGGCTGAGCTTGTTGCCCAACCCGGCGAGACGTTGGAAGCCGCGCGGCGCGAACTGTACCGTGGCCAGTGCAACTGTAGCTACTGGCACGGGGCTTTCGGCGGAGTCTACCTCCCCCACTTGCGCAATGCCATCTACAACCACCTGATTGCCGCCGATAACCTGCTCGATCAGATCGAAGGTCGTCATGGCACTTGGATCGAAGGGGCGGCGGGTGACTATAATCTCGACGCCCGGCAAGAAATTTGCCTCTCGAACGATTGCCTCATCACGTTGATCGCGCCAGCCCGGGGGGGGCAAATCTACGAACTTGACGTGCGATCGATCTGCCACAATCTCTTGGCCACCTTGGCGCGTCGCCCAGAGGCCTATCACTCGAAAGTGCTCGCCGGTCCGACTGCCGCCAACGATGATGTGGAGAGTATTCACGATCGCGTTGTTTTCAAGCAGAAGGGTCTCAACGAACGCCTTCAGTACGACACGCACCCTCGCAAGAGCCTGCTGTACCATTTCTTCGAGAACGAAGCCGATCTTGGGTCGGTCGTGCGTGGGGATGCAAGGCAGTGTGGCGATTTTCTGCAAGGCGTGTTCGAGTCGCGTCTGCGACGCAATCCAGGGCGGATTCAAGCCCTGCTCTCGCGCAACGGAAACGTAAACGGTCGTCCGCTGCGATTGACCAAGAGAATCACACTCGAAGCCGGTAGCTCGGAACTGGAGATTCAATACCAACTCGCGGGGCTGCCGCCTGGAGAAACGCTGCACCTGGCGGTCGAGTTCAACTTCGCTGGTCTGCCGGCGGGAGCAAGCGATCGCTTCTTTCATACAGCCGACTCTCAGCGGCTAGGACACTTGGGCACGCAGTTGGACCTGACCGATTCCCATACACTGGCCATGACCGACCAATGGCTGGGCATCACCGTGCAGTTGGACCTCTCGCGACCGTCGGGGATCTGGACCTATCCCGTCGAGACCGTGAGTCAATCCGAAGGTGGTTTCGAGCTGGTTCACCAGTCGATCGCCGTGCTGCCCCATTGGTATGTCCAGGGAGACGAGACCGGGCAATGGAACGTGACCATGAAACTGGCCATCGACACCAGCGTTGCCCAGCGTCGCTCCAAACCGTCGGCCACGGTACACGCCAGCTAGCCTGTTTTTTTCGTCGCGAGGAAGAAGACCATTGCGGTGGGTCTGTTTTTCATGCCGATCACCCGTCCCAAGTGGGCCCGTTTTACTTGCAGATCTCCAAAGAGCCGCCCGGTGATCGCCGGAAAGACACACACCACAACCTTGGAGCCTTACCCAAACCAGAATTCACCCACGGATTTTGGTGAGGAGCCGAATACGGAGGGGGGCTGCTCCGGAGGTGGCTTTTTTTGTCGTTCAGAACGAAGTTACTGTCGTTCGGAAACGTCGGTCCGCCATCCGTCTCGGTAGGGGTCGTCGTTTCGATAAAGTTTGAGACGTTCGCCATAGGCTTGCTGCAATGCGTCGGGTGCCACGGCGATCGCTTCTTCTAGCGTTGCAATGGCTTCGTCGAAACGCTCGTTGGCGGCAAGCGCGGCGGCGAGTGTATCGAGATAGCGATAATTGCCCTCGCGCCCGTCTAACTCAATCGCCTTGGTGGCGGCTTGCATCGCCAGTTTGGGGTTGCGGAACTGCTCGTCGCGACAGGTAGCCATCAGCCAGGCGGCGCTTTGGTAGGCCCGGCCTAATTCGGGATCGATGCGAATGGCCCGGCGATAATCGGTCGCTGCTTGGGCAAAACGCCCCTTGTCGGCATAGGCGTCCCCGCGGTTGGTATACGCGGCGGCATTTTGTGGATCGTAGCGAACCGCTTGTGTGTAGTCCGCCACGGCTGCTTGATAGTCTCCCAGGCGGTAATACGCATGTCCGCGACTGTTGTACACGGCCGAATCGTTGGGCATGAGCCGGGCCGCCTGGTTGTAGTCTTCAATGGCCTGTTGAAATTGGCCCAGTTCGTAGAGCACTTCGCCGCGATTGAAATAGGCGTCGCCGTACGAGCGGTTCAACTCAATGGTGCGGCCAAAATCCTCCAACGCCTCATCAAAGCGTCCAGCCATCGCATGGCTGACGGCCCGATTGTGCAGGGCCTTCCATCGCGTGGGGTCATACTTCACGGCACGCGAGAAATCGTTGAACGCATCTTCTTCTTGTCCCCGATCAACCTGCGCTTCGCCTCGATGATCGTACGTCCACGCCAACAGCCGGTTGGTGTATTCGGTCCACTGCTGATCAAGCCCCGCGGAGAGCGCCGCTTCGCACTGTTCGATGATCGCCGTGAAATCGGCAACCGTCTTGGCCGTCTTCGTCTGATCATGAGCCTGTTGAACAGCCGCGACCGGGTCGGCATCGATGTCCTGAGCCGCGCTTGCAGGGCCAAGTGTTGCAACAATCAGTAGAAAGAGCCCCGTTGGAATACCATGTCGCGCCGTGGCCAAACTTTGGAACCGAATCATCTTGTATACCTCCATGTCGGGTGAACGTGTCCGTTGCCCAGTGCTCGCGAGAAACGGTACGTGTGCGATTCTGGTTTTCGTAACGAAACCACGCGCCGTGCCGTTAGGCGTGTGGCTCAGTCATGCTCATCGGATCCAACGCCTCGCGAAGTTTTTCAGGCGGCAATATGCTTTGTTCTTCACACAATTCGCGGATGGTCTTGCCGGTACGAAACGCCTCTTTTGCCAGCGCCGATGCCCGATCGTAGCCGATCAACGGGTTCAAACTGGTGACCATCGACAGACTTTTTTCGACCGCCGCCTCGCATGCTTCGCGGTTGGGCTCCATTGCCTCCAGGCATAAGTCGACAAACACTCTGGATGCGCCAGCCAACATGCTGATGCTCTCCAGCACGGTGTGCCCCATGACGGGCATCATAATATTCAACTGAAACTGGCCGCCGGTGGTACCGCTGAGGGTGATCGTCTGATCGTTTCCGATAACTCGAGCGCAAACCTGCATCATGCTTTCGCACATCACCGGGTTGACCTTGCCGGGCATAATCGAGCTGCCGGGCTGTAGATCGGGGAGCTTGATCTCGTGGAACCCACATCGTGGTCCGGAACCGAGCCAGCGAATGTTGTTGGTCACATTGAACAGGGTGTTGGCCACTGTTTTAAGTTGCCCATGGCATTCAACCAGGCCGTCTCGCTGCGCGTTGCCTTCAAAATGATTGACCGACTCGACGAACGGGATATCGGTCTCCCCGGCCAAAGCCTTTGCGACCTGGGCACCAAACTCGGGATGGGTGTTGATTCCGCTTCCCACGGCGGTCCCCCCCACGGGCAACTCAAGCACCGCATCCCGCGCACGTCGAGCCCGATCGACCGACAACTCCAACTGTCGGGCGAAGCCGCCGAATTCCTGCCCCAATCGCAGGGGCGTGGCATCGGCCAAATGCGTCCGCCCGATCTTCATGATGTCATCCCAGGCGGCGGATTTTTTCGCCAGCCCGCTGGCGAAACGCTCAAGGGCGGGGATCAGTTCGCGGTCGATCTGAAGTGCCACGGCAACGTGGATCGCCGCGGGAAAGGTGTCGTTGGTGCTTTGCCCCATGTTGACGTGATCGTTGGGATGAACCGCTTTGTCCGGCAACATGCGATCGCCGCCGAGCAGTTCGATCGCTCGGTTTGCGATCACCTCGTTCACATTCATATTGCTCGACGTGCCCGATCCGGTTTGGAACACATCGATCGGAAACTGGTCGGCGAACTTGCCTTCGTAGACCTCGCGACAGGCGGCGAGCAATGCGTCGGCCTGAGCGTCGCTCAAGGGATTCTTCCCTGAGCCGGTCAACTTCTTCAAATCGAGATTGGCGGTTGCGGCCGCCCACTTGACCAACCCCATCGCGCGAATCAGTGCGTTGGGTAATCGCAAACCAGAGATTGGGAAGTTGTCGACCGCCCGTTGCGTCTGGGCTCCGTAGTATGCCTGAGCCGGGACACGGACCACTCCCATGGAGTCTTTTTCTTCTCGAAAGTCACTCATCATCGATTCCCACTTCAGAGGCCAAGCTGAGCCGCGGTCTGCCGCACACAAGGAGTCGCACACCAGGAAAGGAACTCTTGGAACGGCAAGATAGGCCAAGGGCAATCCGACCCTTGCTCATCGGGCCGCATTCTAACGGCTCCGTCGGTGGCCACAAAGATCAGCGTCGATGCTGCGGCTTCTCCGGGGGTGGTCAACGCGCGACGGGTCAAGATCGCCCGTGTAGATGGCAAGTTCCGTCGTCGCACGTTTGCTCGACGCGCCCAAAACGATAGCGTCGATTGGCCACCTGGGCGTACATCCATCGCCACAGTGGCATCGAGAAGGGAACGTGCATGATGGGGGCCAGCCACCATAATCGCGGCAGCCGACGTGAAAGATAGCGCACCGCGTCGGCACCACGATGGCGTCTCTCGGCACCATCCACCACGTACATGGCGGCCATCAAATCGTCATGCGAAAGATCGGGATAGCGATGCTTCACCTCAGGGTCGTGCAGCGAGAGGTACGCTAGACGGTCGCCCCCGTCGAATCGAGCCAATCGGCGAATCTGTGCCGTGCAGATGCGGCACTGACCATCGAAGATTACGATGTCGGCATTCGGCCGTTGCAATGGCGAAGGAAGGTCCGACGCGGCTTCATCTTTTGAGATCGTGGTGGCCATGAATTCCCGGGGCAACTGACGCTTGAAAAAAGTGGCTGTCGAACACTCCCTCAAGGGTAGGCTGAATTTACACCCCTCCGGTGGCTAAGGTCAGTGTGGCATTGACCGCTGCCCCCCATTGTATACCCGCAAAATGGCATGGCGAGCCAACGAATGGCCAATTCCGGGTCTAAATCGCCCCCGTTTGGCAATCTCGTGGAGCGTTTGCCAATCTTGGGAGGTTCTAGTCCGGCAATCTCGAGATGCTGGTCCCACGCCTTACGGATGTCCAGCCTCTGGACGCGGGTTTGAACGGCCTACGGTTTGACATATCAAGTATGATTGCATAGCGATTTGGCCAAAGTGGCCGATCCTTTTGTGGATCGATAGGGTTGAATCTTCAGGTATTGCGTCTCCCTCAAGAACCTCCCCGCTCGCCAACCTTGGAGAATACGTCCATGTTACGCTGCCCAACTGCTATCAAATCGATTCTTCTGTTCGTCGTCCTGGGAGGAGTCGTGGTGCCAGCTTTCGGTGAGCCCGTGAGAAAGAAAGGGCGACGAGCTTCTCAAAAGCGGCCGCCTGATAAACTCAAACAAGGTGACGTCGCCTTGGATTTCAAACTTAAGACGGTCGACGGCAAGCGGCAGGTTCGACTTAGCAGCTTCCGGGGCGATCGACCGGTCGCGATCATCTTCGGGTCCTACACGTGACCTCCTTTTCGGCACCAGGTTGGTGCCTTGGAAAAGCTGTATGCCGATTACGGCGATCGCGTTGAGTTCTTGGTGGTCTATGTCCGGGAGGCCCATCCCACCGACGGTTGGCAACTTGGCGTCAACAAGCGTGAAGGGGTGTTGTTCTCGCAACCGACGTCACTCGAAGAACGGGTCGACGTCGCTCATGAGATGTGTACCAAGCTAGAACTCTCGATCCCCACCCTCATCGACGCCATGGACAACAAGGTCGGACAGACGTACGCCGCGTTTCCCGACCGGCTTTATCTCGTTGGGAACGACGGAAATATTGTCTATAAGGGAGCCCCCGGTCCGTTCGGCTTCAAGCCAAAAGAATTAAGGGCCGCGATTGCCCGTGAACTTGGTAAGAAGTGAAGTAGGGCGACCGTTTTCGCAGTCACGAGGGGGTCCGATTTGGGTTATTCGGGTTCTGCTTGTGCTGTTGATGATGGGTTACAAGGGCCAGGCAACGTGGCGAACGGGCAAAATGATCGATTTTCGCGAAAAAGCCCCTAATCCGGGAACCATTCTCCGTCTGAATTCGTTAAATTATAGAGGGTAGGCTAAAGGGCGCCCGCACAGGCGTTTTCGATAGCGGACAAGTTGCCGCGAAAGCCGCATGGCACTTCGGTTCGGTTGGAACGACTCATTTTGCGAGGATCTTGCTCGATGGAACCTCTTGAACGCCAGGTACGTCGGGCGCAAGTCCGCTTGAATGGTCAGCGATTTCTGATCGTCCTTTCGTGGTGCTGCTTCGCCACGTTGTTGGCAGCCGCAATCGCGATCGGCGTCGACAAATTCTGGCCGTTTGGGCTTCCTGTCGGAGGGACGATGATCGCGGCACTTGCCGCGGGGATTTGCAGCGCTGTCGGCTGGACTTGGCTGCACCGCGATCGGCATCTTGATGCGGCCATTGAGTTGGACCGTCGCTTCCAATTAAAGGAACGCGTTTCCAGCGCCTTGAGCCTTACCGAAAGCGATCGCGAGACGGAAGTTGGCCGAGCGCTAGTGGCTGATGCCTCGAAACGAGCCGCGGATTTACAGGTCGGCGAGCAGTTTCTGATCCGCCCGAACCGCTGGTCGCTGTTACCGCTGGCACCTGCGTTGTTGGCGTTGGTTGTCGCTGTTTTCGTCAATCCGATCGTCGATCCCCAGACCGCCGAGGCGACCACGGCGGTGACGAAATCGCGGAAGCAAGTCAAGAAATCGTCGGAGACGCTAAGACGCAAGCTTGAGGAACGCCGCCGAGAGGCCAAGGAACTTGGTCTCGAAGACGCCGAACAGTTGTTCCGCGAATTGGAGGACGGTACCCGGGATATCGAAAAAGACAAGGCCAACCGGCGGAAGGCCCTTGTTAAGCTGAACGACTTGAACCGTGAAGTCGATAAACGTCGACAACAACTCGGTGCCGGCGCGCTGAAGAAGAAGCTCAACAAGCTGAACGACGTGGGTCGCGGGCCGGCCGAAAAATTCGCGGACGCCTTGCAACGTGGCAATTTGAACAAAGCCATCGAAGAGCTGAACAAGCTCCGTAAACAAATCAAAGAAGGCAAACTCAGCGAACAAGAGAAGAAACAGCTCGGCGAACAGTTGAACAAGATGAGCGAAAAGCTCCAGCAGATGATCGAGGCGCGGAAAGAGCGAGAAAAATCGCTCGAAGAGCAAATCAAGAAACAACGGGCCGCCGGCAACCAGCAGCAAGCGGAACAGCTTGAAAAGCAACTTCAACAGCTTCGCAACCAGCAACAACAACAGAAGCAAATGCAAAAGCTGGCCGACCAGATGGCCCAATGTGCGCAGTGCATGAAACAGGGGCAAGCGTCGGACGCCGCCGCGAAGCTCTCCGCGATTGCGGGCGAATTGTCGCAACTACAGGACCAACTCGACGAGTTGGAGTTGCTCGACGATGTCATGGACCAAATCGCCGATGCCAAGGACGCGATGGACTGCAAAGCGTGCAACGGCGAGGGTTGTCCACTTTGTCAGGGAAAAGGTAAAGGCGATCGACCGGGACGGCGGCTTGGCAAAGGACACGGGCAAGGCGAGCGTCCCCGGGAAGAAGACGACACCGCGTTTTACGATTCGCAAGTCAAGCAAAAAGTTGGCCGAGGCGGAGCCGTGGTTACGGGGATGGTAGGTGGGCCCAACGCCAAGGGTGAAGTCGCGGAATCGGTACGCCAGCAGTACGAGCAAGCCGCCACCGACGATTCCGATCCACTAACCGGCCAGCGTTTGCCACGCGGGCTACGTGAACACGCGAAAGACTATTTCGACTCACTCCGCGAGGGCGAATGAGTAGCCGCCGCGCTCTCGGTGCTTGCTGGACTCATGTCACCTTGAAAGGTGTGTGGTCGCCGGGTGCCGTGCTTTCCCGGGCTCTGGTTTCAATGTGGGATTACCGAGTGCTACCGTTGCAATAGGGACGACACGCGGGCACGGACGAAGCCAACGGCATGGCTCGAATGTCGCTTGGTGAACGGCGTTTACCTTCCAGAGGTTTCCCTCGGAGAGAATCTTCACGTGTACGCTACCCCAACCCTCTTAGCTGCCGCGGTCGTGATGCTGGCGCAGGCAGGAGATGCCGCGGTGGAGATCGAGCGCGAGCTTTTCAACAGCGGCGGAGTGAGGATCGAGCGCGAGATCATTCGCGATCAACAGGGACGGGCGATCCGCAATGGGAAGGAAGTTCGCTTCGACCTCTCGGGAAATCCCGTCTTGGAGCGACATTTTCGCGACAACGTGCTTCAAGGGCCGTGGACCGAGTGGTATCCCAGTGGCGAAAAAAAAACCGAGGGAAGCTATGCGAACGGGAAACGCGACGGCCGCTGGCTGCACTACAGTCGCTCTGGATTCGTGATTCTCGAGACAAACTACCGCAAGGGGGTTCGGCACGGCAAACGGATCGAACGCGTTACCGCGACAAAAAAGGTCGTCGAATCCGACTACGTCGACGGAAATCTCCACGGAGTACACCACGAGTGGTATCCCAACGGCAGCGACAAGCTCGAACAGCATTTCAAGAACGGAAAACTACACGGTGTCGAACGCCGATGGTACCAAGATGGGCAGTTGGATGTTGAAGCTAACTACCAAGATGGCAAGAAACATGGACTCTACCGGGAGTGGTTCTTCAATGGCCAACTAATCAAATCGGTGAACTACGATCATGGCGATGCCGAAGGGGAGGCGAAGACGTTTTACGCCAGTGGTAGACGTAAAAGCGAAGGTGTCTATCTTCATGGAGATATCGACGGCGTGTGGCGCGATTATTACGACAACGAAGCAAACCAGCTCCAAGCGGAGTTTCACTACACGCATGGCAAGCAAGATGGACCGCAGATCGCGTGGTACGAAAACGGACGGAAGACCATGGAGGTCAACTTCGAAAATGGCGTCGAGCAAGGACCGTGGACCGAGTGGTACGAAAGTGGGGCCAAGAAGGTCGAAGGAAACTACCTCAACGGCCACTTCGAGGGACTCCAAACGTTTTGGTTTGAAAATCAGCGAAAATGGGCCGTTCGCGAATATCTCCGCGGCAAACGTCACGGTACGTGGCGCGACTGGGACGAGGAGGGGAACCTCGTTTCGGAGGAGCACTATCGAAACGGGCGAAGGCTCGCTTCACCGCCGCCGGGAGACTCCGAACGCCGCAAAACGCCTGCGGTCGACATGACTGGATCGAGAAAGACTACTCCTTCACCCGGCGTGGAATCGTAAACGAATAGAGAATCGTCACGGCTCCACCGGCGAGTAAGCTCCACGGGGCCCAGGGGGGTGGGACAATCTCTCGTCGAACCAGCGGAGAACGTCCCAGCGTTCGCTCCACGAACGTGGGCTCCGCCGTTGTGTTGCTACGCAGCACGGCCTTATCCAAGGCAAGGGCTTCGCCCCCAACGATGCAGGCATAAACGCCAATCGCGAGAAAAAATGCTCGAAACATGCGGATTGCTCCTCCCGCACGTGGAACCGGCGTGCTCAGTGGTCCCTGGGGAACACGCTTCGGTGGTCGTGCTACAACTCATCATCGACGGACCGCCGCCGGCAACTTCAATCGAGGAGCGACAGGAACCACCATCGCGCTGAGGGTTGAAACGATCGTGGCACCCACATCGTGCTACGGTCCGCAAAATGTCTACAAACGGGCCGGATCTTGGAATACCGCTCCACCGTTCTTAGGGCTCCGGGGCAAATCGTTCTTGTATCATCCGTGCCAGATGTCTCGGGGCATTTCAATCGGGAATCGGACTACCGCGAACAAAATTTCGAGCTGGCTCCCCATTTTGGCGGGCAAAGCAACAATCCTTTTGGCCGGCTATCGGGCTATCTTGTAAGGAGCAAGGATGAAGATTGAGAGCGGGAGCGGTCGATCGGATAAGTAAGGGAGGCGTTTTGCGGCGGTTGTTCAATTCTCCTCTCGCAATATAATTCCAGTGGATGGTTGCGGGACAGAGTGGGGAGGGGCGCGTGTCCTCCAGAATCAAAATCCTTGTCGTTGGCGATTCGAGTGATCGTGAACAGCAGATGTTCGACCGTCTTGGCGACTCAGTCGAAGTCGTCACGGTTCAGTCGATGATGCGTGCCGTGGCCCAATTGGGGCGAAACGAGTTCGACGGAGTTTACGTCAGTTCCGGCCATGTGAAGCATGCCATACAGGTCGGCATGCTGTTACAGAACGAGAAAATCCTCGAAGGAATGCCCGATGGCGTCTCGCTGTTGGATAGCGATAACACCATCATCTGGGGTAACGAGCGATTAAGGAGTTGGTGCGGAGACAAGGACGTCGTGGGTGCCAATTTCTATTCGGCACTGGGAAGCCCTGAAATTCTGGGGCCAGACTATTGCCCATTTCACACGGCGCTCTCATCCAGCAGCGAAGGCGCGTCGACTTTGCTGCGGTCTCACGATTCAAAGTACTACCAAGTACACGCCACGTCGGTTCAAGAGCCCGACAATCCCCCGCGGTATTTGATCGTGACGATCCGTGACGTAACGGCCGAATATCTTCAGCAGCAGAAGTTGGCCGCCATTCATCAAGCGGGTGCCGACTTGGCCGACATTCAACCAGAGGAGTTAGGAGACATGTCGGTCGAGGAGCGGATTGAACTGCTCAAATCAAACATCCTGCACCACACCAAGGACCTGTTGCATTATGGAGTCGTTGAAATCCGTCTTTTGGACCCTGAAACGAAGCGTCTTGATTCTCTCCTGGCCGAAGGAATCGAGGAGGAAGCCGCTCGACGTGAACTCTACGCATCGCCACGGGACAACGGTGTTACTGGTTTCGTTGCCGCCACGGGCAAGAGTTATCTGTGTGAAGATACGACCGAAGATCCACTCTATTTTCAAGGCGCGACGGATGCAAAAAGTTCTCTCACGGTCCCGTTGATCCTGCACGACACCGTGATCGGTACTTTCAACGTGGAAAGCCGTGAGCCGAGGGCGTTCAACGAAAGCGATTTGCAGTTCCTCGAAATTTTTACACGCGATCTGGCCGTGGCGCTCAACACACTGGAACTGCTGGTGGCCGAAAAAGCGAGCACGGCCGCCGAAAGTGTCGAGGCCATCCATCGCGCGGTCGCGCTCCCTGTCGACGGTATCTTGAATGACGCCGTTAATGTCATGGAACGCTACATCGGGCACGACCCCGACGTGCTTGAGCGGCTGCAAGGCATCCTTCGCAATGCGCGGGATATCAAGCAAGTGATTCAGTCCGTGGGACAAAAAATGGCACCCACGCAGGCGTATCCCCTCAGTTCGCAGGTCAACGGGCAGGCCGACCTGAAGGGACGCAAAGTGCTGGTGGTCGACAACGACGGCGATGTTCGCGGCGCCGCGAATGCCCTGCTTGAACGCTATGGCTGCGTGGTCGAGACCGCGCACAACGGGGAAGAGGCTTGCCTGATGGTTCGCAACGTGTCGCCCAGTAAGTACGATGCCATTATTTCCGACATCCGTCTGCCCGACATGTCCGGCTACGACCTGTTGCTTAAGCTGAAGAAAATGCTAGACCACGTTCCGTTGATCTTAATGACCGGTTTTGGTTACGACCCCGGACATACGATTATCAGCGCGCGTCGGGCGGGGGTACGATCGTTCTTGTTCAAACCGTTCCGTCACGATCAGTTGCTTGACACCGTGGTCAAAATGATCGACCCTTGAGTCCATGGGATGTGTCACTCTGCCGCAATGACAAGTATCGACTTTCTGATCTACGCCGTCGCGCTGGCAGGACACATCGGCATCCTAACCCGCATCACGTGTGCGGTTCATTCCGCGCCGTGGCACCATTGGGCCGTGCGCGTTGTCAATACGGCCATCGCGCTGGCGGGGTTCGTTCTGCCGCCGCTCGTGGCATGGGGGTTGTACCCCGAACGCGGCGCTCTTATTGATCGAGTTGCGTGGACGCCGGCGGCGAAATGGGCTGCCGGCTACGTGGCCTTTTGCGCCCTCTTTGGGATCGGTCCCGTCTTGTGGTGGATGCTCCGCGGCGTCTTCGTTCGACCGCCCGCGGCCTTGCAAAGCAGCCACGCCGAGATCGTCGATATGACGGTCAACCTGGGCGGCAAACCGGTCAAGGGTGCCTACTATCAGTTTCTAACGTCGCTCCCCTTAAACCAAACCTTCGACTTGGAAATCTCCAAGAAAAAGATCGCCCTGGGGGCATTGCCAAAAAAACTCGACGGGCTAACGATCACGCATCTGTCCGATCTGCATTTCAGCGGGCGCCTCGATCGACGGTATTTTGAAGAAATCGTTCGGCACACCAACGCCTTGCAGTCCGATCTGATCGCGGTCACCGGCGACTTGGTGGACAAACCCTTTTGCATCCAGTGGCTACCGCACACGCTAGGACAACTGCGTGCTCCCCTGGGCGTGTACTTCATTCTGGGAAATCACGATCTACGGGTTGATGCAGCGGCTGTTCGCGACACGCTCACCGAATCAGGGCTGATCGACATGGGCGGGCGGTGGACGGTGATCGATGTGCGGGGGGAACAATTGTTGATCGCGGGGAATGAATTGCCGTGGATCAAGCCCGCCGCCAACATGCAAGATTCGCCGCCGCTGGCCCCCGATGGTGGACCAACGCGGCTGTTGCTGGCTCACACCCCCGATCAATTCGCGTGGGCTCGAAGCCATGGCTTCGATCTTATGTTGGCCGGACATAACCACGGCGGACAGTTTCAGTTTCCGCCGATTGGGCCGCTGGTGGCCCCAAGCCGATTCGGCGTGAAGTATGCTTCGGGCACGTTCTATCAGGAGCCGACCGTGATGCACGTAAGTCGCGGAATCTCGGCGCTGGTGCCCGTGCGTTTCAATTGCCATCCCGAGGTTACCGCGATCGAGCTACACGCGCTGGCTAATCCTAAACGCCACAAACGCAATTCGACTCAAGTACACTCGCAACGAGCGTGAAGGGGACATGATCTGTCTCATTCCAATTTCAACCGAATTAAGTCGCCTTGACTGGTCGTGGCATGTTGAAGTATCGCCGCCGACCGCGCACCCTCGAACACGGGGCACCTTGTCGCAGTCCGCAAATTTTCGCTCCACTGCGAATTGTCGCGATGGTATGATGCGCCCCAAGGTTTGCCCACCAGCCGGCAAACGGTTCGACAAGCGGTGGGTTAAACGAAATTTGATCGTGAACCAGCCTCTTTTGCGCCATGAGGATCAATGGGACTTCTCGACCCGATCGCACCACCATACGATCCGCTCGATTGGGCGAAGAAACCGTTTCCTGAAAAAGCCCGCATGGTTTGCCAGTCGTGGGCGTTGCAAGGCTACGGGGCTCCTCTGGCAGGATTGCTGTTTTACGTCATCAAAATCGCCTTCTATATCGGCATGTGGGTTTTCTTCTGCCGGCTCTCCGCCGGTATCGATTCGGTCGCGGCGATTGGTTCCTGGTGGCTCGAACCGATCGCGTTTCAGAAGGCCATCTTGTGGAGCATGCTCTTCGAAGTGCTTGGGCTGGGCTGTGGCAGCGGACCACTCACCGGTCGCTATGTTCCACCCATTGGCGGCGTGCTGTACTTTCTGCGTCCCGGCACGACAAAACTGCCGCTGTTTCCCAAACTTCCGCTGCTGGGCGGTATCCGACGCGGTTGGATCGATGTTGCTCTCTACCTGGCGCTGTTGGTCTGTCTGCTGCGAACGCTGTTAGCTTCCTCGATTGGTTTTAATCTGTTGTTGCCGGTTGCAATCCTGGTACCGCTGCTGGGCCTTGCTGATAAAACGGTGTTTCTAGCCGCCCGTGCCGAGCATTATTGGGTCGTGATTGTCTGCTTCGCGTTCGCCACGCCCTGGATTGCAGGTGCCAAGGCGGTTCAAGTCGCCTTGTGGTTTTGGGCAGGCGTTTCAAAGCTGAATCACCATTTCCCCTGCGTGGTCTGCGTGATGACGAGCAATGCCCCGCTGACCCGATTCGATTGGCTTCGCCGACGCATGTACCGCGGCTATCCGGACGACCTTCGCCCTTCACGGCTCGCGGTCGCCATGACCCATGCCGGAACGGCTCTGGAGTTTTCCGTGCCGATTGTTCTGTTGGCTGGTAACGGTGGCTGGGTTACCGTCGTCGGGCTTGTCTTGATGCTCATGCTACATCTCTTCATCACGAGCAACGTTCCGATGGCGGTTCCCTTGGAATGGAACTTCATGATGGTATACGGCGGTTTTTTCCTGTTCGGAAAACATGCGGGCGTTCGCCTGCTGGACATTGCTCCCGCCGGAGTCGCTGCGTTCCTGCTCGTGATGTTGATCGTCGTACCGCTCCTTGGAAATCTGTTCCCGGCACGCATTTCGTTTCTGCCGGCAATGCGGTATTACGCCGGCAACTGGGCCTTCAGTATTTGGCTCTTTCGTGGCGACGCCTACAAGAAACTTGACGCGCTAAAGAAAAGCTCGCCCTGGGTCCACGACCAATTGGACCACTTCTACGATCGTCGGCAAGCCGTTGGGTTGGTTGGCAAAGTGATTGGCTTTCGGCTCATGCACTTGCACGGACGAACGCTTACGTTCCTGGTACCCAAGGCGGTCGATCGCTTTGAAGACTATGAATGGGTCGACGGGGAGCTGGTCACCGGCATGGTTCTCGGATGGAACTTCGGCGACGGCCATCTCAATAACGAACGGCTGTTGGACGCAATCCAGCAGCAGTGCGATTTCGAGGAAGGCGAGCTACGCTGTATCTTCGTCGAATCGCAGCCGCTGGGTCGATCACAATTGCAATGGCGCATCGCCGATGCCAAGCGTGGACAACTCGACGAAGGGGCAATCGACGTTAAAACGCTGCGAGAAATTCAGCCTTGGTCGGCCCCGCCATGCTGAGATTACCCCCCCGTCTTTCATGTCCGCGAGAAACGTCGCCCCTGTCGTTCGGTGCGTCTGTTTGCGACGTGACGGGGACAGGTTCCAAGGAGACGCATATCGCATGGACACGGAGTTGGTTTCGATCACCGGAGAAGCCATCTCGGGGGTGGTATATTTTCGTAGTTGCTTGATGGGATCCGCGACGTACAATTTTCTAGTCGTGATCCTTGTAGTGATTGCGCGTGATCAGCCTCGATGCGGATCTCCATCCGCACGGAATCGCCAGCCATGAGTGTCGCCACCATCGACCAACTTCCCGAAGGTCCGTTGTCTCGCGAGCACCATCAAGAACTGGCGCTTGCCAAGCAGCGGGCCAAGAAGATCCGCCGGGCAGCCAGCGTCGCGGCGTTCAACGGATGGTCGATCGGAATTTTTGCCGCCCTGTCAGCCCCCTTCGCCTTGTTCAGTATCGCGGGGTTCCTCGTTACGGCGGGTTTGGCAATCATCGCGGCAAACGAGTTTCGTGGACGCCGGGGACTGCTGCGGTTCGACCCGTCCGCATCCGCGTTGCTTGGCTGGAACCAAATTGGACTGGTCACGTTAATTGTTTTGTATTGTGCGTGGATGTTGTATTCGGGTCTTACCGGAGGTGGTCCATTCTCGGGCGATTTGCAAGCACATCCGGAACTCGCCACGGCGTTGGATTCGATGCAGGTCGATGGTCTCTACAAGATGATCGTGGTTGCCGTCTACGGATCGGTCATCGTATTCAGTTCGATGGCGCAGGGCTTCAACGCCTTCTACTACTTCACGCGCCGCGAGCTTATCGAAGCATATCTCCGCGCGACGCCCGACTGGGTGCTTGAGCTATTGCGCTCCACCGAGTAGCACGAGTGACGCTTAAACGTGGCTACAACTCGCCTGCTTGAAAGCGACCTTCAAAGCCCAGTGGGACGACCCATATTCATGGTCGTTGCCTGAAGTCTTGATGGATTAGCCTCGACGCCGCCCCCAGATCGATAAAATGGAAATTCCGACTGCCAGCAGGATCAGGCCAGAGGGTTCAGGCACGATCGTCACGGAATATTGGGCATTCTGAGACGAGAATCCATCCAAGTTGAATGTCTTGTCGAACAGAAAGACCGGGGACGAGGAAAGCCCGCCATCGGGAACCTGTTCATCTACGAGAAAATCGCTGTCGAGTCCCAGAAGATTCGCAAGATTGACATCGAAATCGGGTCCGAACTCGTTGTGAAGGTCGATCTTTCCAGCCTGCACTTGGAGCGACCCGTTCACGACGAAACCGGTCTCGTTTTGAAACTGGCCGTTGATGTTGTAGATGGCGTCAATCGTGACCTCGCCAACTTGATCCGGGGCGGTGAACGTGAAAACATCGCCAAGCTGGCCAATCTCGACTTCCCCGGTGCTGGCATTCATCGTCACATCCACCGAGGTGGGCATGAAGGTGAACTGTTGGGAAAACTGTAGACCTAAATCGAGGCCTACATTCAGCAACGTATAAGAAAAGGCAAGATCGTCGTTGCCATCGTTATTGCCATCTCCAGAAATCACGTAATCTCCCTCCAGCACATCGGGGAGCCCGAACAGCGACTGAGCAACGGCGTCGAGATCGACATTCACATTGAGAAACTTGTCCTGGCCGGTTGCCGAGGAACTCAACTTGCGAAATTCCGGTGGCGGACCAAGCGTGTTGGTCGAAGTTTGAAGTTGTTCCGGGACTGCGATGCTCACAGTTCCCCATGGCCCGGCCGGAAAATCAACTCCCGAAGCGCCCGATCCAATGTCGATCAGATTCTTGGTCAGGTTAATGTCGACCAAATTCTGCTGCGGAATTGTGACGAGATCGAAGCCAACCGCACTGACCGCCCCTGGGCCAACACTCGCATCGATATCAAAAATGGCGTCCATGCTGAAGCGTGCCGCCGGTCC
>Ga0114931_10004883_pt1 | contig 16649 bp, 19 predicted proteins | sample 2SBtaG_FD_89579 | JGI IMG/M metagenome (GOLD analysis project Ga0114931, IMG submission 89579) | Deep subsurface microbial communities from Kolumbo volcano to uncover new lineages of life (NeLLi) - 2SBTROV14_V59a metaG | ecosystem: Environmental > Aquatic > Marine > Volcanic | place: Kolumbo...
GCGACCCGGTGAACCCGCTTGCAGGAAACTCCCTGACGGACCTCGGCCTGGAGTTCGATCTGGGCATCCACGGTGTGGGCTGCGGCGGCCCGGGAATCACGGGCTGCAACTACAACGTTGCCTTCTTCGACCCCGCCGCCGCGGAAGAGGGGCTGCTCTTCGACTTCCAGGTCGGGTAAGCGTCGCCTCGGTCCTGTTTCGCCAGCTGAACGCTCCCGTGGACGGCTACTACTGGAACGGCTCCGGATGGACGCAGTTCACCAACGATCTCACCACTACGGGCTTCCTCGCGGCGCTCGTGGCCCATTTCCAGTACCTGCTCTTCGAGCTCGACGGCAACGACCAGGGCCTGAGAAACGATTTGGATGGGAACTTTCGCGTGACGGGCTTCGTAGATGTGGCAGCGGTGCCCGAGCCTACAGTGCTGTGGCTGATGACTTCTGGGGCCGCGGTCCTGATGCTGGGCCAGCGACGGACCTGACACCTCACGTCCGCTTCAACGCAGTGCGTCTCGGGGGGATCTCGCATTGACACCCTCGGCTCATGCGACTACCTAGGGGGCAGAGGGTCACCTGACGGCCCTGGCGGGGTGGAGCCATTCCCGAGGCTGCGCCGAGACGCATCGCCTTCATCAACGAGAAGGGCGGCAGCGCGAAGACGACGCTGGTCGCGAACCTCGGCGCCCACCTCGCCCTGAACCGCGGGCGCCGAGTGCTCGGTTTGGACCTCGACCCGCAGGGCCAGCTCGCCAAGGTCCTCGGCGTGGAGAGTTCCAGCGGCGCGGCCGGCGCCATCGACCTGCTGCTCGACGAGGTGCTGGACGAAGCATCCCTGGATCGTCCGTCCGGCCCGGCCGAGGGCATCCCGCGGGTGGCGAGCCGCATCCCGGGGCTCGACCTCGTGGTGGGGAGCAAGGCCCTGGGCCTGTACCCGCTGCTCGAGGCCAACCCAGGCGATGCGACGGGACATCTGGCCAAAGCCTTGGACCACGCTGCGGGCCTCGCGGCCTACGACTTCGTGCTCATCGATGCACCCCCCTCGTTCGGCCCGCTCACACTGAACGTACTGCGCGCGGCTGGAGAAGTGGTGATCCCCGTCCCCTCACCTACCTGGCCCTGGATGGCTGCGCCGCGCTGCTGCGCACGATCGACACCGTCCGCGCCCGCTACGGGAACCCCGGCCTGCGCATCACCATGGTGGTGCCGACCTTCTACCGGCGCACACGCCTCGCCCACGAGCTCCTCGACCGGCTGAAGGCGCGCTTCCCAAAGGAGATCGCGCAAACGGTGCTGGGCTATCACGTGAAGATCGACGAAGCGCAGTCCCGGGGCCTGTCGATCGTGGAATATGCGCCGCGGGACCGGGCCGCCCAAGCCATCGGCGCCTTGGCGGAGGAGCTGGAGCTACGGGCGCCGGCAGCCCCGGGAGACCCCGCATGAGTGACCTGCTGCTGGACGGCGATCCGCGCTCCCCGCTCTCTGAGGCCGCCAGCCGGCGCCGGGTGCTGGGCCGCGATCCCTTCGATGTACCGCCGCTTGCCCCGGACCCCTGGCTCCTGGCCATGGAACGCCTCCGCGAAGAGGGCCCCCCGGAGACCGCGCAGGCCGCTCCGCGACCGCGACCCCTGGCGGAGATCAGCGATGGAGAGCTGCCCGAGGGCTGGCTGGCGCTGCTCGACGAAAACGTGCGGCGGCGCCTGGCGGCGACCAGCGGCTGGGTTCCCACGCGGGGTGCGGACCCCTTCGGCCTGGCCCCGGAGGCCTTCCGCCGCGCTTTTCCGCTCTTCTATGGCCTGTACCGCCTGTGGTTCCGCGTGCGCAGTGAAGGCCACCGCGCGCTCCCTCCTGCTGGCTCGATGGTGCTGGTGGCCAACCACGGCGGGCTGCTCCCCTTCGACGGGGCGATGCTGGTGGTGGACATGCTCCTGCACACCGACCCGCCCCGGATCCTGCGCAGCCTGGTGGACCGCTTCGTCCGCCAGCTGCCCGGCGTGCGCGGCTTCTATGCCAGCACCGGCCAGGTCATCGGGACGCGCCAGAATTTCCGCAGGCTGCTGGCGCGCGGGGATGCGGTGCTGGTATTTCCGGAAGGCACCGCGGCGATCCGCAAGACGATGCCGAATCGCTACCGCCTGGAGCACTTCCACCCGGGCTTCGTGGAGGAGGCCCTGCGGGCGCACGTGCCGATCGTCCCGGTGGCGCTGGTCGGGCCGGACGATCAGGCACCGATCCTCTACGACTCGCAGCCCCTGGCGCGCCGGCTGGGGCTGCCGGCGGTGCCGATCACGCCCACCTTCCCGCTACTCGGGCCGCTGGGCCTGCTCCCCTACCCCGTTCGCTACCGCATCGCCTACGGCGAACCCTTCGACTTCCACGAACGCTACGGCCCCAAAGAGGCCGCGTACCGCCAGCTTGTAGAGGCCCTCGCCGGGGAGGTTCGCCGCCGCATCCAGCACATGCTGGACCACGCGCGAGCCTGAACCGCCGGCGAGCTTCGGTCGGTCCGGTCGGCGGATGACGCCGGAGAATCCTCCGCTACCCTCTGCGGCCGGAAAAAGTACCGGAGATCATGCACTTATGGCGGTCGATACCTCGCAATTCCGCAATGGCCTGAAGATCGTGCTCGGGGGTGAGCCCTTTGTCATGACCTACTTCCAGCACGTCAAGCCCGGCAAGGGCGGGGCCTTCGTCCGCACCAAGGTCAAGAACCTGCGCACAGGGCGTCAGCTGGACAAGACTTTCCGCTCGGGAGAGAAGGTGGAGGAGGCAGACGTCGAGGACCACAAGATGCAGTACCTCTACCAGGACGGCGAGGATCTGGTCTTCATGGACAGTGAAACCTACGACCAGATGCACCTCTCCCGGGAGGTAATCGGGGAGGCCGTGAAGTTCCTGAAGGAGAACATGGAGATCTCCGTGATCCTCTACGAGGGGCAGCCCATCAACGTCGAGCTGCCGGCCTTCGTGATCGCCGAGATCAAGAAGACCGACCCCGGCGTAAAGGGCGACACCGCATCCGGAGCGACCAAGCCAGCCACCCTGGAAACCGGCGCCGTCGTTCAGGTCCCCCTCTTCATCAAAGAGGGCGAGAATGTCCGCGTGGACACGCGCACCGGCGAGTACGTGGAGCGGGTCAACTAGCTCTTGCGGGGGGACCAGCTCGCGCGCCAGTGGCAGCTGATCCAGCACCTCGGACGCCACCACTTCGGGGTCGGGTTGGAAGAGCTGGCCCAGGAGCTGGGCGTGGTACGGCGGACGGTCTACCGCGACCTCGACGCCTAGCAGTACGCGGGCTTTCCGGTCACCAGCGAGAAGCGGGACGGCCACGTCTTCTACAGCCTGCTGGGCAGCTTCAAGCTGGGCGACACCCCCTTCACGGCAGACGAGATCCTGGCCCTGGCCTTCTCAGAAGACTTGTTGCGCATCCTCGAGGGCACCGTCTTCCACGACTCCATCCGATCGGCGCTCGGCAAGGTACGAGCCAGCCTGGGACCCGAGCTCCAAGACTTCGTCGCGCGTCTGCGCGAGTCCTTCCGGGTGCTGCCCGGCCCCCACAAGCGCTACGAGGCCGTGCGCGACGTGGTCCGCGTGTTGAACGAGGCGGTGCTGGAGCACGTCACCCTGCGCATGCACTACACCACGGCCAGCACCGGGGCAGTGTCCGAGCGCGAACTCGATCCCTACCGCCTCTGGTACCGCAGCGGCGGCCTCTACGCGGTGGGACACGACCACAAATCCGGCGAGCTGCGCACCTTTGCCGTGGATCGCATCCGCGACCCGGTGCCCACCGGTACCCACTTCGAGGTGTCCTCCGACTTCGACTTCGAGGCCTATACCGCATCGGCCTTTGGCGTGGCCACGGATCCCGCAGCCCGGGTACGCCTGCGCTTCGAGCCGCACTGGACCCTGCACGTGAAGGAGCACATCTGGCACCCGAGCCAGCAAATCACGGAGCAGGACGATGGCCGGGTGGAGCTGGCCATGGAGGTGGGGGTGGGCCACGAGCTGCGCAACTGGATCCTCTCCTTCGGCGCCGGCGTGTTGGTGCTGGAGCCTACGAGCCTGCGCGCCGAGGTACAGGCCGAGCTGCTGGCGGCGGCGGGGCGCTACGCCTAGCGGGAAGCTTCCCCCCAACCGCGCTCGGCCCGACGCGGACGCTGCCCTCCACGCCCGCGAGCCGCCGCGTCAGGGTAGGGCCGTGCGCTGCGTCTCGAGCAGGACGGGCGGGAAGCTGAACTCCTCGTCTGGCGCGCGGACTGCAACCTGGCCGGTTACCGCGAGCTTCTCTCCAGCCGCGGGCGCCGGGGCCTGGCCGAGGACCGTGATGGCTCGGCCGGCCTCCCGCAGCGTATAGAGGCTCTCCCCGCGATAGGCGAGCGCGCCCGGGTCCACCTTTCCCACGAGCGTCACCTGCTGGTTCGCGTAGGGGGACGGCGAGTCTGCCACTTGTGCAATGGAGACGGCCGTGCCGGCGACCGCCCCGAGGGCCATCACGGCCATGCAGGCAGCGACCGCCCCGAGGACCACCAGACCGACGACCAAGCTGCGCCCGGCCCTGTGGCTACTCGAGAATCTCTTCATTTGCGACTCCTTCACCATTGTCGGCTCGCCGGCCGCGCATGGCAACCGAAATCCCATGGGAAGAGGCCTTTTTGCTTGCCCGGCAAGCCCGCGAGGCTCACGATAGAGCACCGGACTCAGGGGGACGGGCGATGCGGAAAGCTTTCTTGGGGGGCAGAATCGTCGCACGATTCATCCTCGCGGCCGGGCTCGCCGTGGGCGTGGCGGCGCTGCCGGCTCCGACGCGAGCCGGCGCACCCACACCTCCTCCCGTAGACAGCGACCTCGGGGCCAAGGTCTTCGGAGGCGGCTGCTCTCCGACGGGAATCCATCCTGCCCTTCTGGACATGCTCTCGTTGGTGAACCCGGAGTGGGCCCCTGTGGTGAACGGGGCGACCGTCGACTCGACCCCGGTCCTCGTGCACGGGACGGTCATCGGGATGCACGGCGACCTGGGGGGCGACTTTCCGGCCACCCACCTGCGCGCCGACGTGAACTACTTCGTCCAGCTCGATCCGCAGGATGCCGGGCGCCTCGGCACCGGAAACGATGACGGGCTCCTGCACTTCGAATGGGAGGCCGGTACCTACCCAGCCTTCGCGTGGGCCGGCCCCGGTGACCGGGTGGTGGGCCTCGGTCGCTGGATCTTCGATTGTGGGCATCCGGGTGCGATTCCTGGCAGCTGCGCGGCGAACCCGGCCCAGGCTTGCGTACTGGACTCCGATTGCCGGCCGCCGATCTGTCCCACCTGCGATCGCTCCGATATCTGCCAGGACGCGCACTTCCAGTACTCGGCGGAGCTCCACCCCCCCCAGGCCACGGCGGTGATCCGTACGGGCCGCGGAGCAGTGCTGGGGCGACGACACCATGGCCGGGCCGTCCCCGTGACCCGCACCGACGTCTACGTGAGCCCGAACGCCGGCGGTGCGGGAGATCGCTGCATCCTTACCCACAAGGCCGCCAGCGCCGGTGGAGTGCTGGGCGCACAGTGCTTTCCGCTCTCCCAGCCCGTGGCACCGAACAACGCGCAAGACTTCGTCTTCGACGTGCCGCTTCCTCCGCGTCCAGCCAGAGCCCGCGGGCCGCATGCGCTGCGCGTCCGCAAGCTCATCCGAGACGCGCCCGGCGGCGTCTCGGCACGGCTACGCATCGAACGGTTCCTGGATGGGCCGAATCCGCATCTCCACGTGAGTGTGCTGATGACCGGGGATCCGGAGGACATCCTTGCTCCCCTTCCCACCGGCTTCGCCGGCACGATCCTCGCGGGCTGGCGCCACGACCGTACCCGCCTGACCCACGTGCGGGTAACCCTCAAGGACATCGTCGTCCACAATCCGCTGCAGCGGGTGACGGCGCTGGCACCGAAGCTCTGCGGCGGCACCGGGCCGAGCTGCGAGAGCGATGCGGATTGCTCAGCCGGCACGTCCTGCCTTGGGTTCGGCCCCATAAAGGAATGGCACCTCCAGGCCTCGGTCAACGGCGAGTGGAAGGAGGTTCCCCACCTGCAAAGTGTAAACGCGGGCGATGTGATCCCCGAGCACCTGGTCTGGGAGCAATACCTGCCGGAGGCCGGAGCCATCCGCCTCCGGGTCGATGGCTCCGCACGCGAGTGCGTGAGCGAGATGTACGGGATGTCCCTGGCCGACGATCTGGCACAGCTCGGCTTTGGCACCGGCGTGACCTGCTTGAACTCCACCGAGCACTCGGTAGGGGTGGTAGACGTGAGCTTCCCGGCCCCGACCTTCGGAGCGAGTCCCGGGTCGGGGACCCACGAGGATGTGAGCGTCGGCGGCGAGGGTGGGACTTGCTCCGCCACGCCCTCGGAGCAATGTGTGGTGGACGAGGACTGTCCGGCGATGGAGACCTGCAACACCACCGGCGGCGCAATGACCGTGCGCTACCGCATCCAGCGCCTGCGGGGCGACAAGCACTCCCACCGGAAGGTAGAGCGGCGCAAGGATCGGGACGCCGAGAACGACCACGACTGACGGCAGGCCGAGCGCCTTCATCATCCCATGGGGTAGCGGCGTCCACTCGCTCTTGAAGCGACTCCGCTGGCAGCGGCGGGGCCCTGCAGCTGGCGGCGAAACGCCCTACGGGGTCAGCACCCGATCAGCACGCTTGGCCCACGCTTTGGGGCGTTCGTTCAGCCGGCAATGGGCAGCTGGAAGCGCGGCGCCTCGCCGCCGCGCTGGTCCACCAGCATGCCGACCTCGCGCCAACCGTCTTCCGTGCGCTCAGTGATCAGGCCCAGGCGCTGGAGGTTGGGCACCACCGTGTGCATATAGGGCATGCTGTTGAGCTCGGCATGGTTCGGCAGCGCCACCATTGCGCGGATGACGTTCTCCGCATCGATGTCGTACTTGGGACCGAGCAAGCGCAGCATGTCGAGCTGCTGGTTGGCGTTCAGCGCCTCGAGGATCGAGAAGGCCCAATCCTCCATCTCGTCGCGCTGCTCTGGCTCGGCCTCGCGCACGATGCGGCGCATCATCAACACGCCGAAGGCCGCGTGACGCGCCTCGTCCTGCTCCACACGGCGGATCATCTCCGTGAAGAAGGGGTTTGCAGACTCACTGCGCATCAGGTCCATGATCCCCACGGCCGTGCCCTCGAAGAGGGTCTGCATGCCGAGGGTCTTCTTCTGCACTCCCTGCGCCTGCAGCAGCTCGTCGAGGAGAAACTTCAGCGTGGGACCGATGGGATAGATGGTGCCCATCTTACGCTGGAGGAACTTCGAGAAGACCTCCACGTGCCGCGCCTCGTCGATGACCTGGCTCGAGGCGTACCACTTCTCGTCCATTTTATCGCACACGTTGGTGAGCTGCCCACAGAGCTGCAGCGCAGCCTGCTCGCCGTGGAGCAGCTGGGAGATGGTAAAGGCCAGCTCGTCGAAGGCGGCGGCCTTCTGCTCGGCCTCGGGCTTGCCCATCATCTTCAGCATCTGCGCCAGCATCGAGGCTTCCGGATTCAGCACCCACTCATCCTTGGAGACAGGCAGCTGCCAGTCGAGGTCCGTCTCGGCGTTCCACTGGTTGACCTTGCCCTTCTCATAGAGGCTGCGCAGCTCCTGAACCTCGCTGCCATACTCCCAGGTCCAGTTGACGTCGAGGGGCATCTCGATGTCGAGGCGGCTGCGGAGGCCTTCGATGGCCTTCTCATCGACGAAATCGATGACCTCGAATTCACCGAACTTCTGGCGCTGTTCTTCCATGAGCTTCTTCACTGGGACGACTCCTTGGGGCGCTCTTGGGGTTGCGGGCTCTGGAGCCCATGGTGGACGAAGCCTTTCACCTCGGCCTTGCGGCGGGCGACTGCTTCTCGCGTAAAGAGGGGGCCGCCGGTCACCACCTCGCCGACCTCGCCGGAGGCAAAGTGGTAGACGGTGGCACCGATCAGCGTCTGGAGGGCATCTCCAGTGGAGACCTTGCGGAACTCGCCGTTGGCGACGCCTGCGTCGATGAAACGGCCGAGCTCGCCGATCAGGGCGCGCAGGCGGCTGTCCACCGCACGGGCCTCCGGAGTCTCGGTCTCCGGGAGGTCGTCGTCTTCGAAGAGCGCGCGCAACAGCAGGCGCGCCACGGTCGGGTGCTCCGCCAGGGCGTCGATGAGGGCATCGAGGGCGCGGTCCAGCCGCTCCCCCGCGGTGCCGCGTACGGCGAGGGCCGGGCCAATCCGCGTCTCGATGCGCTCGAGAACCCGGTCCAGCACCGCCAGGTAGAGGGCCGCCTTGCTCGCAAAGTGGTGGAAGAGAGACGACTTGCCGAGGCCGGCTGCCGACGCCAGCTCACGCAACCCAACCCCCGCATAGCCGCGCTGGGCAAAGCGCCGCTCTGCGACTTCGAGAATCTTCTCCCGGGAGCTGAGGGGCTGCATGGAAGAGCCTCCGGCCAGACCGATCGGTCGATGCGGCGCTGATCTTAAGTCGACCGACCGGTCGGACGCAAGCGATTTGTCAGGAGGAGGCGTCCAGGCCCCGCTCACTTCAGGTAGCCGAGCGCCCGGAGCTGGGCGCGCTCCTCCTGGGAGAGCGCGCGGCGGACCGCAGGCGCACCTCCCGCCCCCTTCGCGAGCTGGCGTGCGAGTGTGTCCCGGCGCTCCGGCAACGCGGCGGAGAGGTCTCTCCGCTCCCCCGGATCTCCCTCGAGGTCGTAGAGCTCGCTCCGAGGCGATTGCCAGTGGTCGGTCCCCTGCCAGCCCGCGCCGCGCGCAATGAGCTTCCAGTGCCGGGTCCGCAGGGATTTTGCCGGGGCGCGGTACCACGCTTCTTCAGGCACGTAGAGGCTGCGGGCCGGGACCGGATACTTGTCCTCCTGGCCCGCGAGCAGGGGGATCAGGCTGCGACCGTCCAGCTTCCTGGGAGCCTCGACGCCAACCGCTGCGAGCAGGGTCGGAACGATGTCGATGAGACGAACGGGGCTTGCCACCTGCCTGGGCGAAGCGGGGCCAGGGGGCACGATGATCAAGGGAACGTGCAGGCTGACGTCGTAGAGGTCGCGGTTCCAGTAGATTCCGTGCTCCCCCATCGACTCCCCGTGGTCGGCCGTCACGACGGTCCACAGCCCCCCAGGTGCGGCCGCCCGTGCAGCGGCTACGACACGGGCCAGCTCGCGATCCACATAGCTGACCTCTGCGGCGTAGAGTGCACGCATGCGGGCGACTCGCGCGGGGGAGGTGACCAGGGCGCGCCGGGCCTCGGCACTCAGCCGGTACCAGCTCCCGTCGATGCCTGCCGCCGCCCCACCCGCCGCATGAGATACCTCGGGCGCGAGCTCTGGCGGCGGTCGATACGGGACATGAGGATCGAAGTAGTGCACCCAGGCGAAGAAGGGCAACGTGGGCCGGGATGCAAGCCAGTGCACCACACGGTCGCTGGTGGCGCCCGCAGGCCGGTAGGGCGGCCAGGTGGTTCGGCTCTTCAGCCAGCGGCGCAGGGGCCGCAGCAGCACCGGCTTCATGGCGAGGACCGGCAGCCAGGGATATTGCCGCAGCTCTTCGTCCCGCACCTGAAAGCGGATGGGCAGGTTTGTCGCACGGCTGGTCGTTGTCCACGAGCTGGGAAAGGCGGCGGTGGTGTAGCCCCGGGCCCCCAACGTCTCCGCGAGGGTGGGGAACTCTGGAGACAGCCCCATGTAGTTGACGACGAAGCCGGTGGTGCTGGGATGCAGCCCTGTGAGCAGTGCTGCGTGGGAAGGCCCGGTGTAGACGCTCGGGGCGATGGCAACCCGGAAGAGCACACCCTGACGCGCCAGTGCGTCGAGGAACGGGGTGTGCGCGCCCGCACCGCCGTAGGCGCCCAGCGCGTCCGCTCGCAAGGTGTCGATGCTCACGAGCAGAATACTGGGCGCATCAGGAGGAGGGGTCCCACTGCGGACAGGGCCCGGCGCATGACGCAGCGGTGCAGCCACGCTGAGCGCGAGAGGCAGTGTCGCGGCCAGAGCCCAGAGGCGTTTGGAGGCCAGCCACGGCAGCGCCCGCACAAGCCGCAGGACCCCCCAGGCGACGCCAAGGCCCAGGCTGATGCTGGCCAGCCACATCAGCCGTCGCTCGGCGCCGTCGGCAAGGGTGGCGGCGGCGAGAGCGCCCGCGAGGAGGCCCATCGCCATAGCGCCGCCACGCCCCAGGGCCACGCTCACGGCGGCGGCCAGCAGCCCAGCAGCGCCGTAGAGCGCGACGATTGCGGGAACCGCCTGGATGGCGTCTCCGGGGCTCGCGTGCAGCCCGCCAGCCCGCAGCCATTCCAGCAACCCGACGCTCAGCGCGAGACCGACGGCCGGCCAGACATGCGCCGGCGCTCCCGTCCTCTCGGAGCCGTCCCCGGAATGCGTCCCGCTACTCGTCGCTTGCCCTTCCATCTAGCTCTGCAGCAGGCCCTTGCCCGGCACGTGATTGATCTCGAGACGCGTCCCGCCCGGATCTTCGAAGAGCAGGGAGTAGTAGCCAGGAGCCCAGGGCCCCTCTTCCGGTGGATGCACCACCCGGGCACCGCGCGCCAGGAGCCAGGCGTGGAGCGAATCGACATCGGCGCGGGCGCGTGCGCGGAAGCAGACGTGGTGGAGGCCCGCGCGCATCTGATCGAAGCGCACACCTGTGTGCGCGGGACCGCAGGGACGCACCCCAAATGCCGTGCGTCCACCCACACAGTAGAGCATGCCCTCGGTATCGATCACGGGCCGAAGCCCCAGCTCGCCCAACAGCTCGCGGTAGAAATCCCGACAGACCGCAAATTCTGCAACCGTCACGAGGAGGTGCGCAATCCCATTGATTTCCATCTCATTCCACCGATGCAAGGGAAGGGAGTGGGGACCCAGTTGACTTACTTGACCCCATGGGGTCAAGTAAGTCAACTGGGTCCCCACTCCAACGGAGTTCTACGGATGGCCCGCAGAAAGAACACAACCCGGAGCGACGGGGGTACGCCGGGTGGAGACCGGCTCGTCTACTCCTCCGGGTCCGGCAGGGCATCCGCTCCGCCGCCGGAACCGCCGCGGCGGCCTGCGGGCGATGGCATCGTGCGCGTACGCCGCGAGGTGAAGGGCCGCAAGGGCAAAGGGGTGAGCTGCATCGACGGTCTCCCCCTTGCGGAAGGCGAGCTCCGCGCCCTGGCAGCGGAGCTGAAGCGCCGCTGCGGCACGGGCGGCTCCGTGAAGAGCGGCGTGATCGAGATCCAGGGAGAGCACCGCGACCTGCTGGTCACACTTCTCGAGGCGCGCGGCTACCGTGTGAAGCGCGCCGGCGGCTAGACTACGCGCCCCGCGTAGGGCAGGGCGGTGACTAGACTACGCGCCCCGCGTAGGGCGGGGCGGGGCCTAGGGCTCGCGGGTCAGCAGGAAGTAGCTCCCGAGGTCCTTGCCCTTGCGCGCAGCGCTTCCGATGCTGACGTGCTCGGAGACCCGACGCAGGGTGTCCACCATGAAGCCGTACACCAGGCGCGAGAGCCCACGCTCATTGACCTTCACCGCCGGCCAGCCCTCGGGCGCTCGCGGCGGCACCACGCGGTAGTCCACCAGCACCTCGGCACGGCTCGGGTCGTCGCGCGCGGTGAAGTAGCCAGGCCCCGTGATGGGCTGCATGGCCTGGAAGTTGAAGCCCCACAGCGCGTCGGGTGCGGCCGCGTCCTGCTCGGCCGGACGACACAGGCGTTTTTCAAAGTGGGTGAAGGCGGGGAGCGTGTTGCGCCCGAAGTGGCGCACGGTCTCTCCGCTGGCCACCGAGGCCGGCACCAGATCGCCCAGGTGGAGCTCGGCGAAGCCCTTCGCCGCCTCGTAGAGGCGACGCTGCTCCGCCGGTCCGACGCCCCGGATCGCCACCACGCGCTCGGCATGGCTGAGCCCATCCAGGAATGAGCGAACGGTGTCCAGCTTGATCGGCGTCTCCCTGAGGCGTGCCCGCAGCTCCTCTTCCGGTCCAGGGTGCGCGCGACCTGCCATTGTCTTCTCCCTCCCGAGGCAGTCCTCTTCCTCTTCTGCAAAGGGTAGCGGCTTCCACGGATCTTCCGATGGCGCTCTCGACGCCTGGCGCGAGCATGGCGCAATGCGTCGACGCACCGTCGGACGGCCCCTCCCGGCTGTTCCCGCGCACCCCCATCAGCTAAGATCCGGTCTCCTTCGAGTCCGACCACCGCTGCACCGACGAGCACGGGCGAATAGAGCGAAAGGAGCCTCCGATGGGTCAGATGGCGGAGCTTCGTTACGGGGACAAGCGCATCGAGCTTCCCATTGTAGAAGGGACGGAGGGCGAGCGTGCCATCGATATCAGCTCGCTGCGCGGCGAGACCGGGCTGATCACCCTCGATCCCAGCTTCGGCAACACGGGGTCCTGCGAGAGCGCGGTCACCTTCATCAACGGCGAGGAGGGGATCCTCCGCTATCGCGGCTACCCCATCGAGCAGCTCGCGGCGCATTGCTCCTTCCTGGAGGTCGCCTACCTCCTGGTGTGGGGCGAGCTACCCACGCGCACGGAGCTCGACACATTCACCGAGTCGATCCGCTACCACACGATGCTGCACGAGGACTTCAAGCGCTTCTTCGGCGCCCTGCCGAAGGACGCGCATCCCATGGCGGCGTGCTCGGCGGCCGTCGCTTCCCTCGCCACCTTCTATCCGGACTCCCTGGACCCGCTGGACCAGCGGGAGGTGGAGATCTCGGTGCACCGGCTCATCGCGAAGATGCCGACCATCGCGACCTACGCCTACAAGCACTCCATCGGCCAGCCCTTCATGTATCCCGACAATCGGCTGAGCTACGTCGGGAACTTCCTCCACCTGATGTTCGCTACGCCCTGCGAGGCCTACGAGGTGGACCCGGTCATCGAGAAGGCCGTCGACCTGCTGCTGATCCTCCACGCCGACCACGAGCAGAACTGCTCGACCAGCACGGTGCGCGTGGTGGGATCTTCCATGGTCAATCTCTTTGCAGCGATTGCCGCGGGCATCAACGCCCTCTGGGGTCCGCGCCATGGCGGTGCCAACCAGAAAGTCATCGAGATGCTCGATGCCATCGCCGAAGAGGGGATCAGCGGCCGTGATTTCGTGGAGCACGCCAAGAACCGCAATGACACCTCCCGATTGATGGGCTTCGGTCACCGCGTCTACAAGAACTTCGACCCGCGAGCGAGGATCATCAAGAAGGCCTGCTTCGACGTGCTGGAGCGCCTCGGCGTGAACAGTCGCCTGCTCGAGATCGCCGTCGAGTTGGAGGACTTCGCCCTCAAGGACGAGTACTTCATCGAGCGCAAGCTCTATCCGAATGTCGATTTCTACTCGGGCGTCATCTACACGGCCATCGGGACGCCGGACAACATGTTCACTGCGCTCTTTGCCCTGGGGCGACTGCCGGGCTGGATCGCGCAGTGGCACGAGCTGCACGCGCAGGGCCAGCGGATCAGCCGCCCCCGCCAGGTCTACCAGGGGTCGAACGAGCGCCAGGTGGTCCCGATCGGCTCACGCTAGGCACGAGGGTGCAGCCGCACCTCTGGATCGATGGTGGCCTACGCCGCGGCAAGGTGGACCCGCCTGCACAAGCCGGACCGGCCTGCTACACGACGGGGCGGTACGTGGGCGGAGGCATCCTGCACGGAGCCCAGGTTGCTGCGCGCCTGGCGCGGGATGCGCGGGCACTGCAGCTCGGCCTCGTGGATCGCGCCGCCGTGCTGCGAGCCCTCGTAGAGCTGGGCACGGCCTGCTTCGGTGCTTCCGGAGAGGGCGTGGTGCGGATGCAAGCCTCCCCCGGATTGCCTCGCGCTCGTCTGCTGGGAACCGCCCGCCCCCTGGGCCCCGAGCCCGAGGTTTGGAGAGCCATCTGCACCGACCTCCTTCACCCAGGCCCCGGAGAGGCGCCTGGAGTCAAACGGGAGGGATGCGACGTCCTCGCACGAGCGCGCGCGGCCGCCGAGCGGGCCGAGGTCCAGGAGGCACTTCTCTTCGACGCCGAGGGAATCCTGGTGGAGGGCTCCCGCACGAATCTTCTCGTCGTGGGCGCCGAAGACGAGATCGCCACGCCGCCCCGCGCACGCGGGCCGGTCACGGGCGTGGGGCTCCAGGTGCTGCGCAGCCGGCTCCCCGGGATCGCCGATGCACGGCTCGATCGGCCCGCTCTCGGGAAGGCGCGCGAGCTGATCGCCATCAATGCGGTGCGCGGACCGCGGCCAATCGTGCGTGTCGATGGCAGGCCGGTGGGAGACGGGCGCCCCGGACCGGTCCACCGGCGCCTCGCCGCGGTGTGGTGGCCGAGATGAGGTACCTTGCACCGCTCTCGGACCCCGAGATGCAGGAGCACTGGATGGGCACCCTGGGCAAGCTGGCCATCGTCCTGCCCGCTCCGTTCCACAGCACTCGCCACTGCGTTGCCCTGGCACGGCGTACAGATGATGAGGGGGCCAACGAGGCCGTCCTGGCACCTCGGGCCACGAACCGTGCGGAAGCCGAGCGCGTATTCGAGACCCTCGCGCCGACACGGCCGTGAGCCTGCCCTCCTCGCTGGCCGGGCCCGTCCTCGTCACCGGTGCCACAGGCCTGGTGGGCGGGCGCCTGCGAGCAGCGCTGCGGGCAGAGGGGCTGCCCGTACGTGCCCTTTCTCGTAGCCCGCGCCCACTCGGCCCGGGGGTGGAGTGCCTGCCCTGGGACGGGGTAGAGGTGGAGGCTCGGGTCCTGGCCGGCGCCCGGGCCGTCGTACACCTCTCGGGCGAACCGATCTTCGGCGGCTTCCCCACGGCTTCCCGCCGTCGGCGCATCTGGGAGAGCCGTGTCACCTCCACCGCATCCCTGGTAGACGCAATCGGAGAGCTGCCGGCGGCGGAACGCCCGGCCTGCTTGCTGTGTGCATCGGCGGTGGGCATCTACGGCGACCAGGGGGAGACCGCGCTTCCCGAATCGGGGCCGCAGGGCACGGGTTTCCTCGCGGACCTGTGCCGCGCCTGGGAGGAGGCTGCCGAGCGGGCTACTGGCCTCGGCGTGCGGGTCGTCTCCCCGCGCCTCGGGCTGGTGTTGGCTGGCGAGGGCGGCGCACTCCCGGCCATGGCTCGGCTCTTCCGCAGCGGCCTCGGCGGCCGCCTGGGCAGCGGGAGACAGTGGGTCCCGTGGGTGCACGTAGACGACGTTGTGGGCCTGCTGCTCTACGCCCTGCAGGTCGAGACGCTCCGGGGCCCCCTCAATGCGGTCTCACCGCGATGTGTCCGCAACGCAGAGCTCACGAAGATCCTGGCGGCGCGGCTTCGGCGTCCCGCCTTCCTTCCCGCTCCGGGCTTTGTCTTCCGCACGCTACTGGGTGGGCTTGCTGGCGAGCTCCTGGACAGTCGCCACGTGGTCCCGGACGCCGCGCGTCGAGCCGGGTACGTCTTCCGTACTCCCCTGCTCTCGGAGGCAGTGGCGACGGAGCTGGGTTAGTTCGTGCGCTTGCGAGCCGCCGCGGGAGCAAAGAGCTTCGGCAGGATGTCCTTCGCCGTGGCCAGGCAGCGCCCGGTATCCACCTGCTCGAAGCCAAGTGCCACATCGAACGCCGCGCTCGGGGCGAACTGGCCGATGAACGCCGAGCGCAGACGCTCGAGCACTGCCTCGGCCTGCCCCTGGTCCACATCGGTCAGCAACAGCACCGCCCTCTCGCGAAGCAGGCGGAAAACGGAGTCTTCCACGCGTAGCTCGCTCTCGACGAAATCGATGAAGTCGGGGGCCAGCAGGTCGCCCTCCACACCGGCGATGCCGACGAAGACGGAGGTGACGCGATGCTCCTGCGCCAGCAACGTAGCGCGGTCGAAGAGCGCTCGAAGTTGGCGGGGGTCCTGGCTGGCGAGGGGGGGACTCGTCATGCTCATGGGCTCATGATCGGCGTACCGAGGGGAGAGCTGAAGACTGGCGTATCCCCGGCGGGAACGCCAGCCGGAATCCCGGGGAGGAGCCCCTACCCCTCGGACAGCCCGCATCCACAGAAACCCCCGGGACTCTCCCGGGCGGGATGCGCCCGCGCCGCGTTGCTCGAGGGCCGCCCAGCCTCTACCGTCGGCGCTCCGAATGCCCTCCCCTCGCCACGCACCCTCCCCGGAGGCCCGACGAGCCCGCCTCCTCGGCGCGGGCTTCCTGGGGCTCATGGTCCTGACTTCCGGTCTGATCGTCCTGGGGGCCCTGGTCCGCGCCCATGGGGCGGGCCTTGCCTGTCCGGACTGGCCGCTCTGTGCCGGCCGCCTCGTTCCGAAGTTCGACCTGAAGGTCGCCTTCGAGTGGGGCCACCGGGCGACGGCGGGCATCGTACTGCTCTGCTTCAGCGCTCTCGGCATCGCGACCTTTCGCAATCCGGCGACGCGGACGCGGGCGGGTCGGCTCCTGCCCTTGGCAGGCTTGGCACTGCTCAGCCAGGCGCTGCTCGGCGCGCTCACCGTCTGGCTGCGATTGGCGGAGTGGACCGTCACGGCCCATCTCGTAGTGGGGAACACCTTCAACGCCTGCCTGCTGTTGCTCGCGCTACGCCTGCGCGCGCCGACCGAGCCGCGGGGCCTTCCCAGCATACCCGCCCCCCTCCGCCTGCTTGTGACCGCGTGCGCGGGGCTGCTGGCGCTCCAGCTGGTGCTCGGGGGTCTGGTCTCGTCGAGTTATGCGGGCCTCGC
>Ga0114931_10004884_pt1 | contig 16647 bp, 5 predicted proteins | sample 2SBtaG_FD_89579 | JGI IMG/M metagenome (GOLD analysis project Ga0114931, IMG submission 89579) | Deep subsurface microbial communities from Kolumbo volcano to uncover new lineages of life (NeLLi) - 2SBTROV14_V59a metaG | ecosystem: Environmental > Aquatic > Marine > Volcanic | place: Kolumbo...
AGATAAATGCACAGACAGATATAAAATCAGCTGTCGTAAACATTGGCGGCACAACTTTCAAGAGTTATTCAAGGATAGAGATAGACTACTGGAACAGTTCTATAGGCACATGGGAGACAGTCAATGCAACTGTAAATGATATAGCAAATGATTCTATTAATCCATCACTTGCGCCAGGAGGACTCCTGAGCCTGAAGGACGAGTTTGAAAATGCCGGGAATTGGAACACCAGCAGCTATGTCAATGGTACATACAGGGTGTATATGAGCATGCGCGATATCAACAACAACACACTACAGAATGACAATAGTAGCCTGATGAACGCAACATATAATTTCACTTTGCTGTATGATACCATAGGCCCGAATCTCACCAATATACAGGTCATGCCAAATATGACTGGCTATGGTGTAAACATCACAATTGAAGTGGATGCAATAGATGCTGGAAGCACAGATAATATTTCTATCAATATAACCTATCCAAATGGTACCAATGTAATATCATATATGGAACATTTGACAACATACAGGTGGCAGTATGTGTTTACTGATGCATGGTTTTTGGGTCAGTATAATATAACCTTGTTTGCAAATGATACTTTAGGGTACAACAGCACTGCCAATTCATCTTTCATAATCAATACCACTCTTGATATAGCGGCAGCAACCATGAAAGATATCTATTTTGCAAACCAGAGTGTTGAGCTGACTTCTCCTTTCAGCTGGTGGAACACATCGTGGACTTACCGTCAGCTTTACACAATGAAAGCAAATGATTATGAAAAGACCAATATCAAGATGATATCTATTCTGAATTTTACAAAACTCTTTGGGAACCTTTCAGTATCAGGTATATTTGATATCAATTCAATAAGACTTGTGGAATACTTCTCTGATGGTTCTGCTAAGGTATATAACAGTGCTGAAAGCGGTGATGAAAAATACCTTATTCCATATAACTTCACAAAGAGGACACACTACAGTGCAACAACCAATGCAGTCGGGGCCCTTGAGTGGGTGCTGAACGGCACAACAGCTGCAAACCAGGAAAGGTACTTCATGCTGTATTTTGATATGGAAGAGAGCGGTCTAAAGCCAGAGTCAACCCAGCACCTTCTCAAGCCTGATGATTTCATAATTGTTACACGCGATAATGGTAATATATATTATGTTGAGAGTTATGGCAACGGTACTTTTGGTTCTCTTAATTATCTGGATGATCCAAATCCATCAGATTATGATTATATACGGGGTGTTGCTGTTGCAGACTTTGATAATGATGGCGACTATGACTTTGCGATTGGAGCAACAAAGAGCACTAATTATGCGAATTTCTATCTATATGAAAATCAGGGCAATTTTGTATTCAACAAAGTTTACACATCTCCTCCTGTTGACATGAATCAGCCGTATACCATGGACATTGCCACAGGAGACTTCACAAATGACGGCTATATGGATTTTGTTGTTGGCGGGAACAATGAATATCTTTACCTGTTTATCAATAATAAGAGCAAGGGTTTCAATACTCCTGTCAGGATACCCAATACATACTCAGCTTCCAGGGGCAAGGATGCAGCTGATATTGACGGTGATGGCAATTATGATTTTGTCATGGCAATCTCTGGCGGTGGTGGGGATATATACAAGATGCTTGGGGACGGAACAGGCAACTTCACACAGAGCTATATTATGGATCCAACTGGCGGAGATCCATACTGCATAGCGCTTGGTGACTTTGACAATGATGACGAGTATGACCTTATTTATGGCTATAGTGGGGGTGCTGGAACCACTTATTTTCACAAAGGACTTGGTGGCGGGACATTCAATACAACAGGAGTGAGCATCATTGTTCCTAATAATTACCACAGCTGCGATGCTTATGACTTCAACAACGATGGCAACCTTGACCTTGCAATGGTCACTTATACATCAGACAGATTAAGAGTGTATTTTGGCAATGGCGATGGTACATTCAACGCCTCATTTATTGAATGGAACACAGGAGATACAACCCTTGGCATAGCAACACCTGAGTTCTACAGCGGTGAGTACTCAACCTCATCACCAGAGGCAAGAGCAGAGAGCATAATCCCTTCTAGGGTGCTTAACATTGGGGACACTCAGTCAAACTTCTACCTGAATGTGTGGGTTGAGAGATTTAATAATGTGACCCTAAAATGGGATGTTGTCAATGATTCCATCAATAATTCATTTGATGGTGTGCTCTTGAATTCCCTCCTGAACCTAAAGAGTGAGTTTGACAGTGCAGGCAACTGGAACACTAGCAACAGTTCAGAGGGCTGGTACAGGATTCACGTGCTTTTGTATGACATATACAATAACACCCTTCTGAATTACAATGGAAGTTATCTGAACCAGACATACAACTTCAGCATATCATCAGATAATGAGGGTCCGTCATACAACAATCTTGTATTTATTCCTGACCCTGCAGGATACTTTAGCAATGTTACTATCCAGGTTGATGTGCAAGATCCAAGCGGCGTTGCTCAGGTATGGGCTAATATCACTCTGCCAGACAACCAGACCATAATAAAGAACATGTCCAATAATGGCACTGGCTCGCAAATGAGGTACAGGGCATATTTCAATGACACTGTGCAGTACGGGGACTACAATGTCACTATATACAGCAATGATACCTTTGGCTGGGTGAGCAATACATGGGATATCCTGCGCATAACAGGAAATCTTTCAATTGCGCTTGAGACAGAAAGCAGTATTTACTATCCAAATGAATCAGTTGAACTGGTGGATTCTGTGGCCACTAATGTTGGTGCAACCAATTTCTCTGCCTACCTCCTTATGCAGGTGCAGTTCTTCAATGGAAGCAGCTGGAATGTTGTCAATACTACTGTGAATGAAACAACTATTCGGGCAATAAACATTTCAAACACAGTCAACCTGACCCAGATATGGCTGAATGCTAGTCCGTGGAACACCACAAACAGCTCTAACGGCACATATCGCATTTATGTTGAGTTCAATACAGGCAATAATGGTAATAGCAGCAATAGGACCGTGCTTCAGAATGACAATGGCACTTACATGAATGCATCCTACATTTTCGAAATAAGAAACAGCACTGGCATACCTGCAGTCAACTCACTAACTATAAGTCCGACAACAAGCGGCTATGGGACAATTGTTACTATTACAGCCAACATTACAGACGACAATAATGTAAGTTCAGCATGGATGAATCTTACATATCCCAACAGCACTTCATTTGTAGCAAACTTGACCAATATCTCCAATGACATATACCAATATGTGTTCAATGACACATGGCTCTGGGGCGACTATAATATCACTGTGTTTGCGAATGACACAGACTCAAACCAGGATGAACAGTCTGACCAGTTATTTGTCAGGTCAAACATGGAGCTTGGCCTGAGCACTGCCCTGGATACATATTACCATGCTGACATTGTGACACTGACACCTTATGACTGGTGGAACACAAGCTGGCATTACCGTGTTCCAATAATAGTTGACACTGGCTATACGAAGAGGGGAAAGAACCAGGTGATAAAAGAGCTCATTAATTTCAGCGCAATTATAACAGGAACAGGCAAGGATTATTCCAATGCCTCAATGCTTGACCCTGATTCCATCATAGTGATCGACCAGGATGGTAATGAGCTTGACAGCGATGTTGTAAGATGGTTCAATAACGGCACAGTCAACAGGACTGCGGGCATGGTGAGATGGAAGCTGTCTGAGAGCGCAGCGCTGGATGAGAAGACAGAGTATAAATATTACATATATTTTGATACAATCGACCATGGCTACAAAGCTGCACCTTCAGGTTATTCAATGCCTAAAGAGTTCATGATTTGCCCAAGCTATTATGATGTGGACTATGCATACTCATACAGCAACTATGACGGGACATTTACACCGCTCAACTTCACAGAGACCGGTTCACAGATATATGCGAGGTATTCTGTTGTTGCTGACTTTGACAATGATGGTGATTATGACTTCATGCTCTCCAAAACCAGCGGCACTGACTATTTCCTTGTATACAGGAACAATGGCGACTCATCCTGGGATTTCACTTTGGTTGACCAGCAGCCAGAGGATGTTGATTGGGGTGGTATGTGCCTTGCTGATTACAATGAGGACGGCTACATGGATGTTGCGGTTATGGGCGACAACGGTGATCCATACATCCTTGTTAATGATGCTGCCGGAGATTCAAGGTTCACAGCAACTGCTGCAATACTGCCTGGTTTGACTTCTAACGGAGCTGCAGTTCCTGCTTGTGGCGACTTCAACGGAGATGGTCATGCTGATATAATCACTGGCAACAGAGGGGATGGGTTGCGGTTGTTTGTTGGAGATGGTACAGGCACAGCAGGAGGTTTTTCTGATATGGGTGATATTGCAGACTCAAACAACAAGGGAGCAGGTGGCGGCAACCATGATGCCCTTGGGCAGTGGGCTGTCGATGTTGACCATGATGGTGATCTTGACCTTTATGCATTGGACTGGGCTACAAATGTGTATTATTATGAAAACAATGGTACAGGAAGCTTTGCAAATGCTCAGCTGGTTCCTGGTGCTTCATTATCTGTAGCCAACAGGGGCGACGGCTCTGTATGGGACTTTAACAATGACGGCATCCTGGACATAAGCAGGGGCGACTGGTCTGCAGCGCCGAATAATGCACATATTAACTTTGGCACAGGTAGCACAGCCTATGATACTGCATTTGGCACAGAGAAGAGCGCAGGCAATATTGCCACTGATGACAACCAGATGGACTGCAAAGGACCAGAGCATTTCAAGGACCTGACTATTACTGAACAGGCTATGGAAAGCACATACATATTTGAGAATAGCGATGCCAGCATAATAAACAACACAGACTCATTTGGGCAGAATGTTTATCTCTACATGGCTGTACAGAATTATACTTCTGGAGCATGGAGCACGATAAATACAATAGTGAATGAGAGCACAGCTAGGAACATATCAGGAAATGATATCCTTGACATGTCTTATATGTGGCTTGACTACAACAGCTGGAACACAACAAACTCAGGCTATGGCAATATGACCTACAGAGTATATATAGAGCTAAGGTCAAAGAACGGCTCAATGCTGAGGAATGATGACGGCTCATTGCTCAATATCAGCTATAATTTCTCAATAATTGCAGATACAGACGCTCCTGTCATGGAAGACATAGAGGTTGTTCCGCAGACAGACGGATATGGTCAGAACTTTACAATAAGTGCATACATAACAGACCAGACAGATGTAAGCAGTGCATGGCTGAACATCACTTATCCTGATCTTTCCAAGGCTATCATTAATATGAGCATATACCAGACATTCACATACCTAAACTATAAGACTTATCTATACAGGTATGTCTTCAACAAAAGCTGGCAGTGGGGCAATTACTCTTTTGTCGTCTTTTCTAATGACACAATTAGCCAGGAAACAAATTCCTCAGATTACAGTTTCTATGTGAGGGCTAATACAACTATGTCTCTGAACACAACCCTGCAGGATTACCCGCCAGAAACATATATTATTCCAAAGAATTCATTCATAAACAATACAGGTTTCACTAACATGAGCCTGCATCTCTTGATGCAGATTGTAAATGCCACACTTGACATAGTCAACACAACTGTGAATGAATCTCTGCCAAGGTATCTCCCTGCTGGCAGCAACCTGAATCTCACTTATATCTGGCTGAACAGCACCAACAACACAGGCTACTCAACCACCGGGATGTCCAATGGCCTATATTATCTCATTGTAAAGGTCCTATCGGACAATATCAACAGCAGCTCTGTGCTTGTTAATGACAATCAGACTTTGATGATGATTAACACAACATTCAATATTTCAATAGACACAGAGCCGCCGGTCATCAGCACGGTAGTTCTGAGTCCGCAGACAACAGGATACGGCAATAATGTGACAATCACATTCAATGTGACTGATAATGGAAACCTGGATGAAGTAAGGCTAAATATATCGCATCTGCCGGAAGTATCCCTTGACTTTAATATAAGCCCTGTTTCAGGAAACATCTATCAGTATGTATTCAATAATACGTGGTATCCTGGTGATTATAATGTAACTGTCTGGGCAAATGACAGCACGAGCAACAATGCAAGCGATTGGACTGTTTTCAAGGTTGCTGTCAATACAAGCATAAATACATCAACTTTCAAGGATATATACCAGCACGATGAAATAGTTGAGCTCACAAGCCCGTATGCCTGGTGGAATGCTACATGGACATACAGGGTGCCAATCAAGCTGAACAAGACATGGTTTAATAGGACCAATTTATTCCTTATAGAGAATTTCAACTTCACACATTATTTATCAACTCTTGGCATATCAGGAACATTTGACATAGATTCAATGCGAATAGTAGAGTATTATGAAAACGGCAGCATGAAGATATTCAACGAGTCCATGCAGGGCGACAGGAAATACGAAGTGCCATTCAAGAGCTGGCAGGATCCTGATTTTGACTCAATAAATAATGCAGTCTATAAGCTAAGGTGGAAGGCTGGTAATAAAACATATGGGGAATCTGAGAGGGTATTTCAGGTATACTTTGATATTGTGGAATCAGGCTCAAAAAGCTCAGTAAGCTATTCGTTTGAAGAGCCAAGGAAGTTCGTGATGCTGGCAAGAGAAGACAATCGCCATGAATATTTTGAGATACTTAATGGAGGTGGGCTCGGTGCTGTACAGACATGGTATGCTCCAATTGACAAAGGAAGCCAGGGCAGGGATGTTGGAATTGCTGATTTTGACAATGATGGTGATTATGATGTGGCAAACGGTGCAGACGGCACACTGTTTTACGAAGAGCAGACTGATTCAGTTAGTATAAGTTTCACAGATAGAGGTATTATTGGTGATGATATAGCTCCGCTCGGGACATATATAATGGGCATGGTAACAGGTGACTTTAACTATGACGGCAACATGGATTTTATTGCTGGAGGCAACAATGCACTTTATATGACATATTTTGGTCTTGGCAATGGCTCATTTTACAACAAGACCATTCCATACACATTTGGCGGCGCATCCAGGGGCAAGGATGCTGCTGACTTCAACAATGACCAGATAATAGACTTTGTAAGTTCAAGGAGCGACGGCAGGACATACTTATTCACAAATGACGGGAAAGGGAATTTTACAGTAACCTACTTGTTTGATGATGCTGGCGATACCTATTGTGTTGCAGCAGATGACTTTGACAATGATGGCAATGCAGATATCATCCGTGATTATGGCAATAGTAATCTGTTCTATCTGTACAGAGGCAATGGCGATGGCACTTTCCAGGCTTATGAAAATCCATTCAATGCATCCAGCTCAAACTATTTTGGCTGTGATGCTTATGACATAGACGATGATGGCAACCTCGATATACTTTATGTTCAGGCGAATACTGGCCAGTTATTTACAAGAAAAGGCAATGGTGATGGAACATTTGATTCAGAGGTTGAGGAATATGATTCTGCTTACAATGCAATCTATGGTCTTGCTACACCAAATGAATATGTTAAAAGCTATGCATACCAGCTTCCTGTTGAGACCAGGGCTGACACACAGATTCCATCCAAGGTATTGGACACAGGCCAGACTGGTTTTTATTCTTACATGCTCATCCAGATCCAAAACCAGACAGGTTCAGGCTGGAACACAATCAATACAATAGTTAATGAATCCTCATCAAGGTACATTACAAATAACCAGCTTATTGATCTTCGGGAAGTATTCTATGGTGCAGGCAACTGGAACACATCACAATATAGTTATGGGCTTTACAGAGTATATGTGGAGCTTAGAAATATCTATGGTCAGATAATTAAGAACCAGGACAGCAGCTACTTAAATGCATCATACCTTTTCAATATCAGCGCAGATACAATCCCGCCAAATATAACACAAGTAGTAATCTCTCCGAATATCACTGGCTATGGCAACAACATCACAATGACCATATACACCGAAGATTCAGATGGTGATTCCTCATGGATAAACCTGACTTATCCGGATAGCAGTTCAGAGATTATAAGCCTTTCAAAGACAACATCATTCCAGTTCAGTGGATGGACTAACAATACCTGGCAGTGGGGCGACTACAACATAACCATATATGTCAATGACACAACTGGCAACAATGCCTCTGTGAATACATCATTCAGGATAAGGGCAAACACATCAATGCAGGTAGCCACATTACAGGATATTTATCTCCATAATGAAATAGTGGAGCTAAGCTCACCTTTTGTCTGGTGGAATGATTCATGGAGCTATCGTTTCCCGCTCACACTTGATGCAAGGGATTATGTAAGAAACAATGTGATTGTGGATACGACAATCAATTTTACAGAGAAGCTTGACGACATGGGTCTTGTAAGAACACTTGATTATGATTCAATAAGGATTATTGAATATATGACAAACGGCTCTGCAAGGATATTTAATGCAAGCGCAGCAGGGAGCAAGAAATATGAAGTGCCGATTTATACTGTGAAGGACAGTGGTTATGATTCAGTCACAAATGCTTTGGTAGAGGTAAGCTTCCAGGCAAACGGCTCAATAGCAGCGCAGTCTGAGAGATATTATATTGTTTATTTTGATGTGGAGGAAAATGGCTATAAGGAGTCAGCAAATTACAGTTTTAGCATAAAGAGTACTGAATGCGACGAGCATTTCATTATCACAAGTGATAGGAATGGTGACCTTTATTACATCAGAAGCTATGATAACGGCTCTTTTGCTCCACAACAGTATGTTGGAGATGATGATACCCGCGTATGGGGGGTTGGGATTGCAGACTTTGATAATGACGGCGACTGTGACTTTGTCACTGGTGGTGATTCAGGGTTTATTGATTACTGGCAAAAGACAGGTTCTGGAAATAGTTTTGTTGTGAATTCAGATGCATGGAGTTTTACTGATTCCGGCTATGGGATGGACATTGCAACAGCTGACTTTAATAATGACGGCAATATGGATTTCATTATTTCAGGCAATAACAACCAGGGGAAAATCTTCCTTGGAGACGGCACAGGCAGCTTCCCGAATGATTATGCATTCACATTGGCAGGAACAGGCAGGGGAAAGGATGCAGCAGACATAAACAATGACGGCAACATGGATTTTGTGTTTGGAGACTCAGTTGGCAATATATATTGGTATGAGGGACAGGGAAATGGCTCATTTGTAGAGCATGACCTGGTCTGGGACATTGGCAGCACTGCATATGGTTTATTGTCTGCTGACATAAACAAGGACGGCAATGTTGATATATGCGCAGCAGAGGGAAATGCCAGGATATATTGTAGATTTGGCCATGGGGACGGCTCTTTTGACTCTGCATTCTATACAGGACGTGACCCAGGCAACTATGCTCCAATGGATGCATATGACATTGATAAGGATGGGGATATGGACATCATAGCTAATTATTATTCTGGTGAAAGAGTGTATTATTATGTAAATGACGGCAGCGGGACATTCAGCAACTATGCTTCAAATCCAATAGGTTCAGCTGTTGGCCAGGATAGGATGGGAATCGCTGTTCCTGATGAGATAATGGCAGAAAACATTACTTTGGGAAATGCGGAAGTTAAAGCGCAGACATCTGCAATCAGCGCAGGCAGGAATATAGGCAGTACAGACATGGACTATTACATAACAATGGAGATACAGCATTTCAATGTCTCATGGAATAACACCAACACCATAGTCAATGATACTACAACAGGTAATGTAAGGAGTATTGGTACTGATAGCCTGATAAATTTCAGGCAGATATTCACAGATGCAGGCAACTGGAATACCACCACAAGTACATATGGGCTGTACAGAATATTCATTGCGCTCAAGGATCCATGGGGAAAAATCCTTGTGAATGATGATCAGTCAAACATGAGCAGTTGGTATGAATTCAACATCAGCCCGGATACAACACCGCCAAATATCACCTCTTTTATAATCCAGCCAAATGTGACAGGTTATGGGAACAATGCAACAATAGAGATAACAGTGACAGACCAGTCAGCAATTAGTCTTGCCTGGGCAAACATCACTTTCCCGGATTCAAGCACAGCCATATATAATCTGACTCCTGTCACTCAGCTCAGACATAGGTTGATATTTGGCGACACATGGCAGAATGGAAGCTACAATGTGCAGGTATTTGTCAATGATTCCTCTGGGAATACAAATAACATATCTGGTTCACTAAAAATCATTGCCAATTCAACATCAAGCATATTCACTGTCAAGGATGTTTACTACAGCGATGAGATGGTTCGCCTGACACATACTGCTGAATGGTGGAATGACACCTGGAACTATCGTGTTGATTTAAGCGTTGATACAGGATATGCTCCAAGAAATTCAGTAGTGAAGAAGATACTGAATTTCACTGAACTTTTGAACCAACTTGGTGAATCAGGAACAATTGACAAGGATTCAGTAAGAGTCACCAATTCCACTGGCGGGCTCTTATCCAGTGATGTTGTAAGATGGCTTGATTCAGGGACAGCCATGGTAAGATGGAAGTTGACTGATGGTTCTATTCTGGACAAAGAGACGACCTACACTTATTATGTGTATTTTGACACAACTGCCAATGGCAACAAGGATACTACAAGTGATTCAATGCCAAAAGAGTACATTATCTGCGCAGGTTCTGACAGTGGCGGGAATGGAGATTATCATTATGCCTACAATCAATATAATGGCAGTTTTGGTGCGTGGACAGACAATGCTACAGGTCACTATGAAAGACGTGTTCATATAGCTGATTTTGACAATGATGGGGACTATGATTTCTTTTTGTCTGACGATACAGCAAATTCTTTTAAATATTATGAAAACAATGGTGATTCTTCATGGGACTTTACAAACACTTTTAGCTATAGCAACCCAGGGGCATGGGCAGGGATGTGCCAGGGTGATTACAATGAGGATGGGTATCTTGACCTAGTTATACAGACTGTTGGCGGCAATCTGCAGCTCTTAAGAAATAAACAGGATGGCTCTTTTACAATTGTGGATCTGGGTATTGATGTTGGCACAGGCGGGGAGAGACAGGTTGCCTGTGGTGATTTCAATGGCGATAATAATATGGATATAATTGCCAATACCCAAGGTCGGCTTACTTATCTCTATCTTGGTGATGGCACAGGGACAGCATCATCGTTTACTGATGCAGGTGCCATCAATTCCAGAAACCTGGACACTCATGGGATGTTTGTTGTTGATTATGACAATGATGGCGACCTGGATTTATTTATCCAGGGTGCAGCAGCTAATATATATCTTTACAGAAACCAAGGTACAGGGACATTTACTGAAATATTCATTAATACAGGGACTGGTCTGGATAAAAATGACTGGGGTGATGGTAGTGTATGGGACTTTAATAATGATGGCATCCTTGATATCAGCAGGGGGGACTGGACAGGAACTCCAAGTCCTGCACAGATGAACTGGGGTAATGGAGACCCATCTGACAATTATGGGTTTGACAGTGTTTCAACACTGACTAATCTTGATACAGACAACCACATGGACTGTTCTGGCCCAGAGTACCTGAAGGATATCTCCATAACAACAGGGATTGCAGATTACTCAACAGTTGTAGCAGGTACAGTGAACACTAATATATCCTACACTCTGAACAAAGGTTCAACAGAGTTCTATCCTAATCTGCTAATACAGATACAATATTACAATGGCACTTCATGGAACCATGTGTCAACTATTGTAAATAATAGCCAGAGTTTGAATCCAAATGAGTTAATCAATTTGAGGGCAGTGTTCAACAGCTATGGCGCCTGGAATACAACCAACAGTACAAGCGGCACGTATAAGTTATTAATGCAGTTGAGTGCTCCTAATGGTTCTATACTTCTTAATCAGGACGGTACTTACATGAATGCAAGTTATATATTTACCATATTCAAGGATGAAGAGCCTCCAAAATATTCAGATGTAATCCAGGTTCCGTCAGGCAGGATATATAGGGGTCAGAATGTGACGTATGCAGCATATTGGACAGACAATTTTGCTCTTGGTCAGGCCTGGCTTGCAACCAATGAAACAGGCAACTGGACCAATAACACCATGGCCCAGATACTAAACATGACTGACAATGTATCATGGTCAAATTTTACAGTGAATATCAATGCTTCAATAATGCCGGGAATACTGGGGTGGAAAATATATGCTGATGATTATTATGATAACCTAAATGTTACACCAGCAAACATTACTGAAATCTGGGCATGGATAAAATTAAACCAGAGTATTGCGCAGCCAAATGCAACTTATATTCATGAGGATGTAACATTTAGGTGTCAGGTCATTGACTATAATTTATCTGATTCAATGCAGGGTGTGAATGTCACTTTTGATTCTGATTTCTATGCAGGAATAGGTTCTGCGCTCACTGACAGTGATGGCTGGGCATCAATAGTTTATCAATATGAAAATGCTGTTGGCATTGATACAGTCCATTGCAGGATACATGACCAGCAGTACTTTAATGTGACAAATATTACTATGATGAACATTACAATCAATGCAACAGCAGCTGATGTCAATCTGAATATCTGGGATTCAGCAGATTTGGAAAATACAACCAAGTATGAATTTGAGCAGGTGTTTTTCTTTGCCAATTTCACAGATAAATATGGCAGTACGATAAACGGCACATGCAATCTCTCTATTGATTCCGGGCAGGTTTTCAATATGACACAGAACAGCAGTTCAGGTCATTATTACTATAACAGGACATTCAATATGACTGGTGTATATTACTGGGAAACAACCTGCATTGCAAATAACTCCATACCAATTACCAGGAACGATACAGTGGTTATCAATGATTCCCTTGGACCTTTAATTTATCTTGAAGCACCACTCAATAACACTAATGTAAGCAATGGGCAGATAATATTTTATTATAATGTGACAGATCCAAGTGGTGTGTTTAATTGTTCATTGATTCTCAATAATGAGGTTTACCAGACAAAAAATAACATAACCATGAACCTGACACAGAATTTCACGACTGATAATATCTTTCCGACACTGTATAACTGGAGTGTTAACTGCACTGATAATAGCACACTGCAGAATGAGGGTTCTTCTGAAATATTCAATTTAAGCATTCTTGGATCTTTTTTGAATCTTTCTTGGAACTCTTATCCTGACAAATTATTTAGGAATGACATTAACCAATTATTCAGTATAAATATAACTAATCTTGGAAATAAAAACGCAACAAGTACCAATGTAACAATTATATTTCCATATAACTGGTCCCTTGTTCCAGGCAACACAAGTTTGGTGCAGCTCGGAATATTGATTCCAAACGAGACACGCACAGTATCCTGGTATCTGAATGTCGGCAGCAATGCAAGCTTTGGCATACAGAAAGTTAATGTTACAGCAAATGCTTCATTGCAGAGCACAGTCAATATATCTGCCAATGTAACTGTCGGAGGCATTGATGTAATGGTTGATAGTATTATTGCTCCAACCAATGGTTCGTGCCTTGTAGATACTATTACTCAAATACAGGCAAATGTTACTAATTTGGGTGACAATTTTACAAATTTATCTGTTGAATTGCTGATAGATGGAATATACTATGATACTCAGATGTTCACAAACATAACCGCAAATTGGACCAGGCTTGTCAATTTTAGCTGGTCAGCCCAGTACGAAGGTTATATAAATATATCAATACTGGCCAATAAATCAAGTGATGCTTCTAAGGACAACAATATGAAGTCAATATTCGTTAACAGACGTTTTGTTAATGTTTCTCTAGATGCTTTTTCACATTATACAGATAAAGGCAGTTTTAATCAGTCTATTATCGCCAGGTATAATGTTAACTGTTCTGTAAACAGGACAATGAGTGTGTATTCTTTTGTTGACAACGGCTTCAATGCCAGTGGTTTTAGTATTAACCCAACAGATAATATGTCTGTGTCAGGTAGTTTTGATGGATGGGTTTATTACTGGAGCTTTAACATGACTGCATTAAACAAAATAAATATCAGTTATATTATACAGGCAAATACCACAGACTACTATGCAGGCAGGAATGCAGTTGCGGGTATTGACCCAAAATGATGAAGAATGATGATTTTGTGCACTTAATCTGCTATCCCAATCAGCTATCCCATTAGAAAACATTAATTTTAGTTGTTGGATATTGCAGACAAATCTTGCAGACAAATCTCAAGTAAGAAAAAACTATCAAGGATACAAATAAACTCTTTCAGTACTGATTACATCGGGTGTGACAAATTGAGTCAGTGTCGAAACCCCAATTTTTGGGATGAAATTCAGTCTGACCAGTTCATCTTCTGTTATCTGTCTAGGCGATTCGTAGCACATCTTAATAATATCCCCTCTTTGCAGGTTGCCTGGCACATGGTTTGTCCCCTCCTGCTCATAAGTAACAGCAAAATATCCTTCTCCCTGGCGATAAGGGGTTATGGTTATTGAATTTTCAGGCAGATAATTACTCTTGGTCATATTTGCATTGATGTTATAATAAGCCAGAGTGGTGCCGGTACTATTGTGAAAACTGCCGGATAATGATATATTAAATTGACCGCCAGTGATATCGACTCCTAATGGTGTACTGATTTCTTCGCCAGAACCAAGCAACAGAATAGCATGTGTATCATTCACTGCAAATTCATCATCAAGACCATCATCATCATAATCCTCTTACAATAGAACAGGGTTTTTAAAAATCCTGAAATAAGCACTTCCTACAGGATTATCATTTGATGAAATTGTACTGGCAGAATCAGCATCTGTTCTATAAGCTGAAATAAAACCATATGAACCAATGTTGAGTCTTGTTATATTCATTCCAGATGTAGAATCTGTTTCACTTAGGTTAACAAGTGTACCATTATCATTTCTTATCTGTACATACACATAACCTGCACTGCTAAGATTAAACATCATGTAATGATCACTTGCTGGTGTCTCATTATAGGGATATGGGCATATTGTACTACTCAATGAGCAGACCCAGACATAATCTGTCAGACCATCATCATCAAGATCAACCTCTGTATCTCTTGTAGTCGAGAGATGGTTGATTAGTTTAGGAAGTCCTTCTGATGTATCTCTTCCTTTGTAGTTCTCAAGTTCAGGCATCAACTCTTCGTTCCAGGTGTTGTATCCATTTGAATTATTTTTTTGACATAAACTATTTTTACCTCTATATTTAAGCGTAGAAGTCATGTCTTTGGTATTGAATGTAAATATAATCTGGGATATTTTGATTGCATCAGAACCAGGAGATAATTTAACTATCTGTTGGAAATCAGTAAGATTGCCGTTTCTGCCATCTATTCCTGATACTTCAATCACTCTTGCGTTAGTAGATATCTGGCTTCTTGCCTGTTGTCCTGTTGCCAGGCTTTGTTCCTGCAGACTACCTGCTGTCTGGATAAGAACACCAGCTGCAATAGCTGCAACTAGGAGCATTGCTATAAATATTATTAGCGTACCAACGCCCATCTCTCCTTTTTTTGTTTTAGACATTTTGTTATGACTGTATACTATTTACACCATTAATATATACATTATATATTAACTTATATATAAATATATTGAAAAAAACAGCTATTTTATTGCTATATTAGTATGATTCATGTATTTTTGGCTTATATTTCTAGATGCAAATTACAATAATATCCTATGAATCATAATGAAATCATGGAAAAATAATAAAATCATGGAAATTCAGTTGGTTAGATTAAATTATGCATCGACTTTCATCCTTAACAAAATAACTATTGTTACAATCACACCATACATTATAAGAAGTATATCCAATGGTATGTATCTTGTAAGCAACATTATTATTCCAAGTAAAAGGGCAAAAAGTCCTGTCATGAGAAACAAAGTCTCAACCAATGTCTTGACAAATTCTTTTTTAAGACAATACAATGCACCAACTGTTGCATTTCTTACATCGCTTATCTTTTTCTTTATTTTATATCTTTGATTGAAATACTCAACAACCATCTGCGATATCAAATCAACGTAATTTGAGACATTGTCAATTTTAGATTTTTTCTGTTTCATTTTTTACGCTTTTTAGTTACTGCAACTGCAGCAGCCCCAATTGCAACTCCAAGGCCTGTTGCAATGGCCATTGCTTTTTTTGGATTTTTTTTTGCAAATTCTTTTATTTTTTTCTCTTGTTTTTTAAACTTTGCCTGAGCTTTTTTCAGTTCAAGTTTTGCTTTGGTTTGCATTTTTTTAAGTTCTAATTTTATTTTTTCATTTGTTTTTTTTTTGCTAGTAGTTTTAGTTGCACTTTTTTTTTTAGCCATTGTAAATCACCCCTTGATTTCATTCTGATAATTTTATTACACTTATTTAATATATATAGTTTTGGTTTAATTGAGCACATCCGGAATAACACAGTTATGTATACTGACACCTGAACACCAGATAGTTTGCCAACAACAAACTTTAGCTCGTCCATGGACAAGCTAAGTCAGCATGAGCATCGATTGTTTGACAATCGTGCTCGAAGCTTAAGTTG
>Ga0114931_10004885_pt1 | contig 16647 bp, 10 predicted proteins | sample 2SBtaG_FD_89579 | JGI IMG/M metagenome (GOLD analysis project Ga0114931, IMG submission 89579) | Deep subsurface microbial communities from Kolumbo volcano to uncover new lineages of life (NeLLi) - 2SBTROV14_V59a metaG | ecosystem: Environmental > Aquatic > Marine > Volcanic | place: Kolumbo...
CGTCAGTTCCATCTGGATGTGACGGTTCCCAACGATCCGATGGCGAAGGCGTTGGCGGTGCGGCTGCACGTGTACGCGCGCTTCACGGGCGTGGTTTACTTTGATGACCTGACGGTGGAGAAACTGAATGTTACCGCCATAAAGGATCCGCAGGATAATGCTATTCCCAAAACTTACGAGCTGGCGAACAATTATCCGAATCCGTTTAATCCGTCTACAACTATAGAATATGGATTGCCGAAAGCCGGTCACGTATCCATAAAAATATATAACGTGCTCGGGCAAAAAGTCAGAACTCTTCTGAACGGTCAGCGGCCTGCCGGTCGTTTTAAAGTAGTATGGAATGGCCGGGATGATTTCGGCAATAACGTGAGCAGCGGAATGTACTTCTACCGGTTAAAGACGGATGCGGCTGTTCTGGTGAAAAAGATGATTCTGCTAAAATAGGATTATATTGCCGTTGGTAAGCCTTTATTGGGGGCGTCCTTTTAAGCGCCCCCAATATTATCATTGATTTTTCAGGCAAACACGAATCGTTAAAAAAATGTCAATAAATTGACAATTCCCAAAAGAATTAACCATATTTAAGGGATAAAATTTAGTTTTGCCGAGAGGTCTCTTTCAAGCTTCCGTTTATAAAGTTAAAATAAACAAACTGTTACCAAGAGTTTTTTAGCGGAAAAAAGTGTCGTGTAAATCCCTAAATTATTGTAAATGAGAGGTCTCCCTTGATTCCAAAGCATTTTCATTCTCCCATAAGCATTTTGATTCTACTGTTTTTGGGAATATCTGTGGTCAAACTTCCAGCCGGCACCACAGGTAAAATATCAGGAAATGTCATCGATGCCCGTACCAAAGAACCACTCATTGGGGTCAATATTCAAATTTTGGGAACAACCCTTGGTGCATCCACCGATGACGACGGTGTCTATTTTATTCTCAATATTCCGCCGGGAGTTTACCAGGTGGAAGCCACTTATGTGGGATACGCTTCCCGGATTTTTAAAAACGTAAAGGTTTCGGTGGATCAGACCACAAAAATCAGTTTTGAACTTCAGGAAAAAGCCATTGAGGGCGAAACTGTAGAAGTCGTTGCCGAACAGCCCATAATTAAAAAGGATTTAACATCCACCGAATCGCGGGTAAGCGGTAAACAGATTGAACTGCTCCCCATTGAGGATGTGGCCACGGTTGTCAATTTGCAGGCAGGCGTGGTGGAAGGCCATTTCCGTGGAGGGCGGTCAAATGAGGTTAAATACCTGATTGATGGCGTATCCGTCAACGATGTTTTTTCCGGCGCCTCGGCTTTGCAGCCCGAAACCAATAGCGTTGAGGAAGTGCAGGTTTTAGTGGGCACATTTAATGCCGAATACGGAGAAGCGCTTTCGGGCGTCGTCAATCAGGTCACGAAAATAGCGGGAAATAAACTTACCGCCAGGTTCTCGGGATATTCGGGAGATTATGTCAGCAGCCATTCGAATTTATTCCAGCACATCGAGGATGTTTCGCCCACCAGCAATTATAACTTTCAGGGAAGTTTGAGCGGACCCATCCCGGGAACAAACAGGAGCCTGAAGTTTTTTCTGGCGGGCCGTTATTTTTATGACGACGGGTATATCTATGGGCGCAGGGTTTTTAATCCTTCGGATTCATCCAATTTTTCTGCCAACAATCCAGCCGATTGGTTTATTGGAAATACCGGGGACAGTTCATTCGTTCCAATGAATTTTGACCGCCGGTTTTCGCTCCAGGGAAAACTTTCTATCAAAGTGTGAAACTCTTCCAAAGGGATCACTTTGAATGCGCTTTACCAGAACAAAAAATTCCGTACTTATAATGGTGAGGACCATCTGTTTAAACTGAATCCTGACGGTGATTATAAGCATTTTCAGGATAGTTTTTTAGGCAGCGCAAGTTACACTCATATATTTAGCGCGTCCACGTTTCTTGACCTGCTTGGTTCCGTTTTTACCACTAAAACTCAACAATACGTTTTTAAAAATCCTTTGGATCCCCGCTACGTAAATCCCGACAGAAAAAAAGATGTCAGCGGAAACGCTTTTCTGACCGGCGGCACTCAGAACTGGCAGTTCCGCCACACCACCACCACCACCACCGGGAAAATCGATTTGACCTCTCAGGTAACCCCCATACATTTGCTGAAAGGCGGCCTGGAGTTTGACTATCATACGCTGAATTATAGGGATTTTCAAATCCATGTGGATGCGACCAGCGGATTTAAGCCCGCGCTGCCCAAACCGGGGAGTTTTGATTTTAATACATATAAAAATCACCCTTACCAATTTGCCGCTTACCTGCAGGATAAAATCGAGCTGGAATATCTTATCGTCAATCTGGGCATTCGTTTTGATTACTTTGAACCGGATGGCCAGGTCCTGAAGGACCCCAATAAAATTGCGGAGCTGGATACATTGCAGCCGCCTTTTCCCGGCGCGTTTGTCAGAAAAGCAAGTTCCAAATCGCAGGTTAGTCCTCGCTTCGGCATCTCATACCCGATCTCCAGTCGCGGGGCGATTCACATTTCCTACGGGCATTTTTTCCAGGTGCCACCGTTTGAATTTTTGTACAAAAACCCCAATTTCCGGGTGCCTTTAACCGGGAATTTCCCCGAGTTTATCGGAGATATTATCGGGAATGCCGACTTGAAGCCGCAGCGGACTGTAATGTACGAAATCGGTTTACAGCAACAACTTTCTTCGGATTTGGGAGTTACTCTGACCGGCTATTATAAAGATATTCGCAACCTGTTGGGAACCGAAATACATACAAAAAACGAATTCAGGAAATTTGCAAAGTATATTAACCGTGATTACGGCACGGTACAGGGGATATCCGTTTCTTTTGAAAAACGGCTGCGAAACGGTTTTGGCGGCAGTATAAATTATACCTACCAGGTAGCTAAAGGCAATGCGTCTGACCCGAACGATGCGTTCAACAAAACTCAGGGGCAGGGGGGCAAGGTGGTGGAACTGAATAAACAACTGGTTCCCCTGGATTGGGACCGCCGGCACGCGCTGAATTTTACGCTGACTATCGGCAAACCGGGTGATTTTGTGGGAAGTTTTATCGGTCAGCTTGGTTCGGGACTACCATATACCCCATCATTTTTTAATCAGAGAACCGGTCTGGAGAACAGCGACAATCGCCCCATGTTCTTCAATGTGGATTTCTTTTTGACCAAACAGTTCAGGAAAAATTTTTCAATTTTTGCCAAGGTATTTAACCTGTTCGACCGGGCTAACGAAAAACAAGTTTTCACCGATACCGGGAGAGCGACGACCACTCTGGAACTCACCCGGGCGCAGCAGCAGCCGAGGGGCGTGAACACATTGAAAGAATTTTTCACACGACCGGATTTCTTTTCCGCGCCGCGCCAGATTGTTTTCGGCCTGACCTATGGCTTTTAATCGGAAAGAGTGCCGTGATCACTGTAAAAGGGGGAATCCGACAGGTGTTAAATGGGAGAATTAACAGTAACGATACTTTAGAGGTTTAAAGTGGGTAGCAAAAAACGATTAAACCGTTTTTTTACGGTTCTGATTCTGACAGGAATTTGCGCTGCAAATGTTGCCGCTCAACGAATTGTCGATAAAAACAAGGGAAACCACAACTATGCCAAAAAAGGATTTATGGATGGCAACCTGGTCGGGACAATTTACTATAATTTTGGCGAAGTGGCGGATTGGCTGAATGAACCCAGCCGCAGCGGTGTTTGGCCTAAAGGCACTACTCATACCTATGTTGACGGCGTCGCGATTATTGTCCAGGCAGAAACGCAGGATCCCCAGGGAAATGTTATTCATCCGTTAGAGACCAACTATTACGAATTTACCCGTCACGATCCGGCAACCGGCGTTACCTACGGATGGTGGCCGTTGCCGGGCTACGCTAATCCGTTTCAGTCCAGCCCCGCCCGAAGCGATGATCCCAATACCTGGCCGGCTCACTGGCCAGACAGACCCGGTGATTGGGATGGTACCTGGAATGGCTTCTTTGGTAAAGGAGTACTCAACGCGGATGTGGAAACCTATTTTGTGATGGACGATAATGAAGACCGACAGTATGCTCTGGAAAATGGCTTTTACCCTGACCCGGCCGATCCGGACCGGGGCGGACTGGGAATGCAAGTTCGCGCCCGGGGCTTTCAGTGGTCGCAGGTACTGGCGGAAGACGTCATCTTCTGGTTTTACGAGATAACCAATATGGGGAACACGGACTATGATAAAGCCCTCTTTGCCCAGTATGTGGATTGGGGCATTGGCGGGCATGATAATTCCTCAAACAATGCGGGCGACTTTGATGTCCTCCTCGATATTTCCTACGCATGGTCCACCGTTCCTTTCGGCAGCCCGGGGATGTGGAGCCCGGTGGGATTATCCGCATACGCCTTTTTGGAAAGCCCCGGGGTTTCCAATGACGTTCGGGATAATGACGAAGACGGACTGACGGATGAGAAAAGGGATAACAATGCCGAAAAATTTATTACAAGCCCTTTTACGGATCCGTTTCTAACCGACGTGGCGCAGGACACCGCGAAATTTCGGGAGTTTTATGGTTTTCCCTGGCGTCCCCACTGGGATGCGGATGAAAACGCCAATTGGCGTCCCTTTACCGATCTCAATGAGAACGGCAAATGGGATGAAGGGGAACCGTTAAATGATGACGTGGGAACGGACGGATTGGGGCCTTTCGACGAAAACTATACCGGTCCGGACTTGGATGGCACGGAGGCAAATGGGCGTCCTGACCAGGGAGAGCCGGACTTTGGCATTCTGGACAAGGATGAATCCGACCAACTCGGCCTGACCGGTTTTGAGATTTTTCCCGTTCATAAATACGAACTTCTGAAAGATGAGGAGAACTGGAACGTACTCTCTTCTTTGCCGGCGCCCAGCGGCGGAGAACTGGTGGGCGTCAATCTCGCCAATTTTTTCTCCTCATATCTGTTTCATCTTTTCGGGAGAGATACCTACAGCGCGGTTACCGGGAAGGTTCAGGAAACCGGAGAAACCCAGCGGTTTTCCATGGCGCTGATTTTCGGTATCGACCAGGAAGATGTTTTTCGCCGGAAAAGGACGGTTCAGCAAATTTACAACGCGAATTATCGGTTTGCCAAGCCGCCGGCAAAACCCATCGTAAAAACAATACCCGTCGATGGAAAGGTAACGCTTTACTGGGATAACCGGGCCGAGAAGTCCTTCGATCCGTTCCTGCAGAGAGTTAATTTTGAAGGATACCGCATTTACCGCAGTACTGAACCGAATTTTCTGGAAAACAAGCTGATTACCGACGCCTTCGGCAAGGCGACTTTTCGCAAACCCATCGCCCATTTTGATTTGAAAGACGGCGTCACCGGTCTTCATCCCATCGATGTAAACGGCGCCCGATTCTATTTGGGAAATGACAGCGGCCTGAAGCACTCATATATCGATTCCACCGTTGAAAACGGCCAGACTTATTACTACGCGGTAGTTGCGTATGACAAGGGGTTCACCAACACAACCATCAAAGGTGATTTTTTAGGAATTCCACCTTCCGAAACCACCAGTATTATCAAAATTGGCATCGATGGTAGCATCAAAACGGACATTAATACCGCCGTAGTCATCCCGCGGGCTCCGGCTGCCGGTTTCATTCCGCCTAAACTGGATACCTTTACCCACAAGGGACCGGGAACCGGGCAGGTATTAATCAACATTATAGATCCGGACTCGGTCAGAGATGGCCACACGTATCGCCTGGAATTCAAAAATAATTCGCCATTTCAGAACGATTCGGACCCGTTCTATCGTTTGATCGATTACACCGAAAATGATACGCTGATTCAATCTACAAAAATTACCTCAAAAGATGAGCAAACTTTTGTGTTAGACGGTTTTTCCATTAATATTAAAAATGATCCGGAAGTGAGCATTGACAAAGAAAAAACCGGTTGGAAGAAGGGCAAAAGTAATTTGATCGCTGTGCCGGGGTTCGACCCCCGTTTTGCGCCGGCCTATCAAAACAGGCGGGTAGATTTTCCGGAAGATTTCGAGATCGAGTTTAAGCAGCCCGGAGAAGGCGATCTCTCTTTTCCTGCCACCGGCTTCAGCAAACCGCAACCTTCAAATATTGTTGTTAAAAATCTGACGGATGATATCGACCATGTTCAATTTATTTTTCGGGATGTTAATAAGGATGAAATTTTTAACGCGGGAGATGCCATTTTTATTGTGTCGGGGGATTCTCTCCTAAAACCGGCAACCTCTTTTGCCAATGTTAGCGTCAGCTGGTCGTTAACGTTTATAAAGGACACGACCATCGCGGAGGAAAACCAACGGCTGCCGCAGCCCGGCGATGTGTACCGGCTGATCACCCGGAAACCGTTTCGTTCCGGTGAGTTTTTTGAGTTTACCACTGAATCGCCTAAATTAAGTATCACCAAAGCGAAATCCGATCTGGACAAAATAGCCGTGGTGCCGAATCCTTACGTGGGCGCCGCTTCCTGGGAACCGGCAAACCCCGGGGTGGTGGGCCGCGGAGAGCGACGATTATATTTTATTCATCTGCCTGCCAAATGTACGATTCGTATTTATACCATCAGCGGTCATCTGGTGCAAACGCTACAGCACCACAGTACCATCGATGATGGACAGGAACCCTGGAATTTGGTTTCCCGCGACGGAATGAATATCGCCTTCGGCGTTTATGTATTTCACGTGGACGCGCCGGGGATCGGCAAAAAAATTGGCCGGTTTGCTATTATCAAATAAGGCGGAAAAACCGGTTACCCGGTTACCAAAGTATTTGTTTTTACCTGTTTTAATTGAAATTGAGTCATAAGGATTTTGGTATGGAAACACGAGTTTTAAGAGCGTTGCTGATAGCGGCAGCATTTCCGTTATTGCTGTTCGGCCAGGGGAGTACCACTAACGTATCAAAAACCGGAACGGTGGCTTCTTCTTTTCTGGAAATTGCCGTGGGCGCGCCCGCGGTGGGAATGGGCGGCGCGTTTGTCAGCCTGGCGAATGACGCCACCGCCCTATATTGGAACGTCGCCGGAATTGCCAATTTACAAAAAAGAGAATTTATTTCGCTGCACACCAGTTGGATTGCTGAAACCAGCTTCAATTATGCCGGACTGGTGATGCCCATGGGCAATTTTGGAACCCTGGGATTCAGTTTTACCTCTCTCTCTATGGGAGAACAACCGGTTCGCACCGTCGAAAAACCGGAAGGCACCGGTGAATTTTTTGATGCCAGCGATATTGCTCTGGGCGTCTCCTACGCGCGAAAACTGACGGACCGTTTTTCCTTGGGGCTTACCGCCAAGTACATCCAGCAAAAAATCTGGCACATGACGGCCAACGGTTTTGCCATCGACGCCGGCACCTCGTTTCACACCGACCTTTTGGGCGGTATAAACATTGGCGCATCCATCACCAACTTTGGCACTTCCATGAAGCTTTCCGGCAGGGATACCCGGCAATTCGGCCGCATCGATAACACTAAACTGGGTTCAAACGACCGGATACCCAGCAACATTGAACTGGATTCCTGGGATCTGCCGCTTCTCTTTCAATTCGGCCTCTCCACAAACGCCATAGACCGTGAAGGCTACCGCTGGACCATCGCTGTGGACGCGCTCCATCCTACCGATAACTATGAAAGTGTTAATATCGGTACCGAATTCGCCTACAACGATATATTTTACCTGCGCGGCGGCTACAACTCCCTGTTTTTAAGTGACAATGAAGGCGGCTTTTCCTTTGGTTTTGGCTTAGCTACCAGTACTCTGCTTACCAATGCGACCATTAAAATTGATTATGCCTACCGGGATATGGGAAGGCTGCAAACCGTGAATGTTTTCTCATTGGGACTGGCTTTTTAGAGGGCAAAACAAAAGTGTCCGGCTTAAACCATTTACTTTTGTGTTAAGTTATGAATTGATAAGCAATGGATGGGTTGCGAATGTGTATTGGACTTGAAACGGGTGATTTGATTCAAAATCACCATTTTGGCTCCAGGAGATTTTTCGATTCGCTCAAAATGACACCAATCGGGTCATTTCGACCGAAATGAGGCTTCTTGAGCCGAATGGAGTGGAGAAATTTCTGCTCCAAATTAAAGTTTATATATTTGGTCCAGGCTTAACCGGACATTAATGAGGGCAAAATTTTAGTGAACCAGAATCGATTTAACTATGCTATGGGCGCATTTTTGGCCATGGTTGTCATCACCATGGCGGTCCGCCCGCTGGAAGGAAAGGATAGCGCCGTAATCAGTTACGCTGCATTGACCCGGGAGCGGATGGATACCATTACGGTAGCCCGGGTGGGCAACCTCAAGATTCGCGCCCGGGAATTTCTCCTTTCCTATGAGTACGGTCCCGCCTTTGTGAAGCGGGGTGAAAAACCGCTCAGGCATTATTTGGAATTTATGGTTAACGAAAAACTGCTGGCGTTGGACGGCCTTAGAAAAAATCTGCAAAATTCCCGGCAAGTCAAAGAATCGCTGCAGGAAATCGTCGGTGACCTGGCCACGGAAGAACTCTTTAAAGACGATGTGATGAGTAAGGTTAAAATTTCGGATAGCGAAATGAAACAAGCCATCGCCAGAGAGAAGAAACATATTGCCATCAAGTGGTTGTTCACCACCTCCACAAATCGAATGAAATATCTAAGGCGGCAAATTGGAAACGGCCTGCCGTTTGATTCCCTGTTTGCGTTGCAGCTGAATGATTCCGTGACGGCCGATGACCGTTCTTTGGAAACCACCGCCTTCAAGTTGCATATGCGAAATCCCGCTTTGGCGAAAATAGTGGACACGTTGACTCTCGGGAAAATTTCCCGGCCCATTAACGCGCCGGATGGCTGGTATTTTGTACGACTGATGAATTCCTGGACGAATCCTGTAACAACAGAAAGCGAACAAAACAAGCTTCGTTATGAAGCGCGCCGGGCGCTGTTCCAGCATAAAATGGATGTGTTATCGGATCAGTATATCAAAAAAATGATGCGGGATTCCGATCCCGTTATTATCAAAAAAACGGTTGTGTTATTGCGTTCGATTATAGGAGAAAAAGTTTTATCGCTTAAAAAAATTACAGATTGGAATTTAAACAAGCAAATATTGGAAGAATTCGGCCCGGTGGATATTTCGGAAGTGGCCGCCCGCGGTGAGATGCCGCTGGTGCGGATGCGCGACGGGACAATCCAGTTAAAAAGGTTTTTAACCTGGTATCGCACCCGGGAGACAAACATTAAGTTAAACACTTCTTCCCGTGGCGGATTCTTATTTTCCTTGCAAAAACTGATTTGGCGCATGGTGCGGGACGAATTGTTAGTGCGGCGCGCCTTCAACGCGGGGCTTCAGGAACGCAAAATTGTCGTGACCCAAAAAGAATGGTGGAGGGACAAGCTGTTGTTCGCAGTTGAGAAATCCGATTTGATACGCTCCTTGCATACCGATGATTCTGCATTGCGAGCCTTCTACCGGAAAAACATTCGCCAATATCGAAATCGTTCGGGCAAGAAAGAACCTTTTGAAAAAGTGAAAGATGATGTGCGGCGTGATTACTATGTTCAGGAAGCGAATAAGAAATTGCTGCACCGGATTTTGCGGCTGAAACAGCATTACAAAATAGTAATAAATAACGCTGCCCTGAAATTCTTGTCCCGGCGTTACCGGTTAAAACGGGAACCTGAAGCCGTGGAGTTTTATGTTGTTAAAAAGGGCGGTACGTTTCCCCGTCCGGCTTTTCCTTCGATCGATTTTGCCTGGAAATCCTGGTACTAAAAAAGCGGTTTGGTTGAGGATATATGTTCTGTGGAGAAGGCTATTCTGTGGCGGGCTATATTAATTCGGGCACGGCCAATCTTGTCATGATTGGCCGCGGAGTCAAAACGCCGGAGAATAAAAAACATCGGAAGAATTTTGTCCTGGCGGGTTTTTTCCCGCTTTACTTAATATTTCTGGCGTTTCTGTTCTCCGGTTGTCAACGGAAAGCCACGGAACACCCGCGTCTGGTTTACTGGTCTTCCAATAATTCTGCCGAAATTAAGTTTGCTTCCACTATAACGGCGGAATGGAACCTAACACATCCCAATCTGCCGGTTCAAACTCAACCGGTTCCGGAGGGACAATCCAGCGAAGAAATTATTCTCGCCGCCGTTGTGGGGAAGACCACACCTGACATATATTCCAACATGTGGCAGGGGGACGTTGAAGCGTATTCCCGGGCAAATGTCCTTATTCCATTAGATACACTCCCGGGGTTTCTGGATTTTATCTACCGGCGCTGTGATAGCGCAGTTGTTAAAGAAGTAACTTCCTCGGATGGCCATATCTACCAGGTTCCCTGGAAAATTAATCCCATCATGCAAATTTATAATAAAAAGTATATGAGGGCGCTCGGTCTTGATCAGGCTCCTTCAACTTTCTCGGAATATATGAAAGCCGGCCGGGAATTTCAGCAAGACACAGATGGAGACGGTTACGTGGATCGCTGGATTGGTTATTCCAGCGTGCAAGTTACCTGGTGGCAGCGTTTTTTTGATTTTTATACGTTATACCTGGCCGCTTCCGGTGGCGGTTCTCTTATTAAAAACAACAAGGTAGCTTTCAATAATATATATGCCGTGGAAACCTTCGCTTTCCTGCAGAAGTTATATAAAAAGGGTTATTTTGCTAAAGAAAGATTGGACGCCCGCCAGGACGCTTTCCTGGGTGGAGCCATTGCCACCCGATTTACCGGGCCGTGGGAAATCTCCCATGCAGAACAGTTCAAACCGGCCGGATTTGAGTATGGTTTTTCCCCGGTACCGGTTCCGGACGATCACCAGGGACCGGTCTATACTTACGGGGACCCGAAGAATATTGTAATTTTCAATACTTCTCCGAATCCGGAAGCGGCCTGGAAGTTTATAAAATTTATGATAAGCAAAGAGAATGACCGGCGTTTTCTGGAAATGTCGAATCAATTACCGCGCAGGAAAAACCTCTTTGAGGATCCGTTTTTCAAATCGTACTTCGAGGCCAATCCCCGCATGATCCCGTTTGCCAAACAGGCAAAATTTGTGAAGGGAACGGACATTTCACCGGTGCTTAAAGAAGTGTTCGATATTATTTCGCAGGAATACGAAGCGTGCGTCATTTACGGAGTAAAAACCCCGGAAAAAGCCATTGAAGACGCCGCGAAAGCGGTGGAATTGTTATTGTAAGCCCGGTTGACTCTGAATTTTGATGTGAATTGAGATAACTTTGATTATGAGAATTGCAAAAAAACAGTTAACACCCTATTTCATGGTTTCGCCATACCTAATATTTTTCCTGACATTTGTGGCGTTTCCGGTGCTTTTTTCTGTCGTACTGATGTTCCACAAATGGAACATCATTTCTCCGATGGAATTTGTAGGATTAAAAAACCTGATCCATTTGGTAAAGGACCGGATGTTTTTTCGCTCGCTATTGAATACCTTGATTTTTCTGGCGATTCATATTCCCCTGCAGATTTTAATCGCGCTGTTTTTTGCCGAATTGCTCAATCAGCAAATTCGCTTTCGCGGATTTTTTAGGGCGGCTTATTTCTTGCCGGTAGTTGTCTCCGGGGTTGTCGTTACCATGCTCTGGCAACAACTTTATGGTTTCGATAGCGGCCTGTTGAACCGGCTTCTGATTAAGGTCGGCATCCACAAAGTGGGTTGGCTTACGGACCCGCGAATTAGCATGCCCGCCATTGCTCTGATGGCGACCTGGAAAAATGTGGGGCTGTATATAATCCTTTTTTTAGTGGGATTGCAAAGCGTTCCGCTGCAACAGTACGAAGCCGCCCGGCTGGAAGGCGCCACCCACTGGCAGCAGTTCCGATATATTACACTTCCCAGTATTAATCCTACCATTTTTATGGTGGTTATTCTTTCAACCATTGGAGGGTTTTCCCTATTTATTGAACCATATATCATGACCGGTGGCGGGCCGCTAAACAGCACGCTATCAACCGTATTGTATATTTATAAACAGGGTTTTTTTTACTACCGAATGGGATACGCGGCCACATTGGGAATTGTGTTTGCCGCCATAATTATGATTGTAATCAGCCTGCAAAGAAATTTTATAGAGCGTGATATTTCAACTTAGTCGGTGTGCACTAAACGGAAAGAAAATACGGAATGAATACTGAGCATCCTTTGAAAATGGGCCTGATTGGTTGCGGCGGGTTTGGCAAATTCTGTCTGAAATCCTACGTTGGTTTGAAACAAATCCGGGTGGCGGCAGTGGCGGACGTGAACGAAAATGCGTTGGCAGAGGTGGCTGCCGATTACGGTCTGGAAACATATATGAGTGCCCGGCAATTAATTCGGCGTTCGGATTTGGACCTGATTCACATCAGTACGCCTCCGTTTACCCATTTCTCACTGGGAAAGGAGGTTTTAGAGGCCGGAAAGCACCTTATCTGCGAAAAGCCGTTAGCCCTCAGCCTGAAAGAAGCGGATCAGATGTTGCGGATCGCCCGCGTCAACCGGTTAATTGCGCCGGTTAATTTTATTCTGCGCTACGTGCCTCTGGTTGAAACAGTCAAACAAATTATTCAATCCGGTATTTTGGGTAAACCGCTGCGGGCTTACTTCGAAAATTATGCGGCGGATGAGAAGTTGAATGCTGATCACTGGTTTTGGGATAAAACAAAAAGCGGCGGCATATTTGTGGAACACGGCGTCCACTTTTTTGATCTGTATCGCTACTGGTTTGGCGAGGCCAGACTGTTATTCTCTCACACCGAAAGCCGCCCGCTTTCAGGGCAGGAGGACCGGGCATTCTGTGTTTTGCGGCATAAATCCGGGGTGCTTTCCACTCATTACCATGGGTTCAACCAGGCATTGGCGATGGACCGGGCAACCCATCGCGTTTTACTGGAGCGAGGCGATCTCACTATTAACGGGTGGATTCCGGAATCTTTGACTATTGATGCGCTCGTGGACGACACGGCGACGGCGGAATTGCAAAGAATCTGTCCGGGCGCCGACTTGAAAATCCTGCAAAAGTTTGATCCGGATCGTCGGGAGATAATAGCGGGCGGCAAATCATTTCACGCAACCCATAGAATATTGCTGAATATGCAATCGGCTTTATCGAAACAAACACTCTACTCGGCGTCGATAAAAGATTTAATTTTGGATCAAATTGCCCATATTGAGAATGCAGAGCACAGGCGGCGGGTTACCGAGGAAAATGGCCGGGAAGCGTTGGCTTTGGCGTTAATGGCAGCCCGGTTTTCATCCGGGGAGATAAGGCTTTCCGCGTATAACCGTAGGGGAGAAGAACGGCGGTGAAAAAAACGTTGTTATACAGTGTACTGCTGTTAGGCGCGGTGGTTTTTACCTATCCGTTTATTTGGATGGTCAGCGCGTCTCTGGCTCCGGAAAATGAAATTGGCCGGCTGGTATTGCTTCCCACGAAGTTTCTGCTATCCAGCTATCGCCAGGTCTTTCAGAAAATTCCAATTACCCGAGCCTTTTTGAACAGCGTTCTTGTCTCTGTGTCCATTGTAAGCGGGGTGTTGCTATTCAGTTCAATGGTCGGGTATAGCCTTTCCCGAATGCGCTTCCGGGGGCGGAATCTGCTTTTTTATATCATTATCTTTACCATGACGCTGCCTTTTCAGATAACCCTGATTCCCCAGTATATTCTGATCGTCAAATTTGGTTGGGTGGACACTTATTGGGCGCTGATCATCCCGTATCTGATGAATGCCTTTGCCATCATCATGTTTCGCCAGCATTTCATGAGTATCCCGCAGGACCTGATTGACGCCGCCCGGATAGACGGCTGCAATGAATTACAAATTCTGTTTCGTATTCTCTGGCCCAATTCGATACCTGCCCTGGTTACGGTAGCCATTATCACGTTTATGAGTTCCTGGAACGAAGTCCTCTGGCCCCTGATTGTGGTTCGAAAGGATAACCTGATGACAATGCCGCAGTTGGTTACCCTGTTTGCCGTGGGCGGTCGCGCCGAAACTCAGTTGGGAGTAAAATTGGCCGCGGCAACCCTGTTAGCGGTTCCCATCGTCATCGCTTATATATTCCTTCAGCGGTATTTTATTCAGAGCATGGCCTCTACCGGGCTGAAGGAATAAGGTCTGTTGAAATTGAAGCTTGGAAAAGAATAAATAAAAACGTTCAGAATGTTTCAAATAAAGGAGAATGATTTGAACCCGGAAGATACAACTATTTCGGTGGAACGAAAAAAAATAATTATTCGGCCTGATCCCCAACGGGTGATCTGTCAGTATCATAATCTCGGAAAGGGAGAAGTAATTACCAGAGTTATTGAACGGATATTAGCTTTACCGGAACAAGAGGTGAAGGCGTTATGGCAACAAATTTCGGACGGATTTGACCATCGGCACCGACGCTTTGAGGAAATTTTACAGGATAATTATGAACGGGTCGCTGCGTTTATCCCCGAAGCGGAAAACCTGACGGGAAAGAGAAAATTAGTGATCGGTGCCTATTTCAGTAAGGAATATTCCATTGAATCCGCCGCCCTGTTCAATCCTTCCATCGTGCCGCATCCCGACCAATACCGCTCTCCTGACGGGGGAGAGGATTACCGGTTTATCCTCAGTCTCCGGGCCACCGGCGAGGGGCATATATCATCTCTGGAATTTGCCACCGGCACCATAACTGCCCTGGGAGAAATTCACGTTGATCCGGTCGGAAAAAGGGCGGAAATCCCCAAAGAGGTGAAATATCCAGCTAAAAATGGGGAACCGGTCGAAGTGAGATTTGATGTTGACTGCCCGATTTCGGAGAGAGTGATTTTTCCGATCACCGACGACGAAAGCAATGGGATTGAAGATTTTCGATTCGTCCGCTTTATCGAAGATGACGGGAAACCTATTTATTACGGGACTTACACCGCGTATAACGGGAAGGCCATTACCAGCAAATTAATCGAAACCACCGATTTTGCCTCGTTTAGAATGCACAAGCTAAAGGGGAAGACGGTTCGCGATAAAGGAATGGCACTCTTTCCGCGAAAAATTAACGGTAGGTACGCGATGATCTCTCGTCAGGACGGCGAAAACCTCCGGCTGATGTATTCGGAAGACATTCTGAAATGGGAAAAATCGCAGTTACTTCAGATTCCCGGTCAAAGTTGGGAATTTATCAAATTGGGGAACTGCGGTTCTCCCCTCGAAACCGATGCGGGCTGGTTGCTGTTGATGCACGGCGTGGGAGCGGTGCGGCAATATTCTATTGGTGTTATGCTGCTGGACCGGGATGACCCCACGAAAATAATCGGGCGTCTTAAGGAACCGTTACTGAGCCCGACCGAAGACGAGCGAGAAGGCTATGTTCCCAACGTGGTTTATTCCTGCGGCGGAACCATTCACAACGGCAAGCTAATAATCCCTTACGCGATGTCGGATTTTGCCAATTCGTTCGCACTGGTTGATCTGGATGCGCTGCTAAGCGAATTAACCTCCGGGCGAGCGCGCGGTTAAAGAGCGATGCCGGATTGTAGCAGTCGGAATTTAGTGTGTTTTTAAATTGTTTTTTGCCGGCAGGCGCCATTTGATGCCGGGGAGGCAAACTATTGAATGAAAACCGGCTGGATTGAAGTTTTAACCGCGGAGGCCGGGCGTGCAATATATGGCTAAAATAGTTTTCAGTTTTGGGATGATTTTTTTATTATTCCGGATGAGTTCCGCGGGTGTTTCCAGCCTGGTCAATACCTCTCATCTGGATTATTTGTATCAGGAGGTTACCATCTCCGGCGTTCCGGCCGCGGTTATCCGCATTTACAGCGAGGCGCCGGATTACAGGATCGTGGCCGCTCCGGGTGAAGGTATTGCCTGCGTGGATGATGCGGCTCGCGCGGCTATTTTCTATTTGCGCTACTATCGGGCAGGCGGCAACCGATCCAACCTCCATAAAGCCCGGCGTCTCTTAAACTTTATTATGGCGATGCAGGCCGACAACGGCTACTTCTATAATTTTATCAACGCGGATTATCAAATTCAAAGAACCCTGGCAAACAGCCGCCCGGTTCCGGATTGGTGGAGCTGGCGCGCTCTGTTGGCGCTGGCGGAAGGATACCGCTTCTACAGACAGGCGGATCGTGAATATGGCGCCAGAATACAGCGCCATATTCAAAAGTTATGGTCAAACCTGAAGAATAAAGGCAAATTTTCCCCGCCCAAAATGAAATTCGATGGGAATGAACAGCCTTCCTGGCTCCCCCATAAGTCAGCCGCCGACCAGGCCTCGGTGTTAATGCTGGGGCTGCTCTCCTATTACAGTCAAAATAAAGATTCGACCATTGCCAGGCGGATCAGAATTTTGGCTCGCGGGATAAAACTTATGCAGCGGGGCAATGCTTCAACCTTCCCCTTCGGTGCTTTTTTGAGCTGGCAAAACCAATGGCACGCCTGGGGGAACAGCCAATCCGAAGCTCTTTTAGTCGCCGGAGAAGCATTAAGCAATCCTCGTTTAACCCAGGCGGCGCTGTTGGAAATTGGGTATTTTTACCCATACTTAATCAAATTTAAATATCGAAACTGGTTTCGTTTGGAACACATTGAAACGAGTTATATTCCGGTCAAGGGGAGTGTTTTTCCGCAAATTGCTTACGGTATCC
>Ga0114931_10004886_pt1 | contig 16647 bp, 15 predicted proteins | sample 2SBtaG_FD_89579 | JGI IMG/M metagenome (GOLD analysis project Ga0114931, IMG submission 89579) | Deep subsurface microbial communities from Kolumbo volcano to uncover new lineages of life (NeLLi) - 2SBTROV14_V59a metaG | ecosystem: Environmental > Aquatic > Marine > Volcanic | place: Kolumbo...
CAGTACGGTAAATACGGGCTCCAGGGGGAGGTCATTCATGACAGACGCTGGTTTGCATTGGTCCTCGGCATCCAAAACACACATCGGAATGGTGAGGAAATTGAACGAGGATGCCTGCCTGGAGTTGGCCGGACGCGGTGTCTGGGCCGTGGCCGACGGCATGGGGGGGCATGCTGCCGGGGACCTCGCCAGCCACAGTGTGGTGGATGCCCTCTCCGGTTTATCGGAACCGGCCAGTCTGGGTTCCCTGGTGAGTGAGGTTCAGCAGCGTTTACAGCAGGTGGACAGGTCGCTGGCTGAAGAAGCTCGCCGGCGCCATGTCCAGGTTATCGGCAGTACGGCGGTGGTTTTGCTGGCTTACGCCAGTCATGCTGTTATTGTTTGGGCGGGCGACAGCCGCGCTTACCGTTACCGGAAAGGTGAACTGGAACGCTTGACCCGGGACCATAGTCAGGTTGAGGAGCTGCTTTCTCAGGGGCATATTACGCCGGCACAGGCTGCGCACTATCCGGGTTCAAACGTTATTACCCGTGCAGTGGGCGTGATGGACAAGCTCGAGTTGGATACGGAAATGCTTGAAGTCCTTGAGGGGGATATCTTTCTACTATGCAGCGACGGCCTGTATAACGAAGTTAGCGAACCCGAAATCAAGGAGATATTGTCGGTCGGAGACTGTCAGTATGCCTGCGATCTACTGGTTGAACGCGCGCTGTCCAGGGGCGCACGTGACAATGTAACCGTGGTTGTCGCCAGAGCGCTGGACGAGGGGCAGATTACCAAAACCCGGCTGAACCCGTCGGTGCCGGTGGGGACACCGACGAACAACGAGGACGATGATCCAACGGCCCTTATATAGGGATGGTTGCTTCTTTTCAGACAAACCTGGTCTAAACTGTTTGTTAGCTACCAACTTTGTGTTGCGGTTTTTATTGACCAGACAGGCGACTGAATGCCCGGTAATATCCTAATCGCTTGTTATAAATACAGATTAAAAATATCCAGTGCTGTGCTTCAAGGGTTGGCACGCCCAGTGCTTTGGTAGTGTGGCAATAACAGCAGCACTTCCAGAGCGGTCTGGATTCGAGTGGTGCGTCGATAGACATTCAAATGCACTGGTATAATTGATCATGGCAGGTCAGGGAGCACAAAACCTCGATACGACTGCAGCCGCAGGCCGCGCGGTATCTGTGCGTGCGGCGGTGGCAGTGCGTGATGCGCTCCTGACGACAGCCTGTCTGTTGGCGCTGGGCGCCTGTTCGAATCTGGCCGGACCGGACTATAAGCGCCCGGATGTGCCGGAAAAGTCCGCCTGGTCTGACTCGGTGGGTACCCGTTTATCGACTGAAGAAACCATCCAGCCCGGCTGGTGGGAAGGATTTGGTGATCCCTACCTGAATGAGCTGATTGATCGCGCAGTGGCGGGGAATCTGGATATCAAAATACTCGCTGCGCGTACCGGCGTCGCCCAGGCAGCAATCGGTCAGGCCAGGGCCGGTTTGTTACCGACACTTTCCGGCGGGCTGGGTACCGATACGCTCAAGAGTTCGGGCAGTTCGACCACAACGCAATACAGTACCGCCTCTGACGTTATCTGGGAAGCGGATATCTGGGGTAAAGTGCGCAAAGGCGTAGACGCGCAGCAGGCCGACTATAAAGCCAGCGAAGCGGACTGGCGGGCGGGTTATCTGGTTATGGTCTCCGACGTGGCAACGGCCTATTTTCAGATACGCCAATTCGACGAACAGATAGGTCAGCAAGGCAAGACACTGGCCCGTAATCGGCAAATATTGGACATTTACCGGCACATGCACGGCGAAGGGTTGATCCCCAAGACCCAGGTCCTGCAGCAACAGGCGGAAATTAATCGACTTCAAGTCGGTCTGATAGATTTGCAAAGGTTGCGCAAACTCACCGAAAATGGTCTGGCGACCCTGCTGGGCAAGCCGGCAGACAGCTTGCGGGTCCCACGGGCGGATATTCGTTCAGTGCATGCCGTGGATGTGCCGGCGGGATTGCCATCAGACCTGGTATCGCGACGCCCGGATATTATTGCAGCCGAGTACCGCGTCCTGCAGGCTTACAATCTGGAAGGGCAGGCACGCCTGGCGCGTCTGCCCTCGCTGAGTCTGACCGGCAAGGCTGGCTCCGCAAGCTTTGATCTGGTCGATTTACTTAAGTCCTGGACTTTCGGCCTGTCCTCATTGGCGTCTATACCTATTTTTGATCCGAATGTTCTGGCCAGAATAGACATCAGCGAGGCCCAGACCAAGGTGGTTGAATCAGAGTATCGGCGTACGGTTATCGGAGCCTTCGAGGAGGTGGAAAATTCGTTGACCAACCTGGCCAGCCATAAGCAACAGATGGGCGAACTCGAAAGTCGCCGCAAAAAACTGATTACGGTATCCGAACAGGTCTATGCACAACTGGAGGAAGGCATGGTGACTCAGCTCGAAGTGTTTGAGATAGAACGCACGCTGCTTGATGCGGAGCAGGAGATGCTGGCAAACCATTGGCAGATACTGAATGATACGGTAAATCTTTTCAAAGCGTTAGGTGGGGGGTGGCCCGAAGAGCTTGTAGCTCGGTCAATTCACTAACTGGAAGACGAACAACAAGGCATAAAATGCAAGTCATCCTCAAACCTGTGACTCACCAAGAGTTGGGTGAGATCATTATTAAAGACGACCTCTTTGCAATCGGCCGTCACGAAAAACCGTTTTCGGATTTCAATCCGCGCTTTGTCGAAAAGCTATCCCGCCGCCATGCGCGCATATTTGAGCAGGATGGCGCCGTCTATATCGCCGACCTCGGAAGTCTGAACGGAACCACCGTGAATGGCGAGAACGTCGATTCATTGCCCGTAAAACTTCAGCGTGGTGATGAAATCTGTTTCACAGGGCATCTTTGTTATCAGATCGAAATTCTCGGGGCTGTAGCGAACCGTGCGGTGGAAGCCGGCGCAGCTCCACCGGTCAAGGTGATTTTGACACCTGAAAAACAGCGGGAAATACTCGAACCCATCGTTGTTACTCAGTTTCCATTCCTGATAAACAAGACCAGTGATGTTTTTTCGAGATACAGTGAAACGTTACCTAAAGAAGTCAGTTATATTTCCCGGCGCCATGCGCATATTTTCCTGCGCGGGCGGGCAGTCTATATAGAAGATCTGGGTAGTACCAACGGCACCTTCGTTTCGGGTAGCCGCCTCGAAGAACATGCCAGAAAACTGGAGGATGGCGATGTTGTCGCATTTGGCGGTGAAAATTTTATTTACCGAGTTGGTTTGTACTATGCGAACGAAGAGGCGAGTCGAAAACCGCCGGACGGCAGCGAATTGCCAACTGCGACCGGCCACGGTGCTGAAGATGTAACGCGGACAACCTTTGTGACATCGGCGAACTCATTTCTTGATATCTTCTGTGCCGAAGATGAAAACCGGCCGGCCGGCGAACAAGAGGCCCAACAGGCTGGTGGTCTTGGGTCGCAGTCGCAGGTAGCGACTGGACACGACCGCGCTTCGGGCACGCCGGGGAGCCTGAACTGGCCCCGGATGATGCTGCACGAGCTTAAGGGGGCTTTTTTTGATCAAGGTGAGAAGCGCTCAAAAAAGGTCTGGCTGCTGTTGGTTGTGATTGTCGGTATTGCCGGATTGGGAATCTATTACGGTACAGCCTCCGAACGCGCCGTTAAGGAACTGATGGAACGCGGGGAATATGCTGAAGCGGCCGTGGAGGCTAACCACTACCTGGCATCTCACGCGGAAGATCAGGAAATTGTCGATCTCGCTACCGAGGCAGTCATGAAGGCCACGCTGCCGGTCTGGCTGAAGTCTATGGCTAAACAAGCGTTTCAGGATGCTGAGCAGGAAATCGTACGGGGCAAGCGCATGAGCGAAGCAAACCCCGAGGCCCAACAGACGTTTGATACGCTTTCGTGGCTGACTCGACTGGAACAGTTCATGGGTGAACGGGGTGGCCCGGATAAACCCCTGATCCTGTTCGTCGAAGAAAACCCGATTAACGAACTGCTCGACTGGTGGGAGCGTGATCCCAAGTCTCATCGCCGCAGACTAGGCGCTGTTGCACAGTACGTGCCGGAGTTTGCCGAGTTTCGCGCGACAGCTTTCAGTCATTTGCGCACCTTGCAGAATCAGCAGTCGCTCTCCATCGCGGCAATAGAGCGTTTACTAAAGCAGCTGGAAAGCGATCTGGACAAGGGTGATACCGAGACATTGCAGGATACCCTGGTCGATTTCGAGCACAAGTATCCACGTATCAGTGGTGTGCAGAAGCTGCGGAATGACCTGGACAGGTATCAACAGTTTAACGAGGAGCTACAAGCCCATAACTGGATCAGAGCGCAGAACCTGGCCTCGACCACCGTCTATGAAACCCCGTTTTTCCAGAGCCGGGTTCAGACGATAGCGGCAAAAGAATTGCCGCCTCCGGCAGTCATCGAGCGCTACGCAGATGCGCAACTTGACTGGATAAATGGTGAAATAGATGCCGCGATGAATGCGCTCGAAGTCCTGTCGCAGGAACGCTGGGGCGAGGTCGCAGTGCGGCGCCTGCAACACAATCGAGTGCTGGTCAGTGACTTTGAAGCGCTGAAAAAAGCCAAAGGCGGGGCGGATTACGATAGGCGCCTGCTGGCATTTTATCGCAGGCTTGATCCGGTACAGGATGCTTACTTTGTAAGCAGCGTCGCAGACGAATTTCAGGTTCACCGCAAAAAGGCAGTTGGCGAGGCGGTGCAACTTGTAGCTGCAGCCACGACCGCTTGGCGGCACTACCGGGAAAGTGGCGGTATTCAGGGGCTGCATCGGTTAGAGGCCGGGGTTTCGGATGCTTTCCGCCAACGGGCTGCGCGACTTTCAGAGGCGTTCACCGCCATGGAGCGGGCCCTGGAAATATATCGCCTGCTTAAAGTAAGCTATCCCGCTGAACTGGATCGGCAGTTTGCGCAAATCGAGAATGAAGTCCGTCTGCAGCGACAGTCGCTGGCCGAACTGGAAATGGTGCTGGAACCTTCGTTGAGGAAGTCTAAACTAGCATTACTCCCTCGGCTGGGCGCCACCCGCAACGAAAACAAGAAATAGTGTGACTATTATTACTTAAGAGGAGCGGCGGAGGTCAAATATGGCGGCTGATGAGCGACAATTCAGGCATCTGTCCAGTGCCCTGGAAGACCACAGCGTAGAGGGAATCGATATCCTGTACTCGGAACCCTCGAACATCATGCGCCTGACAATACTCCTGGTAATGGCATTTATCCTGGTGGCACTGGCCTGGTCCTTTATCGGTCGCGCTGATGTCATTATTTCCGCCGCCGGCGTACTTAGTCCGGACGAAGATGTTCGGCGGGTGTATTCACCCATTAGCGGGGAATTGGTTGATCTGTATGTTGCTGAAGGAGCGCCGGTTTCCGAGGGCGACGTATTGGCGCGCCTTAATGCGCGGGATGCCATTCAGCTTGCGTCCAAGGCTTTGGAAGCCGAGCTTGCACTCGATGAGATCGAGCAGGAATACCAACAGTTTCCGGCGCGCCGTAAGCTCATGGAGCGTCAGTCCGAAGCGTTGAAGCAAAAAATCGAAACCGCGGAGCGCCTGCACAACAAACGCGTGACAGAAGGTCTGGATAAACTCGCCCAGGTACAGCGTGCCAAGCTGGAGGAAGCGCGCGGAAATCTGAAAAAAGCCCGCATCGGCAAAGACTCTGCAAAAAGAGAGTGGGACAAGTTCAAGCGCCTGTTTGCCAGGCCGGGCGGTGGTGGTGTGTCGAAAAATACCGTCGAGGAAAAAAGAGATTTGTACCTGGGGGCCGAAACCGATTTCAAGCTGGCCGAAGCACGGCTTGGTGAGCTCGAGTTCCAGCTCAGCGAAGAGTATGCCCAATCCAAGGCGGAGCTCGAAGGCAGCAATCAGAAGCTGGCGGAACTGAAAATACAGTACGCAGAATCCCTGAATCAAATTGAGCAGGAAACCCGCAAAATGGAGCTGAAGTACCATGGTGCGAAGCTGGCGGCCGATATGGCGGGCCGTATTCGATTTGAAAACATCGATGAGGATAATTTTTTGCGCATTCTGGCGCCGGTATCCGGCGTGGTAACCCGAATTGCGTTCACCCAGCCGGGGGATAACATTCCGGCCAATACGGCGTTGATCAGCATTGCACCGAAAGATTCACGCACCGTTCTGAAAGTGGATATCAATGAGCGTGATCGTGGTTTTTTGCGTGAAGGGTTGCCGGTGAAAATGAAATTCAGTGCCTTTCCCTACCAGCGGTATGGCTTCATAACCGGGACACTGGAATACATTTCGCCTTCAACGCAAACAGCGGCGGGTGCCGAAGCCGCCTTTTTTCGGGGTAATGTCAGTCTGGACAAGGACTATTTCACGGTGGCCGGCATGGATTATCCGCTGAGATTCGGCATGATAGCGACAGCGGAAATTGTGGTTCAAAAACGGCGCTTGATCGACTTTGCCCTGGATCCGTTGCGGGAGATATAGACGCGGCACGCCGGGCTGTAAGCATTCAGGCAATTTCATTCGAACCTTGGACACAAGACAATGACTGATCTCGTAAAAATCGACGATGAAGTAATTACCGCAGAGGATTTTGTCAAATTGCTGAAATTTACCGGGCGATTTGATGAACTCATGGAGGATATCGTCAAGGACAAGTTGACGATACATGCCGCCAGGAAGCAGGGTATCGAGGCCACGCCGGAGGCAATCCAGGAACGTGCGGACCAGCTGCGCCGGGTCAGGGGTCTGCACCGTGCCGTGGACATGAACCGCTACCTCGATAGTACCGGCCTCACGCTGGACGATTTCGAGCAGCTGATTACGGAAATGCTGTTACACGAAATGATGAGCGAAAAAATCGGCACCGACGATGCGGTAGAGGAATATTTCACATTGAACTCGCCCAAGTTCGATAGCATCGATGTCAGCCACATTGTCCTTGACTCCGAAGGTAAGGCGCGGGAAATCATGGCGATACTCGAAGACGATCCAGACAGCTTCGAGGATCTGGCCAGGGAGCATTCGCTGTCGGATACTCGTGAAGACGGTGGCTATATTGGCAAAGTTCTGCGTGGGGCACTACAGACCGAAGTGGAAGCCAAGGTATTTAACGCCTCGGAAGGCGAGTTGCTCGGCCCCTTCCCATCGGACGACGAAGCCTATTTCGAGATATTCACGGTCAACGCCAAGCGGCCGGCCATGCTCAATGAGGATACGACCGCTGAAGTTCGGCGTTTACTCAAAGATGAGTGGATTGCCGCACGGGCGCAAGAACACGTCATTCAAATGCCGTGAGAACAATGGATACCTGTTGCAGGTTGCAAGCTTTGGGAGCGTAGGCGTTGAGCGAAGAGTCAATCATAGAGTTTCTCAGCTCAGTAGAGATCTTTTCGGCTTTCAGCACAGAGGAGCTGGAAGCACTGTCTGCGCCTGTCGAAGCCCGCCACTATGAGTTCGGTGATACGGTCTACAATGCCGGAAGTCCGGGCGACGGTTTATACCTAATAAAAACCGGCGCGGTGCGCATTTTCACTGAAGAGCAGGGCAAGGAAATCAGTATGGGGGTGCGCAAGCAGGGCGATGTATTCGCTGAAATCGCCGTACTCCGGGACTACCCGCATGAATCATCGGTACGCGCATCTTCCAAAACCGAGCTACTCTTTTTCCCTCGAGCAGTATTTGCAGACGTTTTAAAGAATAACGAAGCAGCGCAAGCCTTTATCGCCAGTTATGTGGCAATAAACTCAGCCGGTGGCTTCGTGACCAAGCTGTTCAATTTGCGCGGTAAAGTCAAAAAAGAGGAAATCGAGGAATACATCGGCAGCGTCGGTATTAAGCGGATCAAGCCCGGCAAGGTGATTCTCGAACAAGGCAGTCTCAGCGACAAGCGTCTTTATGTATTGCGCCAGGGGCGAGTGCGTATCGTTCGGCAGGAAGGTCAAACCGAGTTTCCACTAGGGACGCTTGAGCCGGGCGAGTTGTTCGGCGAAAAAGCCTGCCTGTTGCGTCAGGAACAAATGGCATCGGCGATCGCCGAGACCGAAGTGGTTCTGCTGGTTATTCCAGAAAAGACCGTTCACTTCATTCTGGAAAAAAACCCGAAATTGCGTGAGGTCCTGGAAGAGCGGATACGCTTCAATGACCGGGATCTGGAGCGACAGAAGATACTCGCCGAGCGCCGGAAGAGACCGCTGTTACTGGATCTTTGGTCGAAGCCGGATCGGGGTGAAAATATTATTAAACGTTTCCGGCTGGTGGAGCAGGCGGAGGAAATGGACTGTGGTGCAGCCTGTCTGGCTATGATCTGCAGGCACTACGGTATTCCGATGACGCTGGGTAAGCTGCGGGAACTGGCCAACGTCACCCGCGAAGGCGCTACGCTGGACAGTCTCTCCAGGGTTGGCGAGTCGCTGGGGTTCACCACACGCGGTGTGAAGTGTACTTACGAGGCGTTGTTGGGTTTTGACCTGCCGTTTATCGCACACTGGGAGGGCTATCACTACATCATCGTCTACGGCCTGTCCAAGCATCATGTCTGGGTTGCAGACCCGGGTCCCGGTTTCCGAAAAATGACGGTGGAAGAATTTGAAAAAGGCTGGACCGGCAACTGCCTGTTGTTCAAACCGGGCAGCGATATGGTACAGCTGGCGGCCCAACGCTCTCCCTGGGTGCGATTTGTCAGCTATCTCAAGCCTTATAGGAATATCCTGGCTTACCTGTTTATGGCGACCTTTGTTATCCAGGTCCTGGGTGTGGCGCCGCCGGTCATTATTCAGCATATCCTCGATGAGGTATTGGTCCACCACAACATATCCTTGTTGCATTTATTGATCGCCGGTCTGGTCATTACCAATCTATTCACCCAGTTGACCTCGGTGATGCGGGCCTTTCTGTCGAATTTTATGGTCCGCAATATGGACTTTTCCATGATGTCGGGTTTTCTCAAACATGCGCTGTCCCTACCTATCCCCTTTTTCGCCAAACGAAAGACCGGTGATATCTTCGCACGCTTCCAGGAGAATCAGACGATCAGGGCTTTCCTGACGGAATCCACCATTACCACGGTGCTGAATCTTTTGATGGTATTTATCTATTTCACCATCCTGTTTATATACAGTGTCAAGATGACGCTGCTCCTGGTGGCCTTTGTCATCCCCATACTGGGTTTGACTGTGGCGGTGACGCCAAAACTAAAAGCCTATGCCAGAGAAGCCTTTCAGGCGTCGACGGACGCCGAATCGATGCTGATGGAGATTATCGGTGGGGCGGAAACCGTCAAGGGCATGGGTATCGAACGCCCGATGCGCTTGAAGTGGGAAAAGAAATATGCCAATTCCCTGGGCGTTCAGTACCGTGCCAAACGTTTCAGTATTCTGGTAGGTCTGGTCAGCCAGGTGTTGAACGCGGCGATAACCATCGGTGTTCTCTGGGTGGGTGCCAATCTGGTTCTGGCGCAGGAACTGACTATCGGGCAACTGATAGCCTTCAACGCCCTGATGGGAAGCGCATTGAGTCCTCTATTGGGGCTGGTCGGCCTTTGGGGTCAGATACACGAAGCCGGAGTGGCGATGGAGCGCCTGGGCGATATCCTGGATATGGAGCCCGAACAGAAACCCGAAGAACTGTCTTCCAGAGTGATACTGCCGGACTTGCAGGGCGATATTGAACTGAGTGATGTCTATTTTCGCTACGGTGGTAACGAAACACCCTACGTGCTGGAAAAAATCAACATGAATATTCGATCGGGACAGTTGGTCGCAATTGTCGGTCAGAGTGGCTCAGGGAAGACCACGCTGGCGAAATTACTGGTCGGTTTCTACCCGCCGACCGAAGGTACCATGTTGGTGGACGGGTATGACATGAGCGTTATCGATAAAGAATATTACCGCGCGCAGATCGGCTATGTCATGCAGTCAAATCTCATGTTCTCCGGCACCATTGCAGAAAATATCGCCAGCGGCGATGAAAACCCCGACCGAAGCCGGATCATAGAAGTTGCCAGGCTGGCGGATGCGCACGGGTTTATCAGCAATATGCCACTCGGCTACGAACAGATCGTGGGTGAGCGGGGTGTTGGCTTATCCGGCGGGCAGTTGCAGCGGCTGTGTATTGCGCGCGCCCTGTACCACGACCCGAAACTGTTGATTTTCGATGAAGCGACCTCAGCGCTGGATACTCAGACGGAGAGCAATATACTTGGCAGTATGAAAGAAATTCTCAAGGGCAGAACCGCCGTCGTGATTGCGCATCGCCTGAGTACCATCATGAGCGCCGACAAGATACTGGTGCTCTACAACGGCAGCGTCGTCGAAGAAGGGCAGCACGATGAACTGGTCGACAGAAAAGGCATGTATTATCAACTGGTCAAAAAACAGATAGCGTAGGCAGATGAAGATTATCGAGTCAAAGGCTGAATCGGCAGTCTCCTACGGGGGGCTCATCGAGAAAATTGAAATACTCCGGTCAACGCTGCGGTGGGCATCCAAGTTGGATCGCCCGCAGATTCAGAAGCTGCTGAGCCAATGCAACGCCTTACGGGATGAGGTGATGAAACTGTCTCATAAGGAACGTTTTGTAAAGGCTTCATCGGCGGCGAAATCAAACCGCAAGCAGACGACGGCACAGCGGCGCAAGGCCTTGTTGGACCGCAGTTTCGTCTTTGAAGGTGTTTTTGGTGAAAGCCAGAAACTCCTAGATGCCCTCGAAATCGCCGAAAAAGCCGCGCCGACGGACCTGCCTGTACTAATCGACGGTGAAAGCGGGACCGGCAAGGAGCTGATGGCGAAAGTCATTCATGCTAACGGCGGCCGCGCGGAGAAAGCCTATATCTCGGTAAACTGTGGCGCAATACCTGAAAACCTGATTGAATCCGAGTTGTTTGGTCACAAACGCGGAGCGTTCACCGGCGCCAGCAGCGACCGCAGCGGCAAATTCGAATCGGCGGATAAGGGTACGATCTTTCTTGATGAAATCGGCGAATTACCGTTGCCGGGGCAGGTCAAGCTATTACGCGTTCTGCAGTCCAATGAGATACAACGCGTCGGCTCGGATAAAGTTGTTGATGTAGATACCCGGATCGTTGCAGCAACGAACAAGAACCTCCTGGAGATGTGCCACCAGGGCACTTTCCGAGAAGACCTGTATTACCGTCTGAGCGTTATCCAGGTAACACTGCCTCCATTAAGAGAAAGGAAAGATGAGATTTCCCTGTTGATCGAGTTTTTCAGCGATGAAGCTGCGGAAAAACTCGGCCGCAGACCGATCAAACTCAGCCGGCGCTTACGTACATTCCTGATGAGTTACCGCTATCCCGGAAATATCAGGGAACTGCGCAACATGATTTACCGCATGGCCTGCCTGGCGGGAGACGTCGCTGATTATGAACATTTGCCGGATACGCTACGCGCGGATCTGCCCGTCAGTAAAGAAGACAAGGAAGCTGAAATGACGGAGATGTCATTGAGCGAGATTAAGCGTAGTGCCAGCGATGAAGCTGAAAAGCAGTTTCTCGAGCAGGGTTTGCAGACGACTGCCGGCAAGGTTTCGGAACTCGCACGGCATATCGATATGAACCGCTCACATCTTCAAACCTTGCTCAAAAAACATGGCCTGCAGTCAAAGGACTACCGTGCGAGAAGCTGATCTTTCTTCAGTGTGATGCTGATGCGATACGGGTGCCTTTGTTCTTGTTTTCGAGCAAGGTGATCAAGGCATCAAGCCCTTGGCTACGTACCGTTTCCGAAAACTCGGTGCGGTAGTTTGCCACCAGACTGATACCTTCGACTTTTATGTCATAAACCAGCCAGGGGCCGAGCTTGTTGTGTAGTCGGAACCCTAGTTTAATGACGGGTTCATTTGGACGCCGAATTTCCAGTTCAACCGCAGCCGTACCATTTTTGTAGCGCTTTTCGTGTGACGGGAAATGAATGTCTTCCACAGTGTAGTGATGCAGCGATGCTGCATAGGTACGGATAAGCAGGGTTTTAAATTCCCTGGAAAACCGCTGGAACTGATCGTTGCTGGCCGTGCGCCAGGATTTGCCCAGGACCATGCGCGATATCCTGGTTGTATCGAGGTGCGGAATAACGACCTCGGACACCAGTTCAGCCAGCTTTTCGGGACTTCCGTTTAACTGGGCGGATTCAGAATCCATCCGGGATAACATCGTCTCAAAAGTGTTTTTGATAACCGCAACAGGAGGAAGTGTATCAGCATCTACACGAGTGCTGTCTGCAAACACTCTGCCAGTCGTAGCCAGCAAGAGTACCGTCCCCAGTACCAGATTTAGCGCCGGATGATTCAGCCATGCACCGGTAACTGTTAACGCGCTCATCAGTGTAACTCCTGTGCTGCTTGGGTACGGGTATAGAAGTAAGCGCCGCGGATAAAACCCGATATGACGGTTGACTTGATAGCGCAGGCGCGTCCGGCGGCATCGCGCTCCACCACCCATTCGCCGGGCAGACCTTCGATCAAATGCATGGGCGCCGGACGGCCGTCGGCGAAACGGGCGATTTCCCCACGGCCGGTTGCGACATCGTAAAAGGCCGGAATAAAACCTTGAGAACGGTTTTCTTCGCTAAGACCTCCTGTGCCGACAAACGCCAGGTTTTCCTGCTGCAGGCTTTCCTTGGTGAGTGGTGTATTCATCAGTGCTTCCTCGTTTTGGTCTGTGTCGTGTACTTGTTTGGAGGTATCGCATCAACCATGCCAATCGGCTGCTGCTGAGGAAAAAACTAAAAAATACATTACAAAACAATGGGAAACAGTTAGCGCTGTTTGTTTTGACTGTGCTGCGTATTGTTTCGAGGTTAATATATGTTGGGGGTTTTCGAACAGCTTCATCTGTATTGTTCGAGAAAAGAGTACAGGTGCTGAGCTGGTAAGGCCGCTGAGTCTGGCTACACTTTTACATGAGGATTCGACTCATCCTATTACGGGGGGAAGCCATGCCCGGATGTTATCTGGAAAGCGACCTCGCGGATGGCGAGTCCGTTTACCGCATACCCTTGAACAACTTCCCGGCAATGGTCGGCCGGGAAATCGGCTTGGCTGTGACACTGCAATCCGGCAACGTTTCCCGCCGGCACGCAGAGTTTCTCGATCGGGATGGGCAGCTTCTAATTCATGATCTGGGCAGTACCAACGGGACCTTTGTGAATCATGAACCGGTGACCGAAAGCCGGCCGCTGATCCCCGGTGACGTGATTCGTTTTGCAGACGTTGAATTCAGACTGTGCCAGGATCAGGCGGCTGCGGCACAGCAACAAGGAAACCCGGAATTTACGAAGACAGCATTTTTTCATCCCGACGAGCCGGTCGATCGGATGCCGATCGGTGCACAGCAGTTTGAGGAACTACTGCGCGACAGGATGATCAAGCCGCTGTTTCAGGCCATTATTTCAGTCGATGATGGAAGGATGACCGGGCTCGAACTGCTAGGCAGGGGCAGTCACCCGGGGCTTTCCCAACTGCCAGTGCCCCTGTTTTTTCTTGCCGAGGGATTGGGGCGGGCTGTCGACCTGAGCGAGGCGATCCGCGAAGTTGGCGTGCAGGCCTGGGCGGATTCAACGTTCAGTCATATTCCACTGTTCATGAACACTCAGCCCGGAGAACTGAAAGATTGCCGGCGACTGATCGGCTCATTGCGAACATTGCGCAAAATGTATCCGGACAAGCCGCTGGTGCTGGAGATTCACGAGCAGGCGGTCACTGACCAGGAAACCCTGGCGACATTGCACCGGGCATTGCAGCGTATGAATATACAACTGGCGTATGATGATTTTGGTGCCGGCCAGGCGCGTCTGCTGGAGCTACTGAATATTCCGCCGTATGCCGTGAAATTCGATATTTCGCTGATTCGGGATATACACCAGGTTTCCCGGGACCGGCAGGAGATGGTCGGCCTGCTGGTGAAGATGGTCCAGAAGGGGCGCGCGTTTGCCCTGGCCGAAGGGGTTTCCCAGTCTGCGGAACTGGAAGTCTGCCGACAGTTGAACTTTGATTTAATTCAGGGATTCGTCTACGGCGAACCGGTACCGCTGGCACAACTTGCAAAAATACCGGGAGGTCCGTAGACCTCCGCAGCGATATAGATGCCGATCCGGGATTAGCCAACTCCCGGGAGTACCAGGGACTTGGTCAAATCGTTGTTGGCATCTTCATTCAGGTTGACCAGCGCGCCGTCCGAATTGACGATACTCACATACTGATCCTGGTTAATAATCTGGATCTCATCGGCGACATACTGGTTGAGTGTGAAATACTGGTTAACACTCGGATAGTTAAAGCTGCCGACTGATCGCTGGTATGGGCGGATCCAGCCAAATCCGCTGACATAGCCGCCTGTCAGGGCCGACATCGCATTGGAGTCCAGGTCAGCGCTTTCGATCAGGTCTTCGATAACGATACTTGCCATGGTCTTTCTCCCGTCAGTTAAAGAGTGGGTCAGAGGTCTCTGTAACTCTTTTGCATCTGCCGTGCCATGTTCCATTTCCTAGCCGGAATATTTCATAACACTCTAATAAAAAAGATAAATAATGTGGGTTGTCAGTATTGACGAGGTGCGCAACGGTCAGTTTGCATGGCGAAAAGTCGGGTTATCACAAACAGCTGTATGGAGAACTGTTGGATCAGGTTGTCGGTATTCAGGACTCCCTATCCGGTCGAGGAATCAATGGAGCCCGGTGGGGTATTCAAAGCAATCATTGTCCGCAGTGAGAAGCCGGGCCGATTGTCGTCAGTCTGCAACAGGTTATAAGTAGTTAAATCAATTGCCCATAACTCACAAAGCCATACACTGTTGTTGCTCACAGACAGCCCTGCAGTCCGCTGTGTTGGCGGCAAGTCTTACATCAACCGCAAATACAATAACTAAGGAGAGGGTCTAAAATTGGCATTGCTATTGCCTTCATAAATTTAGACTGAATTATTGGGATAGATATCCCATGTATAGTGGAGTTCTACCGAGGCCGGCATGAGAATGGAGGCAATGGAAGCATTACTGAAGCGAATTGGATGGTCAGAGCGCTCGTTCGCAGATCGCATTGGGGTCGATGAGCAGACCGTTCATGACTGGAAGTCTGGCCGGCGACAGGGTTCCTCTTACCGCGTTGCCATGTTTTATCTGGAACTGGTGGCGATAGAGTATCAAGCTGCAACGGCAAAGAATAATGGCATCCGTGGAAATTCACCGCCTTATTGAGCGAGTTTTGGTGGATGCTACTAGTGCGAGTCCTTGGAGTCGATCCCACCCTATAAAAAAGCGGAGGCCTTTCGGGCCTCCGCTGGACTGCCCGGGCGGGGCAGGGAGATTGCCGGTGAGGGCAAGGGGTTTTTAGCGAACGTTGATGTTGTTCGAGCCGTTCTGGGCCGAGAACACGTTGCTGGAGATGTGGTCGGCGAAGGCGGTGTTGATGCCGGTGGCAACATCCACGTTCATCACCTGGGCCAGGTCCTGGTTAGCGATGACGGACTTGGTGTCGATGTCCGTGAGGCTGAACTTGAAGCTGGGTGCGCGCCACAGCGGCAGGCCGTGGAAGTAAGTACCGCCGGCCACCGCGGCCATGGCCTTGCTGTCGAGTTCGGTGCTTGCGGTCAGGTCTTTGATCATCAGGGTTTTCATAGTCGTGCTCCTAAGGTGTGAGTCAGGGTTAAGTCAGTTCAAGTGTGGTATTACAGTGCGAATGGGTTGCCGCGGCCGGTGCCGGCATAGTTGGCGGCCCACTGCGAGGGGCTGACGTTGAAGTTCAGCGGTCCCAGGTCGGCACCCAGTACCCCGATGTTGTTCAGGGCGGACACCTGGACATTCTGGAACTGGTTGATTTCCTGGTCGATAGCGATGTTGACGTCGACGTCGGCGAATGCGCTCGGGACGAAATAACCGCCGCTTACTTCGGTCAGGGCCTGGCGATCCAGTTCCTGGCTTTCCGGCAAATCTTTGATCGATAGCATGGTGATTCTCCTGCGGGTTGATTGACGGATTAGCCGACGTTGATGTTGTTGGAACCGGACTGGAACGATTCAACGTTGCTCGTCAGGTGGTCGGCAAAGGCGGTGTTGATGCCGGTGGCGACGTTGACGTTCATCACCTGAGCCAGATCCTGGTCAGCGATGACGGACTTGGTGTCGATGTCCGTGAGGCTGAAAGAGAGGCTGGGTGCGCGCCAGTAAGACGGACGGGCGAAGTAGTAAGAACCGCCGGTCACCGCGGCCATGGCTTTGCCGTCGAGTTCAGTGCTTACAGTCAGGTCAGCGATCATCAGAGTTTTCATGGTAGTGCTCCTAAAGTGTCAGTGAGGGTTGGGTTGTTCGAGCCCTTGGTGCTCGTGACCGGGATATTGCAGGGGCCGTGCCAGGCCGGGCCAATGGCCGGGAAATAATTTATAACTATCTGTAATTACAGCTAAATAAATATTTTTGTGGCTAAGATTCGAATATTGGCGCGTGCCCATCGGGCCCGGTAAGTAGGCTGATCACCAACGGAAATCAAGGTGAAGTTGGTTGTTGTGCAACAGTTCTTACGGGTGAACTGGCAGCCGGCAGTCAGCAGGTGTGACGTGCTGCGATCAATACAGCGTACAAGGCGGGACTTACCAGGGGTTTTTGGTGAGGTCGGGGC
>Ga0114931_10004887_pt1 | contig 16646 bp, 14 predicted proteins | sample 2SBtaG_FD_89579 | JGI IMG/M metagenome (GOLD analysis project Ga0114931, IMG submission 89579) | Deep subsurface microbial communities from Kolumbo volcano to uncover new lineages of life (NeLLi) - 2SBTROV14_V59a metaG | ecosystem: Environmental > Aquatic > Marine > Volcanic | place: Kolumbo...
CCGAGGGGGGACTCCTGTTCGAAACGGACGAGGAGCTGGCGGCCGGACTCACGGCGCTCGGCAACGACGGCGCGCTGCGGACACGGCTGGGCCAGCAGGGCAGACACGCCCTCGAGCGCACCTGGACGGAACGGGTCGTGCTCGCGGAATATTTCGGGATGATCCGTCGGGTGGCCGAAGAGAAGAACCCGGCCCTCGCACGCGCGCTGGCCGACGAAGGACCGACGCCGGCCGGCGCGGTTGGCCAGGAGAACGCATGAAGGTCTTCATCACCGGGGGCGCGGGGTTCATCGGCTCGCACCTGGCGGAGCGCTGCATCGCGGACGGCCACGAGGTCTGGGCCCTCGACGACCTGTCGACCGGGTCGATCGCGAACCTCGACCCCGTGGTCGAGCACCCGCTGTTCCATCACCGCATCGGCTCGGTGACCGACGAGGAACTCGTCGGCGAGCTGGTCGACCGCTCGGACGTCGTCTTCCACCTCGCCGCCGCGGTCGGCGTGAAGCTGATCGTGGAACGCCCGACGCACACCATCGAGACCAACGTCCGCGGTTCGGAGGTCGTCCTGCAGGCCGCGGCCAGGAAGGACAAGCTCGTCTTCATCGCGTCCACCTCCGAGGTCTACGGAAAGGGCGTCAAATTGCCCTTCGCGGAGGAGGACGATCTGCTGTTCGGCGCGACGACCAAGAGCCGCTGGGCGTACGCGTGCTCGAAGGCGATCGACGAGTGGCTGGCGCTCGCGTACCACCGCGAGCGCGGCACGCCGGTCGTGATCACGCGGTTCTTCAACACCGTGGGACCGCGCCAGACCGGCCGCTACGGGATGGTCATCCCCACCTTCGTCCGGCAGGGGCTCGCGGGCGAGGACATCACCGTCTACGGCAGCGGCGACCAGCGCCGCTGCTTCGGCTACGTCGGAGAGGTCATCGAATGCCTGATGCGCCTGGTCGACGAGCCCCGGGCCGTGGGCCAGGTCTTCAACATCGGCAACGACCGCGAGATCTCGATCAACGCGCTGGCGGAATTGATCCGCGACCGCACCGGCGGGCGCTCGGCGATCGTGCACATGGATTACGAGGTGGCCTACCCACAGGGCTTCGAGGACATGGAACGCCGGATCCCGAGCGTCGAGAAGATCGAGGCCACGATCGGCTATCGGCCGTCGATGGCGATCGAGGAGATCGTGGACCGCGTGATCGAAGCCGCGACCCGCGAGGGAACCGCGTGAGCGAAGCCGTCCCCTTCACGGTCGTCGTTCCCGCCTACAACGAAGAGGGCGGCATCGGACCCTCGCTGCGCGAACTCCAGGAGGTGCTCGCGGACCACAGCTACGAACTCATCGTGGTCGACGACGGATCGGTGGACGATACGGCCCGGATCGCGCGGGAAGCCGGCGCCACCGTGCTGTCGCAGCCGGAGAACCGGGGCTACGGCGCATCGCTCAAGACCGGCATCCGCGCGGCGAAGCACGACCGCATCGTGATCACCGACGCGGACGGCACCTACCCGGCGAGCGCGATCCCGAAGATGGTCGCAGCCCTCGACGACTACGAGATGGTCGTGGGTGCGCGCACCGGCGCCAACGTGAACATTCCGCTCGTGCGCCGCCCGGCCAAGTGGGCGCTCCGCAAGCTGGCGTCGTTCCTCGCGGGCCGGGAGATCCCGGACCTGAATTCGGGCCTGCGCGCGATGCGGCGCGAGCTCGTGCGGCGCTACGAACACATCCTGCCGTCCGGCTTCTCGTTCACGACCACGATCACGCTGTCGGCGCTGTGTCGCGACCACCTCGTCCGCTACGAGCCGATCGACTATCACGCACGCGTCGGAGACTCGAAGATCCGCACGCGGCACGCCTTCGACTTCCTGCTGCTGATCGTGCGGACGATCGTGTACTTCAACCCGCTGAAGGTCTTCCTGCCGCTCGGGGCCGTCTTCGTCCTGGCCGGTGCCGGCAAGACCGCCTACGACATCTGGATCGGGAATCTCTCCGAGAGCGCGATCTTCGCGTTCCTCGCGGGCGGACTGGTCTGGGCCGTGGGCCTGCTCTCGGACCAGATCTCGCGCATGAGCATGCGCAACGACGGGTAGCGGGATGAACGACGGCGCCAGGACACGGGTCGCCATCCTCGGTGCCGGCCCCGCCGGGCTCGGCGCCGCCTTCGCGTTGGCGCAGCGAGGCATCGCCGCCACCGTGCTCGAGCAACAGGACCGCGTCGGCGGCAACGCCGGCTCGTTCGAACTCGCGGGCCTCCGGGTCGACTTCGGCAGCCATCGCCTCCACCCGGCCTCGGATCCCGCGGTCCTCGGCATGCTCCGAGGCCTCCTCGGCGACGACCTGCTCGAGAGGCCGCGCCATGGCCGGATCCTGCTGATGGGCCGCTGGTTGCACTTCCCGTTGCGCGCGACCGACCTGGCGCGACACGCGCCGCCGCGCTTCGCGCTCGGCGTCGGCCTCGATCTCGCGGCCAAGGCGCTGCCGGCGCGGCCCGCCGCGGTCGAGACCTTCGCCAGCGTGCTGCGCCGCGGGCTCGGCCGGACGATCTGCGACGAATTCTACTTCCCCTACGCCAAGAAGGTCTGGGGGATGGACCCGGAGGAGCTCTCACCGATCCAGGCCGCCAAACGGGTCTCGTCGGGCTCGATCGGCAAGATGTTGAAACGGTTGCTGCCGGGCGGAGCGGGATCGGGTGCGGCGAACGCCAAGGGCGTCTTCTACTACCCGCGCGGCGGGTACGGGCAGATCTGCGAGGCCCTGGCCGGCGCGGCACGGTCGGCGGGCACCGGGATCCGGCTCGGCGCGCGCGTGAAGCAGCTGTGCCTCGGCGACCGGACCCACCGGCTCGCGTTCGAACACGAGGGAACGCCCGGCGTCCTCGAGGCCGATCACGTGTGGTCGACCATTCCGGTCACCGCGTTGGCGCGCATGGTCGATCCGGCCGCGCCGGAATCCGTCCGCGAGGCGGCGGGCTCGCTGCGCTTCCGGGCGATGCTGCTGATCTACCTGGTGCTCGACACCGACCGCTTCACGGACTTCGACGCGCACTACTTCCCGGGCGCGGATCTGCGCATCACGCGGCTAAGCGAACCCAAGAACTACGCCGCGCAGACCACGCCCGAGGGCACCACCGTGCTGTGCGCCGAGCTCCCCTGCCAACCCGACGACGCCGTCTGGAACCAGGACGACGACGAACTCGGACGGCTCGTGACCGAGGATCTCGCGACCGCGGGCCTGCCGCTGCGGTGCGCGGTCCGCGAGGTCCACACCCGGCGCCTCCCGAACGCGTACCCGCTCTACCCGATCGGGTACGAGCGCGCCTTCGACCGGCTCGACGGCTGGGCCGCCGGCCTCGACCGCGTGCTGACGTTCGGGCGCCAGGGTCTCTACGCGCACGACAACACCCACCATGCGCTCTACATGGCCGCCGCTGCCGCCCGCTGCCTCCGGGACGACGGCTCCTTCGACGACGTGGAGTGGGCGCGGGAGCGGAAGATCTTCGAGACGCACGTGGTCGAGGACTGACCCGATGACGCCCCCGGGCGAGCCCGCCGCGCCGAAGGCCTCGCGCCACGCGACACTGTTCGTCCGCCTCGCGGTCACGGCCGGGATCTTCGCCGCGCTCTTCACGTTCCTGCCGATGGCGGACGTGTGGGCTGCGATGAGCAGGACCGGCTGGGCGCGCTGGCTCGGCGTGGTGGCCGCGTTCGGGGCCGGACACGCGGTCGCGGCGATGAAGTGGCGCGGATTGCTGCGCGCGGCCGGAACGCCCGTCGACGCGGTGGACGCGCTCCGCGCCCACGGCGCCGGACTCTTCGCCAACATCTGGCTGCCCTCGATCATCGGGGGAGACGTCGTCCGGGCCGGTTGGATCGCCCGCCGCCACGGGCTCGCGATCCCCGCGGTCGCGGGGATGGTCGATCGCGTGCTCGATCTGCTCGCGCTGGTCCTGCTCGCCGCGATCGGCGCCGCGTGGTCGGGCGAGGTCGGGGGTGGCGCGGCGACGCTGCTGCGCGGGGCGGCGGGCTTCCTCGCGATCGGGGTCGTCGGGGGCCTGGCCGTGCTGCGCTGGCTCCGGCCCGAGCACGTGCCCGCGGCCGTCCGGAGCCCGGCCGCGCGGGCCCTCGAGATCGGCGACGCCCTCTTCCGGCAGCCGGGCCCCGCGCTTCGCGCGCTGGGGCTCTCGCTCGCGGTCCAGTTCCTGTTCGTCTGCCTGAACGCGACCCTGGCGGCCGCCGTCGGGATCGGGATCCCGCTCGCGGCGTGGTTGCTCGCCTGGCCGTTGGCCAAGATCGCGGCGCTCGCTCCGGTGAGTCTCGGCGGCCTCGGCGTGCGCGAGGCCGCACTCGCGGGCCTGCTGCTCCCATTCGGTGTCGGCGGCGCGCTGGCGGTGGCGCAGGGCCTGGTCTGGCAGAGCGTGCTCTTCGGCTTCGGCGCGGTCGCCGGCGCCGCAGCCGTGTCGGGCGCGGGCAGCGGCGCGCAGCCCGACCGGCCCCGCTGACCCGAACGGCCCGGGGGGCCGATCCCGGGCTTCGCCTAGCGTCGCGCAGCCGCCAGGATGCCCAACGTCGCGAGACCGACGCCCGCGATCGCCCAGGACACGCCGACCCGCTCGGCGCCGAGACCCGCGAACCAGGGGACCAGGACCCCGCCGAGCGATCCGGCACCCACCACCCAGCCCGTCGCGGTGCCGCGGGCGTGGGCGAAGCGTGCGCCGCCGCGGGCCACCAGCAGCGGGAACACCGGCCCCAGCAGGATCCCCACGCCGGCCGCCCATACGACCGCGACGCCACCCATCGCGGGCGCGGATAGCAGCAGCGCGGCGCCGAGCAGGGTGCCGACCGCGAGCACGCGCCGCTCGCGTGCCGGACGCCACGCCGCGAAGCCCAGCCGCGAGAAGAAGAGGCCGGCCCAGAACGCGCTGATCGCGAGCGCGCCTTGCGCGGCGCTGCCGCCGCCGGCCCGGACGAAGGCCGGCAGGAAGACCGTCAGCGACGACTCCATGCCGACGTAGGCGGCCGATGCGACCGCGAACGGCACCACCGCGGGAAGGAGACCCGCGCGCGCGGACGCCGGAGCTTCGGGAGGCACCGGCTTCGGCATGCGTACCAGCGCGCCGGCGGCCGCGACCCCGACCAGGGCGAACCCGAGTCCGGCCCAGGCGCCCCGCCAGCCAAGCAACGCGATGCCGCCCGCGACCACGGCGGCCCCGATCGCGGCGCCCGCCGTGGCGGCGGAATGCGCAACGGCGAGCCGCGCGGCCGCCCGGGCCGGATCGCGTTCCGGAACGACCGTGTTCAGCACGGTCTCGAAGCCCCCGGCTCCGAACCCGACCGCCGCCATCGCCAGGAACGCGGCGCCGGCCGCGGCTCCGTCCCAGCCCGGCAGGCCGATCAACGCGACCGCTGCCAGGATCGCGGCCGCGCAGAAGAACGGCCGGCGCGGAACCCGGTCGACCAGGGGCCCCGCGCCGATCACGCCGAGGCCGAGCCCCAACGAAAGGAACGACGCCAGCCCGCCCGACGCAGCCAGACCCAGACCGAGATCGCGGGCCAGCGCCGGTTGGCTCGCCCCGGGCAGGACCAGCACGACGCCGAAGACGAAGAACGCGAACCACGAGAGCGGCGCCAGCGGGTCCCTCCTTTCCGGTCCGAACGCGGATCGAGCGCGCCGCAGTGTACCCGCGCGGGGCACGGGGGCCGGCGCTCAGGCCGACGCGTCGGTCCGCAGGTGGAACGACTTGGGGCGCGTCAGCGCCTCGAGACCGGACGCCGACAGCGTGCAACCGCGACCGGAGTCCTTGACGCCCGTCCACGCGAGCGCGGGATCGAGGATGTCGCAGCGGTTCATGAACCAGGTCCCGGTCTCGACCTGGTCGCCGAGTGCAAGCGCGGCCTCGGGATCGCGGGTCCAGACCGAGGCCGTCAGCCCGTAGTCGCTGTCGTTCATCCGCACGACCGCTTCCTCGTCGCCGGCCACGGGCATGATCCCGACCACGGGGCCGAAGCTCTCCTCGCTCATCACCCGCATCGCGTGGCTCACGTCGACCAGGACCTGGGGCGCCAGGTAGGGGCTTCCGGGCGCATCGGCGGGGAAATCCGCGGGGTCGATCAGCCCCCGGGCGCCGGCCGCCAGTGCCTCGGCGACCTGTCCGCGCACGAAGTCGGCGGCTCCGGCGCGGACGCAGGGGCCGAGCGTGGTCGCGGGATCGGTCGGATCGCCCAACCGGTAGGCGGCGACGCGTTCCGCGAACGCGGCGACGAAGGGTTCGTAGACGTCGCGGTGGATGTAGATGCGCTCGACGCCGCAACAGGACTGACCGGCGTTGAAAAAGGCCCCATCGACGAGGTTCGCGACGGCGAAGTCGAGGTCGGCGTCCGCGCGGACGTAGGCCGGATCCTTGCCGCCCAGCTCCAACCCGGTGGAGATGAACCGGTCCGCGGCCGCGCGCACGACCGCGCGGCCCCCATCGACGGACCCGGTGAAGGCGACGAAGTCGATCTCGCGGCTGGCGATCATCCGCGCGGAGGCCGCGTGCGTACAGTCGACCGTCTGGAAGATGCCGCGTGGCAACCCGGCCGCCGCGAACGCGTCGGCGAATCTTCCGGCCGCGAGTGGCGTCTGAGCACTGTGCTTCAGGATCACGGCATTGCCGGCGAGCAGCGCGGGAACCACCGAGTTGACCGCGGTCAGGTACGGATAGTTCCAGGGCGCCATCACCAGCACGGTGCCCAGGGGCACGCGCCGGACGAAGCGGCGGAAGCCGGCCCGCGGTCCGGCATCGGTGTCGGACAGTGCCTCGGGCGCGATCGAGATCATGTGGCGCGCCCGTTCCTCGAAGCCGCGGATCTCGCCCGGCGTGTCCGAGACCGGGCGGCCCATCTGCCAGGTGATCTCCTCGGCGATCTCCGGTCCCTTCGCGACGAAGGCCTCGACCGCGGCCCGGCAGAAGGCTGCGCGCTCGGCGACGGGCCGGCGCGCCCACGCGCGTCGCGCGCCGCGTGCGGCCGCCAGCAGGGCCGCGATGCGGCGTTCGTCGGCCAGCGGCCGCTCGCACAGGATCCGGCCATCGACGGGAGAGACGGTGCGAAGCATCGCCACAGCCTCGCGCCGCCCCGGGCCGGGGTCAACGCGCCGCCGGGCACCCGCTACGTTCGGACCGCCCCCCCGCTCTGCCCCGAACGGAGGTTCCCGCGATGAAGTCCGTCCGAAGGGTCCCGATCGTCGTGGCCGCGATCGCGCTCGCCGCGATCGGCTGCGCCACGACCACGAATCCGGTCACCGGGCAGCGCGAGTTGCAGGGGATGACGACGCGCGAGGAGATCGCGATCGGGCAGCGGGCCGCCGAACAGGTGGCGAGCGAGATGGGACTGGTCGAGCGCCCGGCGCTACGGACCTACGTCCGCGAACTCGGCCAGCGGCTGGCGCAGTTCTCGCCACGGCGGGACGTTCCGTTCACGTTCGACGTCGTCCAGATGGCCGAGCCCAACGCGTTCGCGCTGCCGGGCGGACACGTCTATGTGTCGCGCGGGCTGCTCGCGATCGCCAACTCGGAGGACGAACTCGCCGGCGTGATCGGACACGAGATCGGCCACGTCGCCGCGCGCCATTTCGCGCAGCGCCAGACGCGGAGCCAGGCGGTGGGGATCGCAACCGTGCTCGGGACGCTCGCGGCTGCCGCGCTGGGCGGGGGCCAGGCGGCCCAGGCCGTCAACCAGTTCGGCCAGGTCGCCGGAAGCGGCCTGATCACCAGCTACGGCCGCGACCAGGAACGGCAGGCGGACGAGGTGGGCCAACGCATCGCGGCGGCCGCCGGATACGATCCGGCCGCGATCGGGGACTTCCTCGAGACGCTGGGCCGCGAGACGACGCGCGAAACCGGCCGCGCCCGGCAGCCGAGCTTCTTCGATTCCCACCCGAGCACACCCGAGCGCGTGCGCAACACCCGCACCCGTGCGACGAGGTTGCGGCCTGCGCCCCACCACCCGATCGCGGCTTCCCGGCGCGCGTTCCTCGACCGCCTGGACGGGCTGGCGCTCGGTGCGGACCCGGCCCAGGGGGTCTTCCAGGATCGGCGCTTCCTGCAACCGGACATGGGGTTCGCGATCGACTTCCCGGTCGGGTGGAGGACCGTGAACGCGGCCGACGCGGTTGGCGCGCAGCACCCCGAGGGCGTGGCGTTGGTCAAACTGCAGGCGCAGCAGCCGCAGGGTGACGTCCGCGACGCGGCCGACCGCTTCGCCGCGCAGGCGGAGCTGACGCTCGAACAGGCGGCGTCGATCCGGGTCGGCGGGTTGCCGGCTTGGCGCGCCTATTCGCGCGCGAGCAACGGAAACATCGCGCAGTTCACCTGGGTCGCGTTCCGGGGCACGATCTACCGGATCGACGGCATCGCGAAGGCCCAGGCCTACGCGAGCGTGCGCGACGACCTCGATCGCGCCGCGCGCAGCTTCCGGGCCCTGACGGCAAGGGAACGCGCCGGGATCCGCGAGCGGACGCTGCGGGTCGTCGCCGCGCGCGCCCAAGAGACCCTGGTCGCGCTCGGCCGACGCACCGGAAACGTCTGGACGCCGAAGCAGACCGCGATCGCCAACGGCGTCGGACTCGACGTCCGCTTTCCCGCCGGGTTCGCGGTGAAGATCGCGCAGGAGCGACCCTACCGCGGCGCGCGCTGAGGCCGACGGGACTCCACGGCCGCCGCGGTTATCCTCCGGCGCGGAGGTCCCCATGACCCGGCACCCCGTCTCCTGCCTGCTCGTGGCCGCGCTGTGCGCAGTCGGCTGCATCTCGACACCGCCCCCGGTCCCGCAGGACCCGGGCACGCTCTTGCCGCAGACGCGGCGGGAGACCTCGCTCGGCAGCGTCGTCGGGACGGCGGGCCGCTACGGCGGGCACGTCTGGCGCGGCCTCCCCTACGCGAAGTCCCCGGTCGGCGCCCTGCGCTGGCGCGCGCCGCAGCCGCCGGAACCCTGGGGCGCACTCGAGGCGACGGACTTCAAGAGCGTGTGTCCCCAGTTCGCGAGTGCGTTCGGGGGCGTGAACGACGTGCCCGCGGGACGGCTCACCGGCGACGAGGATTGCCTCGGCCTGAACGTCTACGCCCCCGCCTTCGCGCCTGGCGACGTCCCGGTCGGCGCCGACCGCCTGCCGGTGATGTTCTGGATCCACGGCGGCGGCAACACGATCGGATCGGCCGGCTTCTACGACGGCAGCCGACTCGCTTCGGAACAGCGCGTGATCGTGGTATCGGTGAACTACCGGCTCGGCGTCCTCGGCTGGTTGCGCCACCCGAAGCTCAACGCGGAGCGGGATGCGATCGAGCGGTCGGGGAACTTCGGCACGCTCGATCTCGTCCGCGGCCTCGAATGGGTCCGGGACCACATCGGCGCCTTCGGTGGCGACCCCGGCAACGTGACGATCTTCGGCGAGTCGGCCGGCGGCCACAACGTGTTCACGTTGCTGGCCTCGCCGCTGGCGCGCGGGCTCTTCCATCGCGCGATCGTCGAGAGCGGCGGCTCGTGGGAATCGACGCCGGCCCGCGCCGAGCACTTCGTCGACGACGAGATCCCGGGCGATCCCTTCAGTTCCGGCGAGTTGCTGCTCCACTTCCTGCAGGAACAGGGGCGCGCGGACGACCGCGAATCGGCCAAGGCCGTGCTCGCGGAGATGACGCCGGACGCGGTCGGCGAGATGTTGCGCGGGCTCTCGCTGGCCGACCTGTTCGCCGCCTACAGCGACGGCGGGATCGGCATGTACCGATCGCCCCGCGTCTTCCTGGACGGCACCGTGCTGCCGGAGCGTCCGGTCGCGCAGGTGCTCGACGACCCGGCGCACACGGCCCAGGTGCCGGTCATACTCGGGACGAATCGCGACGAGGAGAAGCTCTTCAACCTCTTCGACCCGCACTACACGACCCGTTTCTTCGACATCGTGCCGATCTTCCACGACATCGACGCCTTCCAACGCGACTCGGCGCTGGCGAGCCGCTCGTGGAAGCTGTCGGGCGTCGACTTCCCGGCGAAGCAACTCCACACCACGCTGCCGGACCGGGTCTTCACCTACCGCTGGGACTGGGACGAGGAGCCGACGCTCTTGTGGCTCGACATGGGCGAGCTGCTGGGGGCATCCCACGGTTTCGAGATCCCGTTCGTGTTCGGTCACTTCGACCTCGGGCCCCAGGGAAACATCGCGTTCTCGGAGGACAACCGGCCGGGGCGGGAGGCCCTCTCGGCCGCGATGCGGGCCTACTGGGCCGCATTCGCGCGCGACGGCGCACCCGGACGCGGCGACGGCAGCTTCCCGGAGTGGACGGCGTGGGACCCGGCCGGCGATCGCGACATGCTGCTCGACACCGCCGACGGCGGGGGGCTGCGGATGACCGCGCGCTTCGAGACGGCGGACGGCATCGCGGACGAGATCCTGGCGGATCCGAGCTACGAGAACGAAGCCCTGCGCTGCACCGCGCTCGCGTTCCTGGCCGACGAGACCCACACGTTCTGGGGCGACGACGGCTTCCGCAAGGCGGGCGGCGGGCGCTGTGCGTCCTTCGATCCCCAGGCGCTCCTCGACTCCCGCCGGCAGCAATGATTCGTCATCCTCCCGCCGCACCAGGCCAGGGAGGCGCGGCATGTCCGATTCCGACGAGCGCCCGCTCGACTTCATCCGACAGATCGTCGAACGGGACCTCGCGTCGCACAAGATCGCGTCGGTGGTCACGCGTTGGCCCCCCGAGCCGAACGGCTACCTGCACGTGGGCCACACGAAGGCGATCTGGATCAATACCAGCATCGCCGCCGAATACGGCGGGCGCTGCCACCTGCGATTCGACGACACCAACCCTGCGGCCGAGAGCAGCGCGTTCGTGGAGGCCCAGAAGGCGGACCTGCGCTGGCTCGGATTCGACTGGGGCGAACACCTCTACTTCGCGAGCGACTACTTCCCGCAGCTCTACGCCTACGCGTGCGACCTGATCCGGCGCGGCCACGCGTTCGTGTGCGACCTCGATTCCGCCGAGATCGAGGCGCGCCGCGGCACGCTCACCGAAGCCGGGACGCCGAGCCCGTACCGCGACCGCCCGGTCGAGGAGAACCTCGACCTCTTCGAGCGCATGCGCGCGGGCGAGTTCGCGCCCGGCGAGCGCTCGCTGCGCGCCCGGATCGACATGGCCTCCCCCGTGCTCCCGATGCGCGACCCGCTGCTCTACCGCGTGGTCGATGCGCCCCACCACCGGACCGGCACGCAGTGGCCGATCTATCCGCTCTACGACTTCGCGCACTGCCTGTCCGACGCGATCGAGGGCATCACGCATTCGCTGTGCACGCTCGAGTTCGCGGACCGCCGTCCCCTCTACGACTGGATCCTCGACGCGCTCGAAATCCCGGAGCCCCGTCCGCACCAGTACGAGTTCAACCCGCTCAACCTCTCCCACACCCTGCTCTCGAAGCGCTTCCTGAAGCGGCTGGTCGAGGAGGGCCACGTCGCCGGCTGGGACGACCCGCTGCTCCCGACCCTGGCGGCGCTCCGCCGCCGGGGAGTCCCGCCGGAAGCCCTGATGTCGCTGTGCAGCAAGGTCGGCGTCACCCGGCGCGAGGAAGCGACCGTGGAGCTCTCGCGCCTCGACTTCGAGGTCCGGGACCGGTTGAACCGCACCGCGCTGCGGCGCATGGGCGTGCTGCGCCCGCTCAAGGTCGTGATCGAGAACTACCCGGAAGGCCAGACCGAGATGCTTCCGGCCGTGAACAACCCCGAGGACGAGGCCGCCGGGACGCGCGAGGTCCCGTTCGGCCGCGAACTGTGGATCGATCGCGACGACTTCCTCGAGGACCCGCCGAAGAAGTTCCACCGGATGTCGCCCGGACGCGAGGTCCGCTTGCGGTCGGCCTACTTCGTGACGACGACCGGCGTCGAGAAGGATGACGACGGCGAAGTGGTCGCGCTGCGCTGCACCTACGACCCCGAGACCCGGGGTGGCGACGCGCCGGACGGACGCAAGGTCCGCGGCACGATCCACTGGGTGTCGGCCGCGCACGCGGCCACCGCCGAGGTGCGCCTCTACGACGTGCTCTTCGAGGCCGAGGATCCGTTCGACCTGCCGGACGGCGTCGAATTCGTCGACCGGTTGAATCCGGACGCGCTCGTGACCCTGCGCGATTGCCCGGTCGAGCCCGCGGTCGCCGACCTGCAGGCCGGAACCACGTTCCAGCTCGAACGCACCGGCTACTTCTGCGTCGACCCCGACACCACGGCCGACCATCTGGTGCTGAATCGCACGGTCGGGCTCCGCGACACCTGGGCCAAGATCGCCAGGAAGGGGTGACTTCGGTACCCTCGGGTTCCGCGCTCCCGGGCCCGGATCTGCACCCCCAGGACGGAGGCGCGGCGGCCGCCCAGGGGCGAGGTCCAGCTCCCAGGAGACGCCATGCACGGCGAGATCAAGGTCATCAGCGGCTCGAGCCACCCGGCCCTTGCGGAGGACATCTGCAAGCACCTGGGCATCGAGCGCTGCCCGACCGAGGTCGTGCGGTTCTCCAACGAGAACATGATGGTGCAGATCGAGGAGAACGTGCGCGGGGCCGACGTCTTCGTCGTCCAGCCCTCGTGTCCCCCGGTCTCGGACGGCATCGTCGAGCTGCTGATCACGATCGACGCGCTGAAGCACGCCTCTGCGGACCGCATCACCGCCGTCGTGCCGTACTTCCCGTACGCGCGCTCGGACAAGAAGGACCGGCCCCGGATCTCGATCACGGCCCGCCTGATGGCCGACCTGATCGAGACCGCGGGGGCCCACCGCGTCCTGACGATGGATCTCCACTCGCCCCAGGTGCAGGGCTTCTTCCGGATTCCGGCCGACCAGCTCCAGGCCGCGCCGATCCTGTGCGACTACCTCACCGCGAACCGGGACCTCTCCAACTACGTGCTGGTCGCCGGCGACGTCGGCGAGAGCAAGGAGATCGGGGCCTACGCGAACCGGCTGAACCTGCCGATCGCCATCGTGGACAAGCGCCGCGACGGCGACGACGAGAATGCCCGCGCCACCCACCTGATCGGCGACGTGGTCGGCAAGCACGCCCTGATCATCGACGACGAGATCGCCAGCGGCGGCACCCTGATGGAGGCCACCCGCTTCGTCCTGGACAGCGGCGCGATCAGTGTCGAGGCCGCGTGCGTGCACCCGGTCCTCTCCGGCAAGGCCGTCGAGCGGATCGAGGCGTCGCCGCTCACCCACCTGGTGGTCACCGACACGATGCCGGTCCCGACCGAGAATCGGATCGACAAGATCCACGTCGAGTCGGTGGCGCGGCTGTTCGCCGAAGCCATCAAGGCCATCCACGGCGGGTCGAGCGTCTCGACGCTGTTCCGCTAGGCCGCCGGCGGTTCCGCCGCCACCACGACCGCGGGGCGTCCGTCCGGCCCGTGGAGGCGCGGATGCTCGTGGAGCAGCTTCTCGAGGTGCTCGCGCGCGGTCGCGTCGAGATCCACGAACTCGAGGCCCGCGCCGCTCTTCCCGGCCCGGCGGACCACGCGCGCGGTCACGACGAGCGGCGGCAGCAACCCGCCCGCATGGAGGGCCACCTCGATCTCGGATCCGATCGGCAGTTCGCCGCCCGGATCGATCCGCATGCCGTTCGCCGAGAGATCCTGTCCGATCAGCACCCGGGGACTCCCCGAGCCGCGGGCAATCACCCGGCGCCCATAGGCCACGCGCGGGTCCGCCCTGCGATCGGCGCCTTGTTCGAGCAACGCCGCCAGCGCGCGGAACAGCCGCGTGGGCGTGGCTGCGAGCAGCGGCCGGAAGCGGGTCGCGATGTCGCAGACTCCGGTGGGCTGTCCGCTCACCGACTCGGACCACACCACCACCCCGCGCACCGGATGCGGCAATCGCCCGCCCATGCCGGCCGGAAGCCAGAACCAGAGCGTGGACCCCGCCGTGACCGGTTCCTTGCAACGAAGCCTCGCGCCGGCAAGCGACAGGTCCGTGAGCGACGCCGGGAGCGGTCGCGGGCCGCGCCAGATGCGGACGGCCCGCCCCACCGGGACGCGCAGCGCGAGGCGCCGTTCGGCGATGGCCATGGCGACGGGGGACGGATCGCGAGACATCGGGCGGGGGCACCTCTCCACATGCGCGCCACTGCGGGCCTCCCCTGTTCGGCCATCCTGCCCGGCAGCTGTAGGGCCCTGGACCCGGGGCCGGGGCAGGGCTACCGGCCGAAGGCTGCGCGCAGCTCGCTGCAGGCTTCGGCGACCGCTTCGCGCGCGGCCGGCGCGATCGCACCCATCGAGAAGAAGCCGTGGATCATTCCGTCGTAGCGCGTGGCCCGGGTCGCGACGCCGGCCGCCTTCAGGCGGTCCGCAAAGGCCTCGCCCTCGTCCCGCAGCGGGTCGAACTCGGCCGTGATCACGAGGGCCGGCGGCAGGCCGGACAGGTCCGGGGCGCGCAACGGCGCGCAGTAGGGCTGCGTTCGTTCGGCCGGGTCGGGCACGTAGTGGTTCCAGAACCATTCCATGCCCGCCCGCGTCAGGAAGTACCCCAAGGCGTTGTCGACGTAGGAACCCCGGTCGAAATCGGCATCGGTCACCGGATAGATCAGCAGTTGATGGGCGATCGCGGGCCCCTGCCGGTCGCGCGCCATCAACGAGACCGCGGCCCCCAGGTTCCCGCCCGCGCTGTCGCCGCCCACCGCGATCCGGGCCGGGTCGATGTCCAGTTCCTCCGCATGCTCGGCCACCCACTGCGTGGCCGCATAGCAATCGTCCGCCGCCGCCAGGTAGCGGTGTTCCGGCGCCAGCCGGTAGTCGATCGACACGACGACGCATCCGGCTCCGCGCGCGAGCTCGCGGCAGGTGCCGTCGTGGGTCTCGAGGCTCCCGATCACCCAGCCGCCACCGTGGAAGTAGACCAGGACCGGAAGCCCCGCGTCCGCGCTCGGGCGATAGACGCGAATCGGCAGCGGACCTGCGGGCCCCGGGATCGTGCGATCCTCGACCGAGGGCAGATCGATCGTCTCGGCCACCGGCATCGCGGCGCCGGTCTGCTCGAAGAACGCGCGCGCCGCGACCGGGTCCATCTCTTCGAGGGCCGGACCGGGGTTTGCGGCCATCGCCTCGAGGAGAGAGGCGAGAGCGGGATCGAGCGGCATGGGGTTCCTCCAGTGGCGTCCGAAACCGCACTCTACAAAGGCCCACGGCCCGCCCGCAAATCGCCCGCCGCCGCCGGCGAGCGATACACTGCCCGGCCGGAGGAATGCCATGCCCCGCCCTGAAGACGTCGGCCTCTCGAGCGAACGCCTCGCCCGGATCGACGAACACCTGACCCACCGCTACGTCGCACCCGGCAAGATCGCGGGCTGCCTCACCCTCGTCGCGCGCCACGGGCAGATCGTCCACTGCTCGCCGCTCGGCCTGCGCGACCGCGAACGCGGGCGCCCGATGGAGCGCGACACGATCGTGCGCATCTATTCGATGACGAAGCCGATCGCGTCGGTCGCGCTGATGAGCCTCTACGAGGAAGGCCACTTCGCATTGGGCGACCCGGTGGATCGCTACATCCCCGAGTGGCGCGACCTCGGCGTCTACGAAATGGGGAACCATCCCCACTTCCTCACGCGCCCCCCGAAGCGGCGGATGACGATCCGCGACCTGCTCACCCACCAGTCGGGACTGACCTACGGCTTCATGGAGCGAACCAACGTCGACGCCGCCTACCGCAAGCTCGGGATCTCGGGCGAGAAGGCCGGCCGGACCCTGGCCGACATGATCCAGGCCCTCTCGAGTCTCCCGCTGCTCTTCGACCCGGGCTCGGCCTGGAGCTATTCCGTCGCCACCGACGTGGTCGGCCATTTGTGCGAGATCCTGTCCGGGAAGCCGCTCGACGCGTTCCTGGAGGAACGGATCTTCGCGCCGCTCGGCATGGTCGATACCGCGTTCTCGGTGCCGCCGGAAAAGCGCGACCGGTTCGCGACCAACTACTCCCGCCGCCGCGACAAGTCGCTGAAGGTCGAGGACGACCCGGAGACCAGCCCCTACTGCGGCGAGGTGACCTTCTTCTCCGGCGGCGGCGGTCTCGTGTCGACCGCCGACGACTACGCCCGCTTCTGCCAGATGCTGTTGAACGGGGGCGCCCTCGGCGAGTCCCGCATCCTCGGCCGCAAGACCCTCGAACTGATGACGCTCAACCACCTGCCGGACGGCAAGGACCTCGCCGACCACGCGGTCGGAGCCTTCGCCGAGACGCCGTACTAGGGCCAGGGCTTCGGCCTCGGCTTCTCGGTGGTCCAGGACCTGGCCCGCGGCCAGGGCATCGGCTCGGTCGGGGAATTCGCGTGGGGGGGCGCAGCCAGCACGGTCTTCTGGGTCGATCCGGCCGAGGATCTCTACGTCGTCTTCCTGACCCAGCTGATGCCCAGCCAGACCTTCGACTTCCGCGGACAGCTGAAGCGCCTGATCTACCCCGCGATCGTCGATTGACGATGGTGGACTGGGTTCCGATCGAGCAGGCGCGCCGGGCGCCCGGGCTCCGACTGGTCCTGACGCAGGGCGTGCCGGGCCCGTGGGGGGAAGCCGCAAAGGCGATCTTCCACGTCAAGGGGATCCCGTACCTGCCGGTCGCCCAGACCGGGGGCGGGAGCAACGACGCGCTGGTGGCGTGGACCGG
>Ga0114931_10004888_pt1 | contig 16645 bp, 19 predicted proteins | sample 2SBtaG_FD_89579 | JGI IMG/M metagenome (GOLD analysis project Ga0114931, IMG submission 89579) | Deep subsurface microbial communities from Kolumbo volcano to uncover new lineages of life (NeLLi) - 2SBTROV14_V59a metaG | ecosystem: Environmental > Aquatic > Marine > Volcanic | place: Kolumbo...
GGCGTTATCGAATCCGGTGGCCCCTTTTTGGCGGGATTTTCTGTATTTGCCGGAGCTTGTGAAACTTCAGGTTTTTTGGGTTCGATAAATTTGATAACAGCTTTCTTTCTCAATCCGTCAATATAAGCCTCAATTAGTTCGCGCTGGAGATCATTCCTTAATTTATCCTTGGCGGCAACAAACGAGGGCGGTGGCAGGTCGCGGGAATCTTCTTTCAGGATTACGTGATAACCGAATTGTGTTTTTACAGGCACTTCGGAGTACTTGCCTTTCTTCAGTGCTTTGACTGCATCTGAAAATGGTTTGACCATGTCAGCAGCAGCAAACCAGCCGAGGTCACCACCTTTTTTGGCTGATGGACCTGTCGATAATTTGCGTGCCAGTTTGACGAAATTTTCGCCTTTATCCAGACGTGCAATTATTTCCTTCGCTGCTTCTTCTGTTTTAACGAGTATGTGGCGGGCTTTGTATTCCGAGAATGCCAGGTTGGCTTTACGCTCGTCATAGGCTTTTTGCACCTTGTCGTCTGTAATCGGGTTAGCTCTTAAATATTCACGAAAAGCGGCACCGGCCAGCACATTGTGTCGATGATTCTCTAGTTCACTCGTTACTTGAGGGAGTTTATCCAGCCCCTTTTGCACGGCATCCTGAACCAGTAACTCCATATTAACGATCTCGTTGATGATCTGTTCTCTTTCTTCCTTGGTGCTGGGGGCAGGCCGGCTAGCGGCGCGTTGCTTCAGATAAGCAGCCAACCGGGTTTTGGTCACAGGCGAACCATTAATGATCACCACCACGTCCGGATTGTCTTCGGCATTTGTTTGCGCAGATGATGTGTTTGCATTGTTGCCAGGTTTGTCGCATGCGGACAAAAGCAGAAGAGAGAGGGCTGCAAACAAGCCAATGGTAATACGGATGGAAGATTTCATATTGATACGTTCCTTATTTTTCTGGTCTTTGCCATGGGGGTATTTATATACAATAAACTGCGACAATTCCAGTGTATTTATACTTCATCTGGCGTATTGGCCTTGATGGCCAGCGCATGGATGTCGGATTCCATGAAATCACCAAGAGCAGCATAAACCATCCGGTGCCGTTCAAGCAGGGATTTGTTCTCAAAATCAGCACTGACAATCGTGACGTCAAAATGACCTTTGCCGCTTCTGGCACCTTCATGACCCGCGTGCTTGTGGCTCTCGTCAACGACTTCCAGGCGTTCGGGTGAGAATGCGGACGCCAGATTTTCCTGAATGATCTTTATGCGCTGTGCATTTCCGGCGGTCATGGTTGCGTTTTTATATAAGGTTTAACAGTGGTCTCTATAGTGACACCAGTTTCCATATAAGGGTCTGTATTTGCCCATTCGGTCGCTTCTTCAAGTGACGGGAATTCAGCCACGATCAAACTGCCGGTAAATCCGGCATCACCGGGTTCTTCATTGTCAGTAGCTGGAAAAGGGCCTGCGAGTATCAAGCGGCCATCTTTTCTGAGTGCCTCGATACGCTTCAAGTGATCAGGACGCGCCTGTTTGCGAAGTTCAAGGCTATTCTCTGCATCACGGGTAACTATGGCATATAACATTAGTTGGTTTCCTCAGAAAATTATTTACGGGCGGCCAGAGCATATAGCATTAGTCACTTCACTTGGAAGATTCATCACGTATAACAGATGGCGTATAATATCAGTCGGTTTTCCCGGCAGATTTGTCAGGTTGCTCGATATATTTGGCGAGGAAGAAAGCCTGCGCAATAACGAATACAAAGGTAAGGCCCATCAGTCCAAAAAGTTTGAAATTGACCCAGGTATCGGTATCAAAATTGTAAATCACATAAAGATTGATAAAGCCCATGACGATAAAAAACAGGATCCAGGCCATGTTTAATTGTCTCCAGACCAGCCTTGGTAGAGTGATAGCACTGCCCATCATGCGTTCAACCAGGGTTTTGTGGTTGATGAAATGTGTGACCAGGAAGGCAAGCGCAAACAACCAGTTGACGACGGTTGGTTTCCATTTTATATAAATTTCATCCTCAAGCAGAATAGTGGCGCCGCCAAATACCACGACCAGACCCAGCGTTATCAGGTGCATTTTCTCTATCTTGCGATATCTGAACCATGAAATGGATACCTGAACGAAGGTGGCGATGATCATGACTTCAGTGGCATAAATAATCGCCGTTTTAGGATCACCGCCACCAGTGAGTTTAAAAGTGATGAAGAAAAGTAATATTGGAAAAAAATCAAACAGAAATTTCATTGTAAATTACGTCTTTAGTTAAGTGAGTATTCAGGTTCAATGCAGAGTACGGGTATTCCATTCGTTATGATATTTCCCCATCACTTCACGAACATGTTGCGGATAATCCAGTGCATCCATTTGTTCCATGCCCTGACTGAAAAAATCGAACGCAGCTTCGGGGACATTTTTCACCAGTGTACTAAATGCCGAGTCCATTATTTCCGCATCATGTGAGCGTGTAGCAACAATACCATAGTTCAGATTAAGAATGCGCCAGGGACTTGTCATATCAGTTTTGCCGATAGCAGGTTTGGTATTCGGGTCGACGGCATTTATTACATCTCTGACATAGCCGCTGAATAACTTGAGCATGGCGGGATCCTTTGTACTATTGGCATATTTTGCCAATGCATCAACCACCGGTTCCAGCATGCGTATCGAAGCATTGTGATTAGCCAGCCACATGGCCATCATGATAATACCCTCATCAAGATTTTCCCTGGCAGTGTCCAGCTTTAATCGCTCAGCCAGATAAACAAGTTCATTAAACAGGTTGATACTTCTATCGCCTAGGGTTGTGATCTCTTCATCTGAAAAAAGTTCCTCGCCCTGATTATCATCTATTTCAATGAGGATATCTGTGAGTTGGCGTGCTGTTTTGGCCAATATATTGGTATCAACCCCGTTTAACGTGTCAGCGCTACCGGCTTTTATAATCGCATCGACGGCATTGATGAGCACTTTTTTGATGTGGTTGGCGTCAGCCTGTACTATGTCCATAATTTTTAACTTAAACAAAAATACCTTCAAGTATTCATCAAAAACAGCGAAACAGGCCTTACAGTAGACTACTACAGCCATGTCACTAACTTACGATCTTCACAGTCATTCAACCGCATCAGACGGTGGATTGGCACCACGGGATGTTGTTATTCGTGCCTGCCGGCAAAATGTCGATGTGCTCGCGCTGACTGATCATGATACGACATCCGGGATCGATGCGGCAATTGACGAAGCCAGCCGACGCCACATTATCCTGATCCCCGGCGTGGAAATCTCGGTCACCTGGAACGGGCAGACCTTACATATCCTGGGCCTTCATGTCGATATTTCAGCGCCGGAACTGGCGCTGGGTCTGGCACGACTGCGTAAATTTCGTCACTGGCGAGCAGAGGAGATTGGAAAACGATTGCATAAACAGGGCATTCCAGGTGCATTTGAGGGGGCCAAAGCATTTGCACATGAAAGCGTTATCAGTCGTACACATTTTGGTCAATTTCTGGTCAAACAAGGCCTTGCCAGGGATATGCGGGCTGTTTTCAAAAAATATCTGGTTCAGGGCAAGCCTGGCTATGTTCCCGGACAATGGGCGGAACTGGAAGATGCGATTTCCTGGATCAACGCAGCAGGTGGACAGGCTGTGATTGCTCATCCATGTCGATATCGACTGTCCTGGACACGTTTGCGCCGGTTATTTGCAGAATTCAGGGAACTCGGCGGCCGTGGCATCGAAGTAGTGTCCAGCAGCCATCAACCGGAAGAGGTGCAATTACTGGCAGACTATGCGGACCATCATGGTTTGTATGCTTCAGCCGGGTCGGATTTTCATTTTCCTGACCATTCGTGGGCAGAACTCGGCAAGATCCCGGCATTACCGGCCAAATGCACACCTATCTGGAAAAGTGAACAATGGCGGGTGCGCAAGGCCAATGCCGGCGATCTCTGGCTGGAATCAGCGGAATAACCAGGTGTTTTTAACGCAGTTATTGCCAACGCCACTTATTACCAGCGCAATAGTTTTCATGAAGTCTTATGAGCCAGTTCTTTCAAGTCCATCCCGATAATCCCCAACAGCGACTAATAGACCGCGCCGTGGATGTTATTCGTCAGGGCGGGGTGATCGTCTACCCGACGGACTCCAGCTATGCCATCGGCTGCCATATCGGTGATAAAACTGCGATGGAACGGATAAAGCGAATTCGTCGTCTGGATGACAAACATAATTTTACCCTGATGTGCCGCGACCTTTCCGAAATTGCCACCTATGCCAAGGTGGACAACAGTGCTTATCGACTCATTAAAGCCTGCACACCAGGGCCCTATACCTTTATTTTGAAGGCCACACGGGAAGTCCCACGCCGCTTGCAGAACCCAAAACGACGCACGATCGGTCTTAGAGTGCCGGCCAATCCCACCGCGCATGCCCTGTTGGATACGCTTAATGAGCCACTCATGAGTTCGACACTGACCTTACCCGGTGAAGACATGCCCATGACCGACCCGTATGAGATGGAGGCAATACTCGAGCACCAGGTTGACCTCATTATCGATGGTGGTTATTGCGGCCTTGAGCCAACATCGGTGGTCGATATGGTGTCCGGCATTCCCGAAGTAAAGCGGCGCGGGAAGGGAGATACGTCATTTTTGGGATCCCAGAAGTAGTAAAAAGAAGCAAGAAGGGCGACACATCATTTCTGTGATTTCAGAAGTGAGATGGAGTGGAAAGAGAAACACATCATTTCTTGAATGCAATTAAAAATAATATATATCAATAATATACAATTATTTATTAATGTGATTTCACAGAATATTATATCAGGATAACCAGATCCTGCTGGATTGCTTTTAGCAGGATTTGATGATTTCCGCTTCTGAATTTTATAAGGAAAGCTGATTTTGTCCGGATATCGGTCATAGGCCATAACAGTTATAATTTGTCGATGCAGGAACTCAATACTGTCCAGCAAATTGCAATATGGACGCTACCCGTTTTATTTGCCATCACAGTTCATGAGGCCGCCCATGGGTGGGCCGCCAAACAGCTTGGTGACAAAACCGCCATGATGATGGGCCGCCTCACGCTCAATCCGTTGAAACATATTGACCCTGTTGGAACGGTCGTGGTGCCACTGATCTTGTTAATGCTTGGTGGATTTATATTCGGCTGGGCCAAACCGGTGCCCGTGACCTGGAGCAATCTTCGCCAGCCTAAAAGAGACATGGCGCTGGTCGCGGTGGCAGGCCCTGCCTCTAATCTGGTCATGGCAGTCATCTGGGCGCTGATCATTAAACTCGGATTATTATTTGGTAACGTACTGCCATGGGCGGCTTTACCAATGATCCTGATGGGACAGGCCGGTATAGCAATCAATCTTGTCTTGATGTTATTAAATTTGCTTCCCATACCACCGCTGGACGGCGGGCGCGTGTTAGCGGGGTTATTGCCGGGCCCGCTGTCATGGAAACTCAGTCGGATTGAACCTTACGGGTTTTTTATTATTTTGTTTCTGCTTGCATCCGGTATGCTCAGTTTTATTCTGGGGCCACCATTTAATGTACTGAAATCTATTTTATATAATCTTGTGCAATAAACAGGAGTCAGCTTGAGTTCAGTCCCTTTACAACAATCCCGCGTGTTATCCGGTATGCGTCCGACAGGACAGCTCCATCTTGGACATTATCACGGTGTCATTAAAAACTGGATCAAGCTTCAGCACGAATACGAGTGTTTCTTTTTCGTGGCAGACTGGCATGCGCTGACCACGCATTATGAAAATCCAGCGATAATTTCAGAAAGTGTCTGGGACATGGTCATTGACTGGCTGGCTGCTGGCATCAACCCGGGTACAGCCAAATTATTTATCCAGTCACGTGTTCCGGAGCATGCCGAGCTGCATTTGCTTTTGTCCATGTTTACACCGCTGGGTTGGCTGGAGCGGGTGCCAAGTTACAAGGACCAGCAAGAAGCCCTGAAGGAAAAGGACCTGGCAACCTATGGTTTTCTCGGTTATCCCTTACTGCAAAGTGCGGACATTCTGGCTTACAAGGCTTCGCACGTCCCGGTGGGCGAAGACCAGCGCGCCCATGTTGAACTGACCAGAGAAGTGGCACGACGATTTAACTATCTCTATGGCCGGGAACCCGGATTTGAGAATAAAGCCACGGCGGCCATCAAGAAGCTGGGCAAGAAAAACGCAAAACTCTACCAGGAACTGCGCAAGCGTTATCAGGAAAAAGGGGATAGCGAGGCATTAGAGGCCGCACGTGCCTTGCTCGAGTCAACGCAGAACCTGACCTTCAACGATCGTGAGCGTCTTTCCGGTTTTCTGGAAGGGGGCGGGCGCATTATTTTGCCGGAACCCCGGGACATGCTGGCACCGACACCGAAAATGCCCGGTCTGGACGGACAGAAAATGTCAAAATCCTATGGCAATACCATCGCATTGCGGGAAGCGCCGGTAGACATCGAGAAGAAGTTAAAAACCATGCCCACCGATCCTGCTCGCATACGTCGTACTGATCCCGGCGATCCTGAAAAATGCCCGGTATGGGAGCTTCACAAGGTATATTCAGACGATAGTGTTAGAAAATGGGCCAGTAAAGGCTGTAAAAGTGCCGGTATTGGCTGCCTGGAGTGCAAGCAGCCTGTTATTGATGCCATTGTTGAGGAATTGGCCCCGATCCGGGAGCGTGCTCAGGAATTTATCGAGAACCCGAAGCTTGTCCGTAGTATCATAGCGGAAGGTTGTGAAGCGGCGCGAGACGTTGCCAAAGAGACCCTTGAAGAAGTACGCCAGGCGATGGGGCTGATATACAAGTAATGTTTGACAGGGATTAACTGATAAATGAACAGCGAACCTGACAATACAGCGGCTTCCCGGCCCGATCTTTCTGACACTGGCGCTCATCATAAGGAGATGCCCTTTGCGATGGTACTCGGTGAGCCAGTCAGCCAGTTACCCCATGATCTTTATATCCCGCCGGATGCGCTGGAAGTTTTCCTTGATGCGTTTGAGGGGCCACTCGATCTGTTGTTGTATCTGATCCGACGCCAGAACCTGGATATTCTGGATATCCCGGTGGCTGAAATAACCAGCCAATACGTTCAATACATCGAACTGATGAAGGAAATACGTCTGGAACTCGCCGCTGAGTATCTGGTGATGGCAGCGATGCTCACTGAAATCAAGTCACGCATGTTATTACCGCGACCTGAACAAGAGGGAGAAGAAGAGGATGATCCGCGCGCTGAACTGATCATGCGGTTACAACAATATGAACGATAAAAACAGGCGGCAGAAGATATCAATGCATTGCCGCGCATTGGCCGCGATGTATACAAAGTTGATGTCGATGTAAAAGATAAAAAAGTAATCAAACTTGCACCAGTGGTTTCATTGCATGACATGTTGTTTGCATTACAGGATGTTCTCAATCGCGCAGAAATGTATACCCACCATCATATCCAGATGGAGCCTTTGTCGGTGCGTGAGCGCATGTCCAGTATTCTGAATGTTATGCGAGATGATAATTTTGTTGAATTTACCGCTTTGTTTACCATTGAAGAAGGACGCAGAGGGGTCATCGTCACCATATTGGCGATTCTTGAATTGTTGAAAGAATCATTAATTGAAATGATACAAAACGAACCGTTTTCATCCATTCATGTCAAGGCTGCCCGCTCGTTCGAGGTGACCGTGATTGAAGGCGGGAAAACAGATAATGTAACTGAAGGGATCTAACCACGGGGAACACTGGGCGCACGGGGAATAAAATTACTTTTTACTTTGTTAATATTATGTAAATGAGTCTTTATGGATAATAATAAACTGAAAAATATTATTGAAGCAGCCATCACCGGTTCATCACAGCCCTTGTCTGTTGACAGGATGGAGAAGCTGTTTGAAGGCGATAGCGATCAACCGACGCGCTCGCAAATAAAAGATGTTCTCAAAGAGCTCACAAGTGATTACGAAGATCGCGGAATTGAATTAACGGAAATATCCTCCGGCTTCCGGTTTCAGGTGCGCTCTGATTATTCACACTGGATATCGAGATTGTGGGAAGAACGTCCTGCACGCTATTCGCGCGCATTGATGGAAACCCTGGCGTTGATTGCCTATCAACAACCGATTACCCGCGGTGAAATTGAAGAAGTACGTGGCGTTGTTGTCAGCACTTCCATTATTCGCACACTGCTTGATCGTGAATGGGTCAAGGTTGTGGGTAGTCGTGATGTGCCGGGCAGGCCGGCATTGTATGGCACCACTCGCCATTTTCTGGATGACTTCAATCTTAAATCCTTAAGTGAATTACCTGACTTATCAGAAATTCGCGACATTGATGCAATAAGTGCGCAGCTCGATCTGGATATGCCAAAATCCGGGGCACCAGCAGAAAATGAACATGCTGTACAATCAAATGAAGTGGTAACAGATGCGGAAGATGATGATGAGGAAGAACCAACGACAAGCCGGACAGAGGATCAGGATAATCTCATGACGGCACAAAGTGGTTCAGCACCTGACAAAATTTCCGCAAAAAGCACAACATCTTCCTGAAAAACAAATAGACAGGATTTACAGGATTAAGAAAATATAGAACCACAGGGCACACGGGGCACACGGGGAAGAAACTATTTTCTCAACCTGGCGTGATTTAACAAAGGCCACACGGGTGACTATGAGTGCTTGTCATTCCCCGGATAATAGACAGGATTAACGATGTTATTAAAATTCTGATTTTTATAGAACTACGGGAAATAAATTCAATTATTATTTTGTTATGGAATTTTTTTCTTCCCCGTGTGCCCCGTGGTTAGATCCCTTATCCTGTCTATTCTATTTTACTCTGGATTCCTGTTTCCGCGGGGATGACATTATAAAAATCAAATGAGTGAAAAACTGCAAAAAGTACTTGCACGCGCAGGTTATGGTTCCCGACGAAAGATCGAAGATCTCATCAAGCAAGGCGTTATCTCGGTTAACAATAAACCAGCAACCATTGGTGATCGTGTTACCGACAGGGACACCATCCAGATAAACGGAAAACCTGTCGACAGGAAACGTCTACGCACAAACAGATCAAGGGTGATCGCCTATAACAAACCTGAAGGTGAAGTATGTACTCGTTCTGATCCGGAGGGCAGATCCACAATATTCGACCACTTGCCACCCCTTGAGTCAGGGCGCTGGATCAATGTTGGTCGGCTTGATATCAACAGCCAGGGGCTGATATTGCTGACAACAGACGGCGATCTGGCTAATAAACTCATGCATCCCTCAAGCGAGATAGAGCGTGAGTATGCTGTGAGGGTGTTGGGAAAGGTAGACGATAAAATGTTGTCCCGGCTTTCTAACGGAGTAAAACTTGATGATGGTCTTGCCCGTTTTGCTACTATTCTGGATGCGGGTGGCAAAGGGGCCAATCATTGGTATCATGTCGTTATCAAGGAAGGGCGCAACCGGGAAGTAAGACGTCTGTGGGAATCGCAAGGCATCAAGGTTAGCCGGCTAATCCGCACCCGCTTTGGTGCGGTTAGACTTGACCGGGATATCAAGCCAGGAAAGTGGAAAGAGTTGAACATTAATGACATTGCAAAACTGAAATAGACAAGCCCATATTTTCATAAAAGAGATACTTGCTCAATGAAACACACATTCATTCTACTATTATTCTCAGTCCTTATGCTCAATGGCAGTACTGGTTATTCTGGCAACTGTAGCGACAAGTCGGGCGATATATGTGTAGCAGAGTCTCCCTGGCTGGAAGCGAATGCAGCAGCGTTGGGCGTGACTGAGCCGGGAAGTGATAATTATTCCAATTGGCGATTTATCTTTTCTGATCAACACAATCTGTCCATTGAAAAAGATGAAAAATACAATGGCAAAAGATCCAAAGGCACGATAATGCTTGTTGGTGGTCAGATGCTGTTTGCTAAAGGCCTGACTATCAAGGAAGGCTCCGAGACTGAAGAGATCGATGGGGCTATTTTAATGTATCAATTGGTCATTGATCTTCTGGATCAGGCCATCTCCGGTGGTCCGGATTCAGTGAAGGGAAAAATAAAAATCAGGCATAAGGAAAAGAAGAGAGGCATAAAAACGATGACCCCCAGTGCGAGTGGTTATTTTGCGGCACCTTGGGAAATTACCGGTGTAGTTGAACGAGAAGATGATGAACTGATTAATTATTCATTCACTTTCAAATTTTCCGAAGAAAAGAAAACAAGGACATTGAAACTCAAGGGCTATTGGATAAAATCGAAAAAAAGGGCCCTGTTTAGTGATAAAATGGACATCAAAGGAATAAAGATATACTCCATTGGATCAGGACTTGTGAAACAGACATTTAAAACGCTGGGCGATCTCAGGAAATATATTGAGGCTCAATCGCAGTAAATATAAAGTGATTGATCTTATCCGGATTCCTGGGTCAAGTATTTTTTGCATTCTTTAGTGTCGAGATAAACAGAATTTCGCCCCGCCTGCTTGGCTTTGTACAGTGCCTGGTCGCATTTATTAAAGAATGTTTCCCTGGATTCATCCCGACCTAGTGAGGCAACACCCAGGCTTACAGTTACTCTGATAACGGAATTTTCACAAATACATTCCATTTTCTCAACAGCCTGACGAACACGTTCGGCCAATAAATATGCGCCGTCAACCATCGTATTGTGTAACAGGATAGTGAATTCTTCCCCTCCATACCTGAATAGCACATCTGCGCCACGAATAGTTTCTGACGCACTGTCTGCAACTGCTTTGATGACTGAATCACCGATGGCATGGCCATGAGTATCATTGATTAATTTAAAATGATCGATATCAAGCATAATCATTGAAAGAGGTGTGCTATTACGACGCGCTATTTCAATCTCGTGAGATAAATTGTTTTCCAGGGCAGTGCGGTTGCTTGTGCCAGTCATCGGATCTTTCAACGCAGATTTAAGCGCGCGTTGATACATAAGAGCGTTACGTAATGGATAAATGAGATTACATATAAAATTTTCCAGTATGGTATTTTCGTTTGAAGAAAATAATTTTTCCCTGGAAATTATTAATTGACCAAGTGGTTGTTTCTTTACTATCAATCTATAGGTGGATGCATGACGTTTGGCTGAGCCAATGGTGATATCAATATCGTCTTCATCAAAGCGATAGGTGACGCTGTCGCAACCAAAGATGTCATTGATACTTGAGTGCAATGTTGCGATAAGTTGATCGACATTCAGAGTAGTCTGGAGTCTGGTCGCCATTGTATGCACAATTTCCATTGCTTGTTCATGCAATGTGTTTGTAATAACTGGTGCTTCTTCAATGAAATCGTTAACCAGTGGTTCGAGTTTTTTTATGTGGGTGACAGCCATTATTGTTGTCCTGGAGTTATTGTCCCTGTGACTTCAAGATGCTAGAAATGTGCCAGATGTGCGTACAAATAAAATCGTAATATAATCAATGAGATATATTGGTTATTCAGGTATTTTTTCCATATCGTCGGGATTTTGTCAGATTGTTGTCACATGATCAGGTTGCCGGGCGGCAACAATCTGACATAAAACACGGGCTTAGCATACTATTTGAAGGGATTATGCATATACGTGTTAATGCAGAAAGTAAATGTCAGGTTGACTGCAATAAAGAGGGGTTCTTGATCAATGTTCCAGTTTTTCAGGATCTTTTTCAGCGTCAGCGTTTAGAACAGGCTTGGACATCCTGTCGATCTGTTCAATTTCATCCACTGACTTTTTAGATGTAATGCCCATTTCAGTGAACTTACGTGCACCGGGTAAAACACGGCGCTCGAAGGAGCCGACAGCATTGTTAAACTGGCTGACACAGCTATCGAGACTTTTACCCATTTTTGCCAGGTACTCACCAAAGGTACCAAGGCGATTATATAAATCCTCGCCGATGGTGCGGATCTGCTCTGCATGTTCGGTAAGACGATGTTGGCGCCAGCCATAGGCAACACTTTGCAGCAAGGCAACAAGAATGCTCGGCGTTGCCAGGATCACCTTGAGTTTGAGGGCGTCCTCCTGAAGCTGACGATCATGGTCAAGTGCGGCATTCAGGAACTGGTCGCCCGGAATAAACAAGACAACAAAATCCGGCGCGTTACTGAACTGGTTCCAGTATGACTTGTCTGCAAGTTCCTTTACACGATTGCGTACATTACGTGCATGTTGTTTGAGATGTTTGTCGCGAGTTTCATCATCCGTCGCTTCAATCGCTTGCAGATAGGAGTCAAGGGGTGTTTTTGCATCAACCACCAATTCACGACCTTCAGCCATGCGGATGATCATGTCAGGGCGTAATGCGCCATCCTCAGTGACGGTATGTTCCTGTTCATAGAAATCACAATGGTCAACCATGCCTGCCAGCTCGACCACTCGTCTGAGTGTCAATTCACCCCAGCGGCCACGTACTTCAGGTCGTTTGAGGGCCTGAACCAGATTTCTGGTTTCGCCTTGCAATTTATCGTGTGATATAGAAATATTTTCCAGATGCTTGCTGATAGAACCAAACGCTTCTTTGCGCTCATGCTCCATTCGCTGGATTTGCTTTTCTGTTTTTTCCAGAGCATCGCGAACAGGTTTTACCAGAGACTCGATTGATTTTTCTTTTATCTGAAGATCATTTTGTGATTTTATATGTAGTTGCTTGAAATTTTCCTGTGCGAGTTTCAAAAACTCGTCAGTATTGCTTTTTAATGCGCGGCTGGAAAGGGCAGCAAAGGTTTCATTTAATTGCTCGCGAGCCTGCTCAATAGTGGCAAGTTTTTCAGCCACGTTTTTTTGTTCCAGTTCAAGTGTCGTTTGTAATCGCGCATTCGTTTCGCGAAGACTGGCCAGCTCTTTATGATTTCGCATATTGGCCACAGCCCAGCCTAACGCCGCTGATATAATAGCGATCATGATGAATATGGTAATAATCAGTATCTCGTTCATTTTTTCGTTTTTCTTTCTTTGTCTTTGACTAATTGTCGAGCCATTTCAGTATATCAGCCGGTTGATCGATAAGCGCGTCGGCACCCCAGTTTTCAGGAACATCAGTTTTACTTATATAACCAAACATAGCGACCAGCGTTTTCATGCCGGCATTGCGCCCGGCCTTAATATCACGCGGAGCATCACCAATGTACAGACATTCATCTGCTTCACTGCCCGCAAGTTTGCAGGCATGCAGCATCGGTTCAGGATGAGGTTTACTGTTATCTGTCGTGTCCCCACTGACAATACAGGCTGCCCGCCCGGTCAACCGCATTTCCTCCATTAAAGGATCAGTAAGCCAGGCAGGTTTGTTGGTCACGACGCCCCAATTCATATTTTCCCGTTTTTCAATCGTGTTAATGACATCTTCCATGCCAGGGAACAGGTCTGTTTCATTGGCCAGATTTTCAACATAGATCCCGAGAAAACGCTGGCGTAAGAGTTCAAATTTCGGGTTCTCCTCGCTCAGACCAAAGGCATACCGGATCATGGTAGAACTGCCATGCGAGACAATGGGCCTTATTTCTTCGTAAGGTAGTGGTGGCAGGCTTTCTTCTTCCCGGAGCGTGTTTATCGCATAGGCAATGTCCGGGGCGGTATCCAGCAAGGTGCCGTCAAGGTCAAACAAAACTGTGCGGATAGTGCTGATACTGTTTCCTGGTTTCAAGGTTTGATGCAATATCCTAGGTAATTAACACTGGGGTCTCGACTCAGACTGTATTCTTTTGTCAAAGGATGGTAACTCATGCCGGAAATATCTGTGAGTCTGAGTCCTGCTGCTCGTGCCCATGCGGCCAGTTCAGATGGCTTGATGAGTTTGGCATAATCATGGGTTCCCTTAGGCAGTAACTTTAAAAAATATTCAGCGCCGATAATGGCCATCAGCCAGGCCTTGGGATTGCGATTAATGGTTGAGAAGAATACGTGACCACCCGGTTTGACCAGCGTGGCACAGGCAGCGATGACGGAGGCCGGATCCGGCACATGCTCAAGCATTTCCATGCAGGTCACCACATCAAAATTACCCTCATGTTTCTCGGCAAAGTCTTCTGCGGTGACTTGCTGGTAATCAACCTCAACACCTGACTCTATTTTATGTAGTCGGGCGATATTCAGTGGTGCCTCGCCCATATCGATGCCTGTCACCCTGGCACCTCTTGATGCCATGCCTTCGGATAAAATGCCGCCGCCGCAGCCAACGTCGAGCACCGCTTTTCCCTGCAACGATACATGATTATCGATATAGTCCAGGCGCAGGGGATTAATGTCATGCAGTGGCTTGAATTCACTGTTCGGGTCCCACCAACGGTGCGCCAGCTCTTCAAACTTGGCAATTTCAGCAGGGTCAATATTAATGGCGGTCTCACTCATTGGCTTAGGATAACGGTTATCAGGGGCTATTATAAGCCTGTGGCGGATAAATTCAGACAGAAGAGGGTGCATCGACTGCCTGCCTTGGGTAGAATTCGCCGCCTTGATACAAGTTAAATCCTATAAACAAGCATAAGCACTGAATGTCATGAGTCAGTACAAATTAGACAATATTAATGTTATTTCGCAGGATCTGCTGCCCACCCCGGAAGTGGTCAAAAAGGCCTTGCCGTTGACAAGGAACGTCGAGGCTGCCGTATGCGCCGGACGGGAAACCATCAGGAATATAATGGACAGGAAGGACCATCGTCTGTTTGTGATCGTTGGCCCGTGCTCCATTCATGATATCAAAGCTGCACATGAGTACGCTCTAAAGCTCAACACACTTGCTGACAAGGTGAAAGACACCCTGTTTATTGTCATGCGGGTGTATTTTGAAAAGCCGCGCACGACGATTGGCTGGAAAGGACTAATTAATGATCCTGATATGGATGATTCCTTTCATATCGAGAAGGGATTGTACATGGCGCGCGAATTGTTGCTGCATATTGCTGATTCAGGATTACCAGCAGCGACAGAGGCGCTGGATCCCATTATGCCGCAATATCTTTCGGATTTGATTACATGGACAGCGATAGGTGCGCGCACAGCTGAATCACAAACCCATCGTGAAATGGCCAGTGGTTTATCAACACCGGTCGGGTTTAAAAACAGTACTGATGGCAGCCTCAGCGTTGTGATGAATGCAATGCAATCTGCTGCCCAGCCGCATCACTTTCTTGGCATTAACCAGAAAGGCCAAAGCGCGGTTTTCCATACAAGAGGGAACAAATACGGGCATACAGTATTGAGAGGCGGTGGTGGCCGGGCGAATTATGATCGTAAAAGCATTTCAATCTATGAAGATATATTAAAGAACGCCGGCATGCCTGCAAATGTAGTCGTTGACTGTAGCCATGGTAATTCGAACAAGGATCCGGAAAAACAACCCGATGTAGTCAGGGATTGTTGTCAGCAAATTGTTGATGGCAACCAGTCAATTATAGGGCTAATGCTGGAAAGCCACTTACATGAGGGGAACCAGCGAATACCGGACGATTTATCAGAGCTGAAGTACGGCGTATCGGTTACCGATGCCTGCATGGGTTGGGCAACAACCGAGGCCTTGTTGTTAGAGTTCAGCGACAAGGTGAAGGATGTACTGAAGAAGCGGTAATCCGTGATACTATGGAAGCAAACATTTGTTCCAGCAATCAGATGATAGCAGTCAAATGAAGGAGGAATGAAATGAAAATAATCATAAGCATCATTACCGCAACATTTTTTCTATTTGGTCATAATGTCCTGGCACGTGAAATTCAAGGTGTCACATTAGAAGAATCAGTGACGGTAGGCCCACAGCATGCCAATCTCACGCTGAATGGCGCAGGTGTTCGTTCCAAGTTCTTTTTCAAGATCTATGTTGGTGCGCTTTATCTCCCGACAAAGATGAGCACGGTCGATGCTATTTTGTCTTCATCAGGCGCCAATAGAGTTTCCATGCATTTTCTTTATGATGAAGTCAGCAAAGAAAAACTCGTGGATGGCTGGAATGATGGTTTTGAAAATAATTCAACAGAAGAAGAAATGGCGGCATTACGTACACGGCTGGACGCATTCAATGCGATGTTTCGTACGGTGCACGAAAATGATGTCATACAATTTGATTACATTCCTGATATCGGCACCAGTGTCTATATAAACAATGAAAAGAAAGGCACGATCGAAGGTGCTGATTTTAACAAGGCACTGCTTAAAGTCTGGTTAGGCGAGGAGCCTGCAGACGATGATCTGAAAGAAGGGATGCTTGGATTAGAATAATTTCAATAAACCACGGGGGACACGGGGGACACGGGGAGCACGGGGTTAAATGAATTATTTCAGTATGTTCTGTTTAACTGCCAGGGCGTTCACGGCTTAGTCGCTCCCACTCATCCTTGAGCTCCGCGACATAAGAACATCCTTGTTCAAAAGCCGCGAACAATCCAGGTAGTTACCTCGTCAATCCAATTGATATAATAGCGATCTCATCAGTGTTCGCCACAGGTGTGTCGGGAGCCGTAAATTCCTTGTTAATGGTGACTTGCACGCCATCGGGTGTCATTACCTGCCCCCATAGTTCGCCACGCTTGCCGAGCCAGTTCAGTAATGATTGGACATCGTGGACATCAACAGGTAATTCTACTTCTTCAGACATTCTGCCCAGTTGATCAGGAAGCGAA
>Ga0114931_10004889_pt1 | contig 16645 bp, 10 predicted proteins | sample 2SBtaG_FD_89579 | JGI IMG/M metagenome (GOLD analysis project Ga0114931, IMG submission 89579) | Deep subsurface microbial communities from Kolumbo volcano to uncover new lineages of life (NeLLi) - 2SBTROV14_V59a metaG | ecosystem: Environmental > Aquatic > Marine > Volcanic | place: Kolumbo...
GATGTTTTTTGTCGAACGATTCCTCACGATTCAGCTCTGTCGTAGCCGGATTCGTAAGAATTCGGATTTATACAGCGGAATCATGCGAGAAACGCAGTTTCTCCAGCTGCGGATCAAATCTCTTCGTATTTCCTCATTCGCAGAAATTTCCTTGAGATTCTGGGGAGAAAACCAAAACACTACGGGCTTCAGTTTCTCGATCAAGACCGTGAATCTCAACTTCGTGCACCGACTCGACCTTTAGTCTACGAATCGGTAGGATTCTGTTGAGTCGATTGTGGCTTTCCGAAAGGTGATGTCAAGAATGGCAGAGTATCGTACCAGCATGGTTCTTCCGACAGAACAGCAACGCGTCTTCGAATATCTGATTCGCCCGGCAAACCTGGCGGAATTACTCCCCGATGATGCGGGGGTGACCGTTGTCGAAGCACCAGAAATTCTCGAACTGGGAAGTCGCATCGAATTGATCGTCTACATCCTGGGAATCAAGCAACAAATTGTGTATGAAGTCTCCGATTTCGAGCCACCTTTGTTCTTCTCGGAAAGACAGATCGACGGTCCTCTCAAATCGTACTTACACGAACACCGCGTGGAAATCCGATCCGAAAACGAAGTGGAGCTGATCGATGCGATCTCATTCGAACCGCCCTCAGGATTAGCGGGATTTGTGATGACGGAAAAACGAATTCTGGAAAACCTGCAAAAAGGCCTCTCTTACCGCTATCGACAGATTCAAACCGTCATGTCGTCGAATGGTGAATAATCGACCTCGAAATGTTCGCGTCTTTTCTCATTGGGGTTCGGTTTGAAATTGTCCTTTCAATTCTTCGACGGAGATTTCGCACTCCCACGTTTTGACCTTTTTTTCCGGTTGAGGAAGAAACAGGTACAACTCGAACTTCTCGAAATCAGAGAGAGCGAAATCCTGCATCACGTCGTCGAACCGTTCGATAATTAACTTCTCGACTCGAGAGACGTACAATTTTCTTTTTTCGGATTTTGCTGTGGGGTCGAAATTCACTTTCATCGTCACTCGCAGAATTTTTGGGTACGGATCGCGCATTTTTCGTTGCCCCCCTTCAACGAGAGGTTTGGAATTCGGAAATTCCTGTTCTAAAAGTTTCTGAAACGGAACGAACGGACCAACGTGCATATTCCAGTAGACGAACATAAAGCCAGTGGCGAGAAAACCCAAGCCGAACATGATCACAACGACCCATTTTCCGTATGTGTGAATTTGCTTTTCCTGCATCGTGTTTTCGTTCATCATCACTCTGTTTTTCATCTGATTGATTAGTGTGGTGCAAGTCATCCGGCTGGCGATTGGAGTACATTACTTTCATCCCAACCCTTTTTCAGAGAAAGGCTAACTGATTTTGCATTCTTACCTCATCAACAATCACGTTTTTCAAAAACTATAAGAGTTTTCCCTGTTTCAGGTTGGCGATCAGTTCATTCAAATTCTCCACCGGAATGGGGCCTTCTTCATTCCAGTCGACATGCCCGGCCCGGTCGATGTAAAACACCCCCCAAAGTGGTTTTTTATTTTTGTTATCGTACCGTTTCCACAACCGATGCCAGATATCGCGTGGTTCGAGGTCGGTGACCACAGGGAAGGGTAGGGGGTTATTTTCGAGATTCTTTCGGATTTTTTGCGGTACCAGCGTCGTGATCGCGATGATTTTCACGTCGTGACTTTGCAAAGCATCGAAGTTGTCTTTCAATAAACGAAGATCGTCATCTTCTACCATCCCCACGGTCTCATCGACAAACACCAGAATGATGTGGTGTCTGCCCAAGAAACTTTGCAAGCGAACCAGTCGGTTTTCAGAATCTATGAGTTGCCCATAGCGACCGGCTTGTGTCACGACAGGGGCGGGACGTTTCCAGCGATCAGCAGCCAGTCCGGTTACCGCATCGTGTTTCCGTAACGAAGCATAAACGCATAGAACGGTAATTGCGACGGCGGCAAAAAGTAATATCAAAGTTCGCTTTTTCATTGTAGACTTCGATGAAGAAATTGAGATTACAGGTCGATTTCCAATTCTTCGATTTTTCGATACAGGCTGGAAAGCCCCAACTTCAACCGTTTGGCGGCCTCGCGCTTATCGGTCCACTGTTTCAAAACCCGAACGATGTGCAGTCGTTCGTAATGTCTTAAAGCGGAACGCAAGTCGTCGTTATCGGGAAGAGGTTGGTGAAGTCCCATTAAATCGGGGGGAAGATCTTTCGGCTCGATTCTCCCGTCGTCACACATGATGACGGCTCGTTCGATGGCGTTGTCGAGTTGGCGAACATTCCCTTTCCATTCGGCGGACATCAACAGGCGTAATGTCTCGCTGGTTGCTCCGGAGACTTGCTTTCCCATTGCGGTGGAATACTTCTCGACAAAATAATCGACAAGTTCCGGAACGTCGTCCACCCGATCTCGCAAAGGAGGAATTCGAATCTTCACGCCGTCGAGTCGATAGAACAAGTCTTCCTGGAAAGTCCCCGCCGCGACATTCTGTGAGAGATCGCCTTTTGTGGAAGCGATGATTCTGGACTCGACCTTCACCGCTTCGGATCCGCCGATGGGCATGATTTCCCGATACTCCATGGCTCGCAGCAATTCGGCCTGCGTTCCTAACGGAAGTTGGGCAATTTCGTCGAGAAAGACCGTTCCTTCACCGGCGTGACGCAAGATTCCAGGCTGTCCGGTCCTGCGTCCGTTTTCGATGGTCCCGAAAAGCTGGCTCTCCAGAAGTTCGACAGGGCGAGTCCCACAATTCACGGCGAGAAATTTCTCGTTATTTTTGGGACCGGCAGCGTGGATCTCTCTCGCAAAAAGCTCTTTACCCGTACCCGATTCGCCAACGAGAAGGACATTGGATTTCGTCACCGCAATTTTGGCAATTGTAGTTTGAACAATTTTCAGCGACTCGCTGGAACCGACAATTCGTTCGAATTTTCGACGGCGTTCGAGTTCCCTGCGGATATTCTGATTCTTCCGATTCAGCTCGCGATATTGAAAAAGGCGATTCAATTTGTTTTTCAAATCGTCGAATACGACAGGCTTGACCAAGTAATCGAACGCGCCAGATTTGAACGCCTCGATCGCATTTTCGACTGTAGCATAAGCCGTGATGATTAAAACGAACGTCTCAAAGTTGATCTGTTTGATTCGGCGTAGCAGATCGATGCCGTCGCCGTCAGGAAGTTGAACGTCGCAAATGACAACATCGAAATCGTTGTCTTTCACAGCAGCGAGACCATCAGTGACATTTTCGACCGCTAAAGCGCGATATCCTTCGCTCTGCAGAAATTCCTGTAATGTGGAACGAATAATTTCCTCGTCTTCTACAATTAAAACGGAATAACGGAGATTCACGATTTCGAGACCTCCGGTTGGGAAATCGTAAACTTGCTGGTGGAATTCTCAGGCTGCCAGTTGCACACGTTCTCGCAAGTCACCGAAACCGTAAAGGTGGTTCCTTCAGCAGAAGTCTTTACAAGTTCAATTTTCGTGTCGTCCATCTGGTCGATGATATTTTTGCAGACAAATAATCCCAGTCCAGTTCCGGTTTCTTTCGTGGTAAAATAGGGTTGGAAAACTTTCTGCTGAAGATTTTCTGGAATTCCGTGTCCGTCGTCTGCAATCGAGATGTCAATCCATCCCTGGGAATAATTCGTGCCGATTTCAACGGATCCGCCTTCCTGAGTGGCATCCATCGCGTTCAAGATCAGGTTGAGAAACACCTGCACCAATTGGTCTTTGACGGTGCGGATTTTTGGAAGCTGCTTTGCAAATTTCGTAATAATCTTTCGGCCTTTTTTTCGCTTGTAATACTTGGCGATGTTTAACGCTTCCTCGACGACACTGTGGATGTCGCAAAGACTTTTTTCGAGGTTCGCGGGACGACTGAAATCGACGAGTTCCCTGAGCGTGCGTTGAATTCGTTTGAGTTGCTCGTCAACCAACTCCAACCGTTCGCCCATGTAGTCGTCGGGGTTTCGTCGCTTGAGCATTTGCACGAGGGAACTGATTGCCGCAAGCGGATTGCCGACTTCATGAGCGATTCCCGCAGCCAGCAAACCGAACGCCGCCTGCTTTTCCTGCTGAACCAACCCCGCTTGCGATTCCTGTAATTCTTTCGTGCGTTCTTCGATTCTCTTTTCGAGATGCTGCTGATTATTTTTGAGTTCGATATTCAATTCTGAAAGTCTCACACTCGCCTTCTTAACCAGCCCTGCCAAAGCCGTTCCAGCCCAGGCAACCCAACTCATCAGAATCAGGTTTAACAGCAGTAAAGAAAGGTTTTCGTGGTTGATCTCTTGCGATTGGTAGATCGTCAGCGTCGTATAGCTGATGCCATGAAACAGAAGTGTTAAGAATGTCGTCGTCGGCGTGAGGCGGACAGCACAAACCAGAATCGATAAATAGTAGTAAAATCGAAACGGGCTGGTGGAACCGGAGTGAAAATGACATAACAAACCGATGAAAATCGCCTCCAACAACGAAATAGCCAGCGGATACCTGCTGAGAAACACCTTTCCCCGGTAGCTCCAGAGAGTATCGATGATGGCGTAAAACGCACCGAGTGTGAGAATCGCATTGAGAATCAGCAATCCGTTTTCTTTTTCGCCTCTGTCGAAAAGGTTCACGAGTATGTACCCGATGAGCAGCCCGAACCAACGAATGCGCAGCGTAATTTCTTCAGCTTCGAGGTCGAAGTTGTTGCTGAAGGAAAAAGAGTGATTTCCCGATTGGGAGAGCGAGGGTTTCGACTTCACGTCAATTACGGTCTTGCTGAAAAGGCGAGGAAACGCTTCATGTTCGATTATAGAATAGTTGCCATCCGATCGCATCGGATGTGGGCTGCCGTCTGCTAAAATTCAGAATGTTGAAGCTGGGGGGCTACGATTTCCAATACACGGGAAGGTCTTTTTTTGTGGTTCGAAGAATTTCAAGAATTGTCCTGCGATCTGTTTTCGATAAATGAGAGTATTTTTTGCTCGTATTCTTTCCCTTAAGAATCTCCCACAAACCAAAATAAACCTTGCTCTTCACGGCCTCCGGCAAACTGTCGAACGATTTCGAATAGATCATGTAACTGCACGGATATTTCATCAAGCGAGTCTGAAGATCGAGATCTCGCAAAGAACGATCTTTGTGATCTCGTAACCCAGGTCTGGCGAATTCTTTCGCAAAATTCGAACTCCCAGACACCTTCGATGTGAGCTTGAATTCATCGGAAAAAAGTAAGCATTCCAAGAGTTTGGAAGTCACCGCAGCAATTCTACGTTTCGTACTCTCGGTACGAAAATTTCGGGGGCGTTTGAAAAGTCGATTCATCTCTTCGTCGTAGTGAATGGCGCTTCGTGCCTCGAAATTTGCGCGAATTATAAGGTTCTGCATTCTCGTTTGATGTTCGAGAATCATCAACGCTACAAGGTCGCTGTGCGGTTTCAGATACGGTTTTATGTCAACAATTTTACTCAAGTCGGTCACATTGGCTCCGAATTCCATATCCAGTTTTTCGGGTTGCGAATGGTTTGAAGAGATGACGTTTCCCATGTGTCTCAGAGCGCCATGAGTGCCGCTGACGTACCAACCGCCCCATCGTTCAATAAACGGACTTCGATAATCGGTCGTGAATGTTCTCGTTCCTGCCAGCGGATGTCCTGTTCGTCCAGTGTAGACTGAGCGTAGCAGCAACCCAGGCACGGCCGCAGTTCTCGACGATGCGTGACAGATGAGACACCGTCCTCGGTCACGAACAAACTTCGGTTTCTTGACTTTCTTCTGGTCGAGTGTGTAAAAAATCGTGCCCTGCTGCGGGTCGACCGATGCCACCTCGACGACAGTTCCTCCCTGCACCCAGCCGATGTAAGTGGACTCGTCGAAATAGAGTGCTCGTGGTCTTTTTGGTGAGATGCAACGCAGTTGAAAACTGGTTTTCGAGAACACAAGTATTTGCGAGGACGGGGAAATATCCAACTGCTTGAGGACATCGGGAAGATAACCGTGTTTCTCATCGAAGCGTAAGGTTAGCTCACCCCGATCAATCCGCTGTTGCAGTTTTGCCACGCGGTCGTTCACCGGAGTGATGTTGTAATCGATCGGCGGTCGTTCAAATTCCAATTGTCCCAACGCGGAATTTGTCGGAAATACGATCTGTCCCCAAAAAAGAAGGAAACAGCACCAAAGCAATCGCGGAGAAAAGCGATCCCAGAATCGATCTGATAGAATTGCACTCATAGACTCATTCTTTGAAACACCAATAGGGAATTCCGGATAAGATTATACAGAATTCAAATTGGGTAGTGCAGGGCATTTTAGTATATCTATCTCCAAAGTTGCTTTCACCCAAGAAACATCGCAAATTCAACTCAAAAAAGACCTCACAAACTTTGCACAGTTTTTTGCGTATTGCTCGGCTTCTAGTGTCGTTTTGACATCTTGCGCGTGGTGAATTGTGAAATAACCCGTGTATTCCAGCGAGAGTAGATTATGGATCAATCCCGCGATATCGACGCCGCCTTCTTCCCACAACAGCAAGTTATGAAAGCTCTGCACTCCTCGACACCATGTTTCCTGTGAAACCGGGCCGTTCGCATCGAGCCGATGATTCTGCACATACACGTTCATCACATAGGGAAAATAAGCCTTCAGCGTCTCCATTCCATAAGACTGGCCGCAGAGCATCAGGTTGGCCGGTTCGAAGATCAAACCGAAGTTGGATCGGTCGATTTTCTTGAGGAGTTCCAAAGTCGGTTCGACTTCTTCGCAGAGCGTTGTCGTGTGACATTGATGCGCCAGCCGAATGTTTTTCTGTGCGGCCAAATCGCAGGCTGACTGTGCGACGGGGATGTCGGTTTCATTTTTCATACAGACACGAATCAAATCGCAGCCAAAATCTTCTGCCACTTCGAGACTGGGGGTAATGTCTCGGAGTGCCTTGGGACCGTTCTCGTTATTCAAGGGGACGTCGCAGTCAGTGGTGACCATGGAGACCACCAGACCACAACGGTTGATTTCCTCTTTCATTTTGATGCGTTGTTCACGGGGTGTCTGCACTCCCGCTGCACTGGCTCGGAGACAGATTGCGTCGTAATCCTGGTCACGAGCGATGTGAACGATGTCAGCGAAGGGGAGATTGAGTGTTGTTTTCGTAGCGTCTTCGGCAATACGAACAGAGAGGGATAATTTCATGATTTTGACACGAGTCCATGATGCGAGGGGAGTCAAATTTTGTAGGAGATTTTGTAAAAAATCCAAAAGCGCTGCATTTTCGACACACCAAGCACCCTGGATGCTCAAAGCAGCCGGGGTGCTATCGGGTGATCGAAATCTTGCGAATTCGCTGACCGTCTGGCTGAAGAGTTACCAAAATAGAAATTACGGCTATTCAGTTTAAGGAACCGTCGGATACAATGAAAGAACGCGAAAATTGTCAGGAGGCGATCTTTCCGGAAGCACGAAGGGGTCCGCGGGCCTGCCTTCCCTTCGTTTCGCTCTCTACCGAATTTCCTTTCCTTGAATTGTCGAGAGAATATCCCACAAATCGATGAGTCTGAATTTTCTCAACTCTTTCATGCTTCTGGGGTTAGCAGGCATCTCGTTACCTGTCATCGCTCATCTTTTAAGCAAACGGAAGTACGATATCGTCAATTGGGGGGCGATGCAGTTTCTGGAATTGGGAAAAAATGCTCGCCGACGTGTTCGCTTGGAACAACTCTTGCTGTTGATGTTGAGAATTGGTTTGATACTTCTCATCGTCTTTGCAATGTCTCGTCCCTGGGTGCAGGGAGGCTTTCTTGCGAATTTTACCAGTACACAAAGTCGCGATGTAGTCTTCATCATAGACGGTTCCTTAAGTATGGGTTGGGAAGAAGGCGACCGAAACCCGCACCAACGCTCGGTTCAGTGGGTACGAAATTTCCTCAAGGATTTACGTGGGGGAGATACAGTCTCGTTGATCGACGCTAGAGATCATACCCGCCTGGTGATCGATCCCCCCACGCGAGATTTCGATTTGTTAAAGAAAGAACTCGACCGTCTTCCCGCACCGTCCGGTTCGTCGAATCTGGCGGAAGCGATCCGACAGGCCGTCAGAATTCTTAGCCGTACAACAAACCTCTCTCGCGAAATTGTGGTACTCACTGACGGTCAGGCGATCGGCTGGAAAACGAGCGATCTCGACTTATGGCTGCAATACGAAGAACTTCTTAAACTTCCCGCAATCAAACCACGAACCTGGGTCGTGAATGTCGGAGCGGAAATCCAGGCAGACAATCCCCAGGCTCGGATGAATTTTTCTGTCGAAACAATACAGATTTCGCGAGAACTGGTCGCCGTCGATTATCCCGTACGGATCAAAACGAAAGTGCGTTACCACGGTGGGAAGGAACCGATCAACCGTAAAGTTCATCTGGAAGTAGATGGCCAGCAACTCAGCGGACCTTCCTATGTGTACCAGGTGCAGTTGCAACCCGAAGGCGAAGCATCCATCGAGTTCGAGTACCGGTTTTCCGAACCGGGTTCGCATCTGCTGAGCGTAGTGCTCCAAGCCGACAATCTTCCGGGAGACGATCGAGCGGATGCTGCGATGGTTGTCTCCAAGGCGTTACCGGTTCTGTTACTGGACGGCGACCATCATCCGCTCGAACCAGTTAAAAGCGAGTCATATTTCGCTCGGTCAGCATTATCGGCTCGTTCCAATAAAGCACCCTGGATTGCCGCAACGATCGAACCGTGGTCTCCGACAAAACAATTCGATGCAAAAGAACTCGCCGATTACGCAGTCGTGATTCTGGCAAACCTGCCGCTCGACCAACTCCCCACGCCACCCGCCGGTGACGGCAAAAAAACGCCGATGCCCGCGCAGATCGTTCAACTCACGGAATACGTCAGGCAGGGGGGAAGTCTGATCATTGCACCGGGAGATCGATGCCGCGCAATAGACTACAACAAATATCTCTTCGACGACGGCAAAGGACTCTGTCCCGCCGAGTTCGTCGAGCATGTTGTCACCAAGCGTAACGAGGACAAAGGCGACAAGAACCACGAAGTGCAGATCGCGAATTCCAGTCTCGATTTGCCGTGGATGCAGCGTTTCCAACGCGAAAACGAGGGCGGTTTGACAGTAGCGAGATTCAGCGACTACTGGAAACTTCGACCTAAAAAAGCGAAACATATCGCAAATGCAGAAAAAAATGCCAACGACAAAGCTCTTCCAAACAATTCCGACGCTGTTGTGGCAGCCCGCTATAACTCCGGCGATCCGTTTCTGGTTGTCAAAAGTTTTAAGAGAGGTCGTGTTGCCGTTCTCGCAGCTCCTCTGGATGCCGACTGGTCGACGCTGCCTGGAAAGCAGGATTACGTGTCGTTTTTGCACGAGTTAAATTTCCATTTGGTTTCTTCACGTGTTTCACGGAATGTCGAAACCGGCACTCCTTTGGTTTTAGAAATCGGTAAAACGTGGGACCTGAAAAAATTCGCTTTTTTCGGACCGCGAGCCGAGCCATTCGCGCCCTCTCCCGGAGTGGACGTTTCTCCCACAACTCGCATCGTGCGATTGAACGACACCAGCCTGCCGGGAATCTATCGATTCCGCAAAACGAAAGCGTTGAATAAAAAGAGCGATCCCACGGAACATTTTGTGGTCAACTTTGATCGGAAAGAATCCGATCTGACTCCACTCACTCCCGAACAAAAAACGACGCTGACCAAAGACGAGAAAATGACGTTCGTCAGAACCATCGAGCAACTGAAACAGGGAATGTTCGTCGATAATTCGCGAACCGAATTCTGGTATATTCTGTTGTTCCTTTTTTTGTTGTTTCTCGTGGGTGAGGTGGTCATGATCCGCCGCATGGTTCGCGGCGGTCATGTGATGACCGATGTTCCCGAGGCGGTGGCGACAACTTCTTAGAGTGTTTCAAAATGGTTGTTGAATTGTTATGAATTCAGCAACTACAAAGTGATGAAAATGTCCGAACGCAAACTGATTTTCGAGAATCTCGAACTTTCGATCTGGTCCGTCGGATGTGGGTTGGCGGTCGTTTCTGCGTTCGTTCTCATTCTCGTTTTGATGCGCTACGAACGCCGTCTCGTGCCTTGGCGCACCGGCTGGGCATTGCTGTTTCTTCGATTTGCGACTCTCGCTGTTGTCTTTCTCACGCTGATGCAACCGATTCTGCGTTGGGTGAATGACGAAGAAGAAAAAGGGCGGATTCTCATCGCCTTCGATCTCTCGAGAAGCATGGCTGCGTCCGACCCTCATGCGGCTCGTGCAGAAAAACTGCGCTGGGCAAAGGCGATGGGGATGATCGGCAACGATGTCATCAACGAGAAACTGGACCGCTGGATTGCCGATCTCGAACGGGGTTCGGAACCGGTTTGGGTCGATGCCGAAGAAACCAACAATCCCAAAAGAAGAGCCAAGCTCGAAAAAACTCGTAAGGAAATGATCGAAGAAATCTTCCAGCAAATCGACGGTATCTCGCGTCGTGATTTGGCTCTGAACCTGTTGATGCAGGGGAAGCATCCCCTTTTTCAAAGGCTCTCAGAAATTGCGGACCTCGAAGTGGTTGTCTTCGCCGGTGAAACCGAATCGTCCGGCGAAAAAACACTTCCCGGAATGATTCAATCGCCACCCCAAAGTCTTGTCACCGATGTGACCGATTTATCTCAGGCTTTGAACCCCACTGACTCGGGAGAGAATCGGTCGAAGTTGTTGGGCGTCATTCTGTTCTCCGACGGACGAGACAATTCCGGGCGTGATCTTGTTTCTTCAGCAGCTCGATTGAAACAACTTTCCGCTCCGGTTTATCCGGTTCTTCTCGGTTCGGTGCTGAAACCGAAAGATATTTTCGTCAGCAACCTGAACTTTCCCGCAACCGTTTTCAAAGACGACAAACCTATTCTGAAAGCCGCCGTCAGTACCGTGGGATTTCTCGGTGAAGAAATTACCGTGCATTTGGACCGTGAAGGGAAAGAGACGGTCACGAAAAAAATCGTTCCCCAGCAAGACGAAGTTTTTATGGAATTCGAACTCGATGCCACCGAAATCGGTCGCAAGGAATACTCGATCCGAGCCGAAGTCTTGCAAGGCGAAACACGCGACGACAACAACACCAAAGAATTCGCGATCAGTGTGGTTGACGACAAAGTGCGTGTGCTGATGTTGGAAGGAGAAGCCCGTTGGGAATTCCGATTTATCGACAATGCTTTTTTTAGAGACGATCGCGTGATATCGAAACGAGTAGTCTACCGCCAACCTTACTTGGGAATTTTGGAGGATTCGTTCTTCCCTTCCAAATTGAAGCTTCCTCAAAATGCCGCCGACCCCAAAGAATCGCCTTTCGCCGAACCCGACATGGTGATCGTCGGCGATATCGCTCCCAGCGATCTTTCCGAAGAGGGCTGGAAACTGCTGGAAAAATTCGTCTCGGAGGCGGGTGGAACGCTCGTTCTCCAAGCGGGGAAGCGATTCCTGCCACGCGCTTACAATTCGCATATCCTCGATGCCATGCTGCCGATTACCAATCTGAAAGAACTCAACATCGGCGGGGAATCCGCGATGAAATCGCCACGAGAGCGAGGATTTCATCTTCGGTTGACACCCGACGGCCTGCGAGAGGAGATGTTCCAGTTCGATGTCGATCCTAACAAAAATCGTGCCATCTGGTCTCAATTGCCCGGTCACCTCTGGGGAATGGTCGGCGAAGCTAAACCCGCCGCGACTGTGCTGGCTTACGCCATGCAGTCCCACAAAAAAATCGATCTTCAGGAGGAACGCCGCTCGGCAGTGATTGTTCGGCAACAATACGGCTTCGGGCAGGTCGTCTGGATAGGAATTGACAGCACCTGGCGGTGGCGGCACCGTACCGGAGACAAATACCATCATCGTTTCTGGGGACAGTTGGGGCGTTGGGCCGCCTCTCATAAAGCCTTAGCCGGAAACGAACATGTGAAATTCGGTCCCGAACGAACCGATATCGAAGTCGGGGAGGATGCTGTCATGCGTGCTCGCTGGACTGGTCAGTTTTTGAAGGCCCACCCCAGATTGAAAGCCGAAGTCCACATCCTCCGGGTCGATGCCGATCGACTTCAACCATTCAGTGTGATCTCACTCAAACCGGAAAAAGGCCGACCTTTTACGCATCTCGGTCGGGCCTTCTCCCTTCCTGAAGGAAAATATCAACTTAAGCTGGTCGCCCCTGACGGAAGTTTGCCCGGACCCGATATCGTTGCACCCTTGTATGTTCGAGAACGATTAACGACTGAAACCATGAACCTGACGGCGAATCGACAACTGATGACCCAAATCGCACAAATCAGCCGTGGAAAACTGTTTCTTCCCGACGAAATCGAGCATCTTCCAGAGCAATTTCAAAAACCCGAACGACAATTGAAAGTCGGCGACGAGATCGAACTTTGGGATCACTGGTTGGTCATGGTCTTGTTTTTCGGACTGTTGATGACCGAATGGGTCGTCAGAAGACTCAACGGATTACCGTAACCGAGGCAGGGTACATTCGATATTTCAATTCTATTCCTGCCGATGATCGCGTATGATAGGGAAAGAAAAACGGGCCGAAGTTTTCTGTAGGAGTCGGTGAGGGGTACGACCATAAAATCACACCGTTCTTATGTTCGCCCAGGAGCAAGACGATGACGCAATTGAACACAACAGTATTGCCGCTGGAATTAACCACCAAATTACACCGGCTGAGATCTCACTTGCGGAATATGACCATCGTTCGGGGATTGGGTTCGACAGTTCTCGTCACATCGGTGATGCTCGGCGTCACGTTTTTGTGCGATTACTTCCTGGATCTCAGCGGAACTCTGTTAACGGGTTTTCTGCTGTTTACCGTATCGCTTGTGGCATTCACAATCTGGAAAAAGGTCATCCTCCCCGCAAAACTCAGCGTGTCTTCCGAAGAGTTGGCAGCAATTGTCGAGAAGCAACATCCCAAACTCAAAGAACGCCTGACATCGACGATTGAACTGAACGACCCCGGCGTTCCTGACGACCACAAAGGCTCGGTTGTCATGCGGGAATGGCTGGGGAGAGAAACGTATCAGGCGACAGCAGCTTTGCAATTTGAAGATTCGATACCTTCCTCGCGACCTAAAAAAACGGCCCTCTTGGCAATGGGCATGGTGTTTCTGCTTTTGCTGCCTTTTTTGTTTTCACCGCAAGGTTACCGCCAAATGTGGTCGCGGGTTCTCACACCCTGGGGAAATTTCGACAGCAACGGCAATTTGTATTTCGAGGTTCAAGATGGAAACCGTACCGCCGCCAGAGGGGCCGATCTCGTCATCGTTGCCAAACCGAAGTTTCGCTTTCATCGAGAGGAATTGCCCGAGAATGTCTGGCTGAAAAGGCAAATGGATGACGGCAGCGAAGACCGTCGTCAATTCGCTTATGACGAAAATTTGGAAAGTTTCGTCGTCACCGTTCCACATGTAATGCACGCCTTCGATTACCGTATTGTGACCGACGAAATTCATTCTCGAAGTTACCGCATCGATGTTATGGAACCGCCGGCGGTTCTGACCGCAGTCATGGAAGTGCAACCACCCGCTTACACAGGCCGTCCCGCGGTTCGCCTTGATGGAATGCTCGGCGAACTCAGTGTCTTCGAACACAGCGAAGTCCGCATGATCGTCACCTTTAATCAATCGGTCGAGGATTTTCAAATCGAATGGCTCAACCGGGATGCAGAACAATCCGACCGTGCCTGGGAAAGAAAAAAAGAGAAACTTCCCAAATTCGATGTCCAGCTTGCAAAAGACGGAAAGTCCGCGACGTTAAGCAGCAAGGTTTCTGCCGGTGGCTGGTTTGCATTTCGACTGACCGACGAGCATGGTTTGCATAATCTCGAACCGTTCGAGCGGTTTTTGAATGTCGTTCGTGACATGCCTCCCAGGTTGGCTGTACTGGGTACCGAAATCACTCAGAAAATACGACCGGACGATACACCGGTCATTCGTGCCGATTCGACGGACGACATTGCCGTCGAAGCTCTGGAACTTCATTGGGAAGTTCTTGGTGGCGAAAAAGGGATTGTCGAAGTCCCCGAGAACGAAATGGGTATTCCCGCAAAGTCTTACGATTTTCGTATCGATCTGAAGAAGATGAACCTCAAGGCAGGTTCGTCGTTGAGTTTCCGGGTTCGTGCGGTTGACGGTCGCCCAGTTCCCGGTCCGCAGGAAGTCTGGTCCACAAAAAGAACACTGCAAATTCAAAACAATGCCAAAGCGTTTGGCGTGCAGGATGTCGCCAAAGCCCAACGCGAGAAAAGTCAAAAGTTGCGTGAAATACGCAAAGCACTCGAAAAGAACAAGACCGATGTCGAAAAATTACAGAAACAGGCCGAAAAAAACCTGGAAGAAAAGACCGAGTTCACCAAAGATCGCCAACTCAACGAGAATGCCGATCGACAACAAAAACTGGCCGAGCTGTTAAATCGTCTTGGCGACGAATTTGGTGTGAGTCCTATTTATGCGAATTTGACAAAAAAAACGAAGGAAATCGCACGACAGCAATTAACGCCCGCCGCAAAGCGGCTCACACAAGCCGCTGCTCAGCCGCTCGCTGCCAAAAAACAGTTTCTAAAAGACAACGTCGAACAGCTCGGGAAAATTATCGGGGAACTGAAAAAACTCTAATCGGAGTATGACGAACTCGCTGGTTTAGAGCGTGATTTGCTCGAACTGATGCGGTTGGCAAAAAAAGCAGCCAACCTTGCCAAAGACGCTTCCGATTTAGAAAAAAAACAGAATGACCTGGATCGTCAGCCGTCGGATAAAAATAAAAACAACCGGCAGCAGGAACTGACCGAAGAACAAAAAAAGTTGCTCGCTGAAAGCATGAAATTGAGCAAAGATCTCTCCGATTTGCTCAAGGATAATCCCGAATTGCTGGAATCCGCCAGACAAGCACAGTTCGACAAACTTCAAGATCTTCTCGACAATATCGAAAACCTGACCAAGCCACAAAGGGAACTTGCCGAGGCTCTGAAAAAAAACGCCGAGGAATCCGCAAAAGAATCGACTCCCCAAACCGAACAACAGCAGAAACTGGTCGATCAAGCTGAAGAGCTGCAGAAGGATCTTTCCGCGAACGGTCTTCCTCCGCAAGCGACCCCGATCGATCCGGAAAAATTGCGTCAAGTCATCAAGGATTTGAAAGCTGGCAACTTGAAGTCTGCATTAGAAAAGCAAAAAAAGGCCGTGGAAGAATTGAAAAAATTCGCCCAGGAAATGAAGAACTTCAAAAACCTCTCCGACGATCCCCAAAAAGCGGTCGAACAACTCGCCCAGCGACAAAAAGAAATCGCAAAGAAAATTGCGAAACAGCAAGCTGCAAATTCTCGTGCCACCGAAGAAGAAAAGAAAGCGCAACTGAAATCGCTCGCCCCAGCGCAGCAAGCAACTCGCAAGGCTCTTGATAATCTCGAACTGCCGAAGCAAAACCGTGCCGAGAAGCAAAAAGCCCTCGAAAAGGCCGCCGATGCCACAAAAAACATCAAGCAAGGCAATGCCGAACAGTCCCTGCAAAAAGCCGAACAGGCCGCCCAAGCGATGAAGAAACTCGCAGAACAAGTCGGCAGCCAACAAGAGCGAACACAAAAAGCGATTGAAGAAGTCGAGAAACTTCAAAAGCAACAGGAACAGATTCGTAATAACGTTCAGGAATTAACCAAACAGGAATCTCTAAAAAAAGACGACCCCAAACTTCAAAAACAGGCTGAACAACAATCGCAACTCGCCAATAAATTATCCAATCTCGATGCGCCAAACGCGAAGCAGCAGCAGAAAGAGGCGGTTGAAAAATCGGCTCGGGCAAAGTCCGATTTGCAGGAAGCGCAGAAAAAAGATATTCAAAACTCGCAGTCGCAGGCTGCCAAGTCACTCGAAAATTTGAAGCAGCGTCTCCAAAATCCACAGGCTTCGCAAAACCAAAAAACGAAGCAAACCGAGCAAGCGCAAAAGCAGCGTGAACGACTCGCCAAAGCAGCCGAAGATCTCGCAAAAAAACAGGAAGAAACCCAAAAACAAATCGAAGAAAAACTCGCAAAACAAGCCTCGCAAAATCGAGAAAGTTCGCAGAAAAAAAGTTCTCCATCGAAAAACACAAAGAGCGACAATCAAAACTCGCCATCAAAGCCGGGAAATTCCTCCAAGCAACCCGGCAAGTCTTCTACAGAAAATCAAAAACAGGACGGGCAAAAAGGAAACGGACAAAAAGGAGTGCCGTCGGCAGAGTCGTCATCGTCTCCCGAACAGGCAAAGAAACAACAGGAGGAAATTGCAAAAGATGCCGCGAAACTTGCTCTCAAAATTGCTCAAGAGCAGGGGGCCGATTCCAAAGTTGCTAAAGATGCCCACGAATTCGCAAAAAAAGCGAATGAAGCCCGACGCCAGTCTATGGCGGGGATCATGAAACCTGCGAGCGAGTCGGCAGAGAAAGCCTCGCAGGCTGCAAAGAAAGTTGCCGAGCAAGGTCGTCAAGCGAACTCTGCCCTTGCCCCGAAATTGAAAAAACAAGCAGAGCAACTCGCCAATCGCCAACAAAAAACGGCAAAACAACTCAAAAAAATTGCGGACACTCCCAAACAACAGAACCGTTCGCTTCAAAAAGGA
>Ga0114931_10004890_pt1 | contig 16638 bp, 17 predicted proteins | sample 2SBtaG_FD_89579 | JGI IMG/M metagenome (GOLD analysis project Ga0114931, IMG submission 89579) | Deep subsurface microbial communities from Kolumbo volcano to uncover new lineages of life (NeLLi) - 2SBTROV14_V59a metaG | ecosystem: Environmental > Aquatic > Marine > Volcanic | place: Kolumbo...
GACGCGCTGAAGGATTACGTCGCCAGGCGGAAATGCGAAATTGATAACGGTATCGGAGTGCCGCGCGCATAGCCGGAGCGGTTGCAGAAGGGTCTCTGTCACGGGGTCGCCTTGAATCGCGCGGCAGGCGAATCGAGGTACAGTTAATAATTATTTTTAACTTTCGATAGAGTTGTTTCGAATATAAACAACCATTGGTTTATTTACCCAGGTTCTTTTGGATAGGAACCAGCTTTGATTGAGGCATTTATGCCTATGTTGCGCCTATTTCTTGACATATTGGTGAAAGCTGCCAAAGTCTATGCGGGTGAGTAGTGTGGTGGGTGCATGTGATCGTGCCCGTGTATGTGTGTGCGTCATGAAAAAATCTGTGTCTAATTTCTTCTTTCGGGACGAAGCCGGGGCGATCACGCCCCTGATGCTTGCTCTCTTCATCGGAATTCTTCTTTCAACCGGTATGGCCCTGGACCTGTTCCGCCACGAGACGGAGCGCGCGGCTTTGCAGAATGCGCTCGACCGGGGTGTGCTGTCGGCGGCGTCGCTGACCCAGACCGTCAGTCCTGAATCGATCCTGGACAAATTCGTCACAACGCGTCCGGTGGCGAACAGCGCGGCCGGCGTGACCTCGAACAACACCATTACCACGGGCTCAAGACGTGTGGCGGCCCAGGCGTCGTCAACCGTGGACACCTATTTCCTTAGGCTTGCCGGTCTGGAGTCATTGCCCGTCGTCGCAAAGTCGACAGCGGTTGCGGGCCGTCAGGCAGGCAGCCGCGGTATCGAGATCTCGATGGTGCTGGATATTTCCGGGACAATGCGTTTCAACAACCGGCTGGTCAATCTGCGCCCGGCCGCCAATGCTTTCATCGACAACATGCTGGCCGATGGCGCCGATGCCTACACGACGATCAGCATCGTGCCCTATGCCGGTCAGGTGAACCCGGGCCCGACCGTTTTCAATCTTCTCGGTGGGGTCCGTGACTTTAACGGGTCTTCCTGCTTTGAGTTCAGTGACAGTGATTTTACCTATACCGGTCTACCTGCGGCGGGCAGCTATGCACAGGTTCCCAATTTTCATCACTGGGCAATCGACTGGAACTGGATGGATTGGGGCTGGTGCCCGGCGGATGCGACCGCGATCAAATATTTTTCAAATGATGCGGCGGCGCTGAAGAACACCATCAACAATCTTCGCCTGCACGACGGCACCGGCACCTATAACGCAATGAAATGGGGTCTGGCGCTCCTCGACCCGATCAGCCAGCCGGTGGTGGCAACGCTGGCGTCGATGGGCGAAGTCGACCCCGCCTTTGCCGACCGGCCCAGCAACTGGTCCAACGGATCGAAATATCTGGTTCTGATGACCGATGGGCAGATCACGCAGCAATACCGGCCCGACAACCCGACCGACCCGGCGCTGGCAACCGAGGAGGTGCTGCCCTTCAAGCATCCCTACAGCCAGACCGTGAGCCGCAGCAAGGGCCTGGGCTGGTTCTACGACCTCTGCGCCATGGCCAAGACCAGGGATGTCACCGTCTTCACAATCGCCTTCGACGCGCCGGCGGGAGCCGCTGCCGAGATGAAGGCATGCGCCTCCAGCGAGGCCCACTTCTACGAGGCCACGGTCGATGATATCTCCGCGGTCTTTCAGCAGATCGGCTCGACGATCCAGAAACTCAAACTGGTGGAGTGAAGGTGATGGCCGTATTCTGGAAAACAACACTCACAACCTTCTGGAACGACACTGATGGCAACGCGTCGATGGAGTTCGTGGTGCTGTCGCTGGTCATCTTCTACTTCGTCTTCTCACTGGTCGAGGCGGGTGTCCTGATGACCCGGACAGTGATGCTGGAACGCGGGGTGAACATCGCCGTGCGAGATCTCAGGCTCGGTATCACGGCGAACCCTGATCATGACACCATCAAGGCCGAGATATGCAAAGCGGCCTATCTGCTGAAAAATTGCGAATCCTCGCTGCTGCTGGAACTGACCCCGCTGGATATCTCGGGCAATTTTCCAACCGGCCAGGCCAACTGCGTCGACCGGACCGAGGAAGTGACACCGGTGATCAACTTCGACCCCGGCGGGCGTTCTGAGATCATGTTCGTCCGGGCCTGTCTGGTTGTGGACCCGCTTTTCCCCGGCATGGGGCTGGGCGCGAAGCTGCCCAAGGACAAGAGCGGTGGCTACGCCATCGTCGTCCAGTCGGCATTCGTCAACGAGCCAGCGTGAGGTATGGTGATGCGTGGTGTTTCGGGTTTTCTGGCGATCTGGTGGGGCGATGAGAAGGGTACACTGACGATCGAGTTCCTGCTCTGGCTGCCGTATCTGGCGCTCTGGTTCATCGCCAGCACGATTTTCTATGACGCCTACAAGTCCCGCAATGAGGCGGCAAATGCTGCCTATACGCTGTCGGACATCATCACCCGGCAGACCGAGGTGGACAATCAGTTCCTCGACAGCCTCTATACATTGCAGGACCGGCTGTTGCCCCAGGCGGACGGCGTGCGGACCCTGCGCATCAGCAGCATCCAGTTCTCGGGCGGCAAGTATCAGGTGCTCTGGTCGCGATCGATGGGCGGCGGGAGCGTTATGAAGGATGCCGATATCCCGATCCAGATCATGCCGGCCATGGCCGAACTGGACACGGTCATCCTGACCGAGCTGGCGGTTCCGTTCATACCCTTCGCCAATTGGGTCGGGGTCAGGGCGCGAACCTGGTCGTTCGATCTCGTCAGCCGGCCGCGGTTTGCCTCCCAGGTGGCCAAGACCGACGCGCCGACGAGTTGATGTCTTGCCCTCATCCCCACAGGCTCAATATCCGCAACAGGACGAGATAGACGGGATTTTGGCAGCATGATCAGACACCGGAATATGCTTTAACCTCGCGGGCGCACTGTCCAACAAATTGGCCCACCTCTTAGGTAAGCGATGCCAAGGGTCTGGGCACGGAGCTTGCCGAGGGTTTGCCCATGAAGGCCCGTTGCTGGTCGAGATAATCAGCGATCCCGAGCTCATCTGAGAGCCTGTCTGTTCAGACCGGCAGCCAGATCGCGGCGACCCGTTCAACCGTCCAGAACGCCGCCACGATGCCGATCCAGTAAGCGACCGCGGGACGCCAGATCGCGGGCATCCGCCGGACAAGCAAGGCGACGCCCTTGGCCAGCAGAACCAGCGTCGAGACGAACAGCAACTGCCCGATCTCGACGCCGACATTGAAAAACAGCAGCGCCGTGGGAATGGCCTCCGGCGGCAGCCCGATCTCGCGCAGCGCCCCGGCGAATCCGAACCCGTGCAGCAGGCCGAAGGCCATGGCGACAAGCCAGGGCCGGCGCGAGGCCATTGTCGGTTTGCCCTGGAACTTGTGGACCACCTCACCGGCCACGAAAACGATCGAGAGCGTGATCAGCGCCTCGATCAGCGCCGGCGGTGCCGAAACAAGCCCCAGCGTGGCCCCGGCCAGGGTGATCGTATGGGCGATTGTGAAAGCGGTGATCGTCGCCAACAGCCGCCGCCAGCCATCGACCAGCAGCAAAAGCGCGGTGACGAACAGCAGGTGGTCGATGCCCTGCAGGATATGCTCGATACCGAGCATCAGGTAGGCGACTGCCACCTCGCCGAGGCCGCGCGGCCCTGTGATCGTAACTACCCGTTCCTTGGGCGTGGCCCGGTGGGTCTCTGAGCCCCCGTTCAGGTAGTCGAGGCGCACCAGCACGTCGGTGCGCAGGCGCTGCAAGCCCTCGATGGTGATCGGCTCGCCATTCAGCCCGCCATCGCAGGCCAGCGACAGGCGGGTCTCGGCGCGCACGCTGTCGCGATCCACGGTCCGGGTTCCGGTTTCCGCGCATTGCGCCGGAAAGCGCGGAGTCATGGCAGGTACACGGCCTCTGAGGACCGGAACACGCCAGAGAACCTCAAAGCGGTCCGGCGCGGTCTCGTGCATCTGCAACAGCCCGGGGCGAATCTGGTGCGCCTGAGCCAGCATCGGCATCGCAAGCAGCAGCACCACGATCAGGGCCCTGGGGCGAAACCACCACCTCATTGCGCCGTTGTCTCAAACAGAATATCATAGTTCTGCTTTAGCCGTCCGACGAGATCGGCCTTGGCTTTCTTCTCGCGCCGATAGATGAAATCGCGCGTTACCTGATCGCGAACATCGTCGAAGGAGGGAATTCCACCCGGCTCGGCCGCGTCGACGCGCACCGCGTGCCAGCCGAAGGCCGATCTGACCGGCCCGGCCCAGACATGGAGCGCAAGCCCTGCGAGTAACGCCCCGAAGCCCTCGCCGAATGTCCTGTCGGTGACGTTGGTTGACGCCTTGCTGAACGCCGCCGGCAGCATGCTGGGGGCGCCGATGCTGGAGAGATCCTCCGGGGGGTTGGTGTTCAGCCTCTCGATCAGCCCGCGCCAGGCGCCCTCGGGCTGTCCGTCACTCTCGGCGCCGAGGAAGACCTGGCGAAATGTGAACCGTGCCGGAACCCGGTATGTATCGCCGTTCTCCTCGTAGTAGGCACGAAGCTCGGCATCCGTCGGCGCCACGAGGTTCAGGCTTTCCTGCAGCAGGAACTCCATCTTTTGGCGCATCCTGCGCCTGACGGCAGGATCATCCTGGTCGAGGCCCAGTTTCAGGGCCTCGCGGTAGAGCACTTCCGCGGCGATGTAGTCCTCGATCAGCCCGGCCTTCTCGGCCGCACTCGGAGGGCGGCTCCAGCCCGACTGGAATCGTGCCACGATCCCCTCGACCGTCGTGTCGGTAATGACGATCTCGTCCCGCGCCGGTTCCGGTGCCGGGCCAAAGGCCTTGAAGGCAAAGAACAGTGCGCCGCCCAGTACGAGAAACTGGACGACCGGCTCGTTGAGAATCCGCATGCCTCGCGTGGGCCCCTATCCTGCCGGCGTGTACCAGATCGGCGAGGTATAGGCGCGCTCCTGGCCCACGGTCTTGGCACCTTCCGGAATCTCGACGCCGAAGCGCTGCGCATCATAGACGACCCAGCGCGGGGTCGGGATCTCCAGCACGCGGGCATAATAGAAGGCGCGTTCGGCCGGGTCGAAATCAGGATCGGTCCAGATGGTCGCCAGTTCCGAGGCGCCGATGGTGTTGGTCCAGTTCGCCGCCGCGACATCGACGGTGTTGCCTACCGGTGGCAACTTGCCGTCCGCTCCCGGCGCACGATCGCCGGACCATGCGACGTCATAGACCTTCTCATGGGTCTTGCCATCTGCATCCAGCCAGCCCTTGATGACCTGGATCCGGTCGAGGTTCGCGCCAATCGGGTCGCGCAACGCATAGACCATGAAATTGGGTGCGGTCGCTCCCTCTGAGACCGGAGGCAGGTCAGCGCCCATCGGCACACCCTTTTCATAGCCGCGGAACGCTGGTACCCGGTTGTTCATGTCTTCTTCGGTATAGTCCCAGCCACCGAAGAACCGGACCAGCATCCGCGGTCCGGTGGTGGCATAGACCTCCTTGCGGTCCATGGCGTCGAATATGGCCGCACGTGTGTTGTCCTTGGCCCAGACCGCCGCCAGCCCCGAGGCAACCTGCTGCCAGCTGAAGATCTCGCCGTTGTCGTTTTTCATGAAGGGGTGGGTCATTCGCTCGGGGTTCGGCTCGTAGCCGGCATGCTTGCCGAAGAAATTTTCCTCCTCGGCGGTCGCCAGCGATGTATGGCTGTCAGTGGAGCCGATCATGCCGAACTTGTAAGGGTTGGTGCCCAGCTTCGCCTCGAGCGCGAGACCGTTCTTCAGTGCCTCGCGCGCATACTCGCCGGCGAGCATGTCATCGGTCTTGGCCTCGGAGAGATCGAGATTGCCGACATCCCAGGTCTCGTAATCGGCGAACTCGTCATTCGGCGACAGATAGGGGTGCGCTTCACCGTCGCCCTTGATCTGGGTAACCTCGTAGAGCCGTTCCCACTTCGCACGCTGCTCGACATAGAACGCGTCCAGCTTGCGGCCGGAATACTGAGCGTCGATCGGGAACATGATGCCGTTCGAGAGGTTGCCGTTATGCGCCAGTGCCATGGCGGCACCGTTGGTCTTGGTCTCGTAGTTCTCGAGATACTTGTAGAGATCGAGCGGGTCAGGACTGCCGACCGGCGCCTGCGTGGTGAACGGCACCACCTGGCGGGCGCGATCGCCGTTGTCGCGGAAAATCACGTTGCGGTGCATGTTCGCGCCCTTGACCAGCGAGGTCCACTCGAACCCGATCAGCGCCGTGAACCGGCCGGGCTCATTGAACTCCTCGGCGGCGTTGATGATATCGTCCCAGACGGTCGCATAGCGCCGCGCCCCGGGCGAGTAGTTGGCGAACATCTCCGGGTCCACCTTGCCCTGTGAAAACGTGCCGATCAGGTCGAGCGCGGTATCGACCGACTCCTGCCCGCCTGCGGCCAGACCCACTGACCAGCGCTTGCCCTGCTCGTATTGCGTGACCAGCGGTGCGGCGGCGGCAATGTCCTGGACCATGCCCAGCCCGTCTGAGTGATCGGCGATCACCAGCCAGTCGAGCGGGCGCGAGAGCTTGACAGGCTGGCCGCTCGAGGACGTGACCTGCTCGCCGCGGGCAAAGCGATAGGCCTCGCGCGGACCAAGCCGGTTGCCGAACAGCCCGGCATCCATCGATAGTGCTGTGTGCAGATGCGTGTCGCCCCAGAGCGGAAAGGTCGGAAAGCTGCGCTGGGCATAGGGTGAATAGGCCTTGCCGGGATAGGATTCGGCCAGGGTGTCTTTGTCCGGCTGCCATTCCTGTGCCATTGCCGATGTCGAGAAGGCGGCCAACATTATGGCGATCATCGTGGTGTGAGTTCGCATCAATATTTTCCCCGTTGATGGTTTGAGCCAATATTGGCACCCGGTCTTAAATATTTTCCGGAGTTCATTTCCCAAGTTGGCCAAGAACACCGTGGCGGTCAACCGTTGGCGCCGTCAACGGATGGGAATTATGCATCGAGGGCATGGCCGGACGATCTCTGGAGATGCGCCAGAGATCAAGCTGTTAAATCCGGTCAGCTCTCCCTGTCACGTCCATTGCGGCGGGGGAGGCGAATGGATGTGAAGTCGAAATGGCCCGAACCGGGTATTTCGGTGAGACTTGATCTGGCGCAAGGCATCGTGGGAACCGATTCGCTATTCAGCACCGCAATTACCGCAAGGAGACGAAAAGATGCGCGATAAACTGATCATTGCGACGGTCGGGCTGGTCCTGGCTGGCACATCACCGGCCCTGGCCAACCACGGGACCGGGACGCATGAGGGTTCCATGATGCAATCGGGCCGGATGATGGGCACCGGGATGCTTATGCCGCGGATGGACCCAGGCCGCGGGCGCAAGCTGTTTGCATCCAAGGGTTGCGTTGTCTGCCATTCGGTTAACGGAGTGGGCGGCGAGGATGCTCCACCACTCGACGCCGCAAACATGAAGTTGCCGATGAACCCGTTCGAGTTCGCGGCCCGGATGTGGCGTGGCGCCAGTGCAATGGTGATGATGCAGGAGGAAGAACTCGGCGCGCAGATCGAGCTTGACGGTCAGGATCTGGCTGACATCATCGCCTTCATCCATAACGAAGACGAGCAGAAACACTTCTCCGAGGCCGATATCCCCGACAACATCACCAAGCTGATGGCGCATCTGGAAGACGATGACGAAGAGCACGAGGCCGAACACGAAGCCGCCGGGGAGTCGGGTGAGGCGGCCACGTCGAACTGAGCCACATCCGACGCGCTGAGGTTTCGGAACAGGGGACGAAGATGAACAGGAAACTTCTGGCGGTCGCCGGAGTGATTGTTGTCGGCGGTACGGCGCTGGCAATCTGGAAACAGAACCAGATGGCCGCGCCTGATCTCAGGACGCCGACGGTCAGCACGATGATGCATGGCACTGGTGCGGCAGCCCCGGCACGCCCGGCCGACGAGATCAAGGTACCGAAGCTCAGCTCGGCGGCGCGTATGGGCGAGGTCGCGTTTGACGAGAACTGCGCCGCATGCCACGGCGCCAAGGCTGCGGGCACGGACAAGGGACCACCGTTGATCCACAAGATCTACGAGCCCTCGCATCATGGTGACTACGCGTTTCTGAGCGCCGCACAGAATGGGGTCAAGGCGCATCACTGGCGCTTTGGCAACATGCCGCCGGTTTCCGGCGTGACCCCGAAGCAGGTCGAGTGGATCGTCGCCTATGTGCGTGCAATCCAGCGTGCCAACGGCATTAACTGACCTTAGGAAGGAACGCGCGAGTCAACAATCCTGCGCCGGGTCGATGACGTCACGCAACGTATTGCCCTGTCGATTGGAGTGGGCTCTTGGGGCCGGAGATTTGTCAGGCGGCTGATTTGACCGTGGGCCGGGGGTTTTGCTCCTCGAACTGTATCGGGCTCAGATAGCCGAGCGCCGTGTGGCAGCGCCGGGCGTCAGAATTTATTTGTCGCAAGATCATCGAGCGGAGCGTTGTCGAGCATTGCCTCCGCCAGCGCGGCTGATCAGATGGATCGAGCGCACGGTCCTGGCTCTGTCGGGCCGGGAACCGCTCCAGCTTTTCAAGCTGGAGCGGCAATACCCGCAAGAGGGTATAGGGGCTATCCAGGCACCCAGGCAAAGTGACGGGTGTGAGAACGGGGGGTGATCCACATCACTCCGCTCGGTTTGCGCGGATACGGAATTCATAGCTGAACATGGTAAATATCCGGTTAAATCCAACCGCGCCCGGAGTGGGCGGATTGTTATGATCTGCGCCGGGCGCAATCTCATGCGGGAGCCTTTTCTTTTCCGTATTCGTGCTATCTCCAAAAGATATGGAAAAACCAACCACTGGATGGAACCAATGACGGACACCAAGGCCAAATCCACCGGGCAGGTCAGGTCCCTGACCCGGGCCCTGTCATTGCTTCGCCATCTTGCCGCGAGCGCTGAGGGCATGTCCCTGACCGAGCTTTCAGAGGCTGCGGGGCTTCCGCCATCGACGACCCACCGCTTGTTGACTACACTGGAGTCGGAGCGTTTCGTCAGGCCCGACCAACAGGGTGGCGTGTGGCGCATCGGCGTCGCCGCTTTCTTTGTCGGGTCGGCGTTCGCCCGCTCGCGGGACAAGCTGAGCCTGACAAGGCCTTATCTCCGGCGCCTGATGGAGATGTCCGGCGAGACCTCGAACCTGTTTGTCGAGAGCGACGGCGAAGCAATCTGCATCGGACAGATCGAGAGCCGGCATGCAATGCGGGCAATCACCGGCGTTGGAGGACGGGTACTTATGCACTCCTCGGGCGCCGGAAAGGCGCTGCTCGCCTTCATGGAACCGATGCGCCGCAAGCGGATGCTTGCCGCGATGCCGCTTGCAAGGATCACCGATATGACGATCACCGATCGTGGGGCATTGAGCGCAGCCCTGGGCGAGGTGCAGTCGGTGGGGTTCGCTGTCGATGACGAGGAACACGCGATCGGCCTGCGCTGTGTTGCGGCATCGATCTTCAACGAATACGGCGAGGCCGTAGCCGCAATTTCGGTCTCCGGCCCATCGGCGCGGATACCGTCGGAACGGTTGAATTCCCTGGGCCGGATGACCGCTCAGGCAGCCAATGAGGCGACCCGCGATTTCGGTGGCGAGGCACCTGTCGCGGCACAGTAATCAGTGGTACAGGGCAAGGCATTGAATTGCGCTGGACGAGACCCGGTGCCTTTGTTATATGCCCTTTCACCTCGATCCGAGATGGTTGATCCGGCGTAGCTCAGTGGTAGAGCATCGGACTGTTAATCCGCAGGTCGTAGGTTCGAATCCTACCGCCGGAGCCATCAAAATACCAATGATATAAATAACTTACTGATATCCTCGCGACGCACAAAAGCCTCGCCGCCGGAATTGTGTGCGTTTTTGTGTGCAATGTGCGCTCGCTGGGCGACGGCCCGCGAGAGGTTCCAAAGCCTGACCGATGACCCGGCCGCCCTGGCCGAGTTCGACAGCATGGCGGCGTTGCCCTACCTGGCACCTTCGGACGGGTTCCTGCGCCTCGTTATCGAGCGCGGCTTCTCGCTGGACTGGATATTTCTCGGCAGGGGCGCGGCCTCCTCGCGGCATAGAGAGGCAGCGTCACTGTCCTTCCAGAGACTGGTTCGCATTAGTCTGCCAGCAACTTACGGATGCCAGATCAACGAACAAGGAAACCCGGAACATCCTCCAGCTTCACAACATGGGAATAGATCATGTTGATGACCCGCAGCTCGGCCTCGTGATGCTCCTTCGAAGCTGCCGCGCAACAATCCTCGACCACGACGACACTGAAGCTCTCATCGGCAAGGCTGCGAACCGTCGAACTGACGCACTGATCGGTGAAGATGCCCGCTACGATCACGTTGCGGATGCCGATATTGTGCAGGATCAGACGAAGGTTCGTCCCCGTCAGCGCGCTGTCGGTGGTCTTCAGCACGGTGATCTCGTCGCCCTCGGCCGAAAGCGCATCGACGATCCGGCTGTCCGCCCTGTCCTTGGGCAGCAGCAGATAGTTGAAGCCCGGCTTCTTCTGGCTCAGCGATCGGTCGCGGCCATCCTCGGTCAGGCAGGCAATGCGGGCGAAGATCACCTCGATGCCGCGCGCCCGGGCAAGGGTCAGAAGCCTGGCGGTGTTCGGGATGACGATCGTATTCATGCGCTCGAGGAAGGGTGCCCAGCGCGCTGCCTCGTTGGGATCGTCGGGTATCTCCAGGTAGGTGTTCTGGATATCGATGACCAGGAGCGCAGTCTCGCCGGCGGGCAGGACAATATCCTCGGGCTCTTCGGCGGTTTCGTAATAGAAACTCCGATAGGCGGTCTTCCAGTCACTCATGCCTCGCGCCCCGTCACATCGGCCAGCGCATTGGTAATCGCATCGCGCGCTGTTTCCATCTCCGCGGTCGTGCCAGAAAGAAAGACCCGGCCCGATGCACCCATCATCTGGACATCGTTGATCGTGGCACCGGGCGAGGCCCGCTCGGCCTCGTTGGCCGCGACGCAGGCGAAAAGCGCCGGCGCCATCTCATAGATCAGCAGCGAGACACCCGGAACGAGGATAGAGGCATCGCGGCTGCGGTTGAGGATGATGGCGTGCTGGTCCGACAGATCCTCGATGATGTCGTGAAAAAGCATCCGGGGCGTGAGCTGGTCGGCCGGCACAGCACCGAGACCATCGAGGATCGCGCGTCCTGCCGCCTCCACCTCGGCTGCATCATCTGCATGCAGTTCGAGAAGTCCGAACTGGCGCTCGGTGAACAGAAGTCCCGGCTCCATGTCCGGCGCTGCCTTCAGCGCCAGATCGGCGATGCGATGGATGGCGAGTGCCGGCGCGATCTCGACGATCAGGCTGTGCTGGCCGGCCTGCGGGGGGTAACCGCGCGCCCTGGTCGGCTTCGAGAGCCAGGCCGCGAACTGCGGCTGCAGGTCGTGGATCGGCAGATAGACCCTTAACTCGGCCATGATCCGTCCTCTTTGCTGTTGGCGACGGCGCGGCCCACGCATCGCGCGGGCAAAGGGCCTCGCTGCACCATCCGGCCCAGACCCTGCGCGTCGGGTCCGGGAACCGGGGTCGCGCTACTTTGTCGCCGCAGCCTCGAAATGCTTGCCCAGATCGGCATGGGGGCGAGGAATGACATGCACGGCGACAACTTCGCCAATCAGGTTCGCCGCCTGGGCTCCGGCTTCGGTCGCCGCCTTGACCGCGCCGACATCGCCTTTCACGACGACAGACACCAACCCGCCACCAACTTCGTTGCGCGCGACAATCTCGACATTCGCGGCCTTGACCATCGCATCCGCTGCCGTCAGCGCGGCCACATAGCCGCGTGTCTCGATCATTCCGATTGCCTGACTGGCCATGGTTTATCTCCTCTTCCTTTTGTATCCAGGTATTTTCCGGGCACTGTGCCCGCTATTCCTCGTCGATCGAGCCGATGATAAGGGCATCGACCGGAGCCCTTACGGTGGTGAAATAGCCGGCGGCGACCGAGCCTTGCGTGATCAGCACGGCTTCGCCCTCGGCACAGCCGAGCGGGTCAAAGGCAACCAGCCTTCCGCCACCCTCCGTCTCCACTTCCAGGAGTGCGCCGGAAGGCAACGTCTCCACCCTCTTCGACGACCAGACCCGTCCTGCGACTCGTCCCCGTATCATGCGCGGGTCCTTTCTATCTGTATGTTGCGCCGGTGAAGTTCGTCCCGCGCCAATGGCGTGAAGCGCACGCTCCGGGAGACGCTGATGCTGCGCTGGCCATCGGGCAGCCTGGCGACTTCATTCTCGGTCACCAGCCCGCGCTCGAAGCGCACCGGGGCGGGCGGTGCATTCGGCACCGGTGCCCGCGGCTGATGTGCCTGAAGCGGCGGCGCCGCCGCGTCGGCCAGCCGGAACACATGGCGCCCGCTTTCGATCTCGCTCCGGGTGCGGCCATCCTGTGCCATGCGCATCAGCCGTGCGACGAAGGCCGCAAGCTCGGCATCGGTGCGCAGCGACACGGCCTCCTCGCGCAGATTGCTGGATGCGCCCGGAACCTTCAGCGCGGCGACCTCTTCGCGCAGTACCTCGCGGATCAGGGAACGGAGCTCGCTGGACATCACGCGGCCCCCGCTGCGCGGAGCGCGGTTTCGGCGGCGTCGCGGGCATTACGGATCTCGGCCTCGTCACCCGCCAGATAGAGCCGCCCGTTCGCCCCGATCATCCGGTAGTCGATGACCTTGATGTTCGCCGCCTTCTCGGCCTCGTTGCAGGCGAGAATTGCATATGAGGCGGACTGGCATTCCAGCAGGAACAGGCTCTCGCCGCCAAGGATCATCGAGCCCAGCGTATTGCGGTTGATGAGGAAGGCATGCTGCGGGTCGATCCGCGTCACGATCTTCGAGGTCAGGATGCGTGGCGGCGCGGCGTCGTTCTCTGTTGCGCCGAGGGCATCGAGCACCGCCTGCGCGCCGGCTTTCACCTCGGCGGTGGATTTCGAGTGGAACTGCAACGTGCCGAACTGGCGCTCGACCACCAGCAGCCCGGCCTTCACACCGGCACCCTTCAACGCGACATCTGTCAGCGCCTCGATGTCGAGACCGGGAGCGATCTCGACGATCTGCGCGGCCATGTTGCGCCGCGGCAACGTCCCGCGCATCCAGGTGGCGATATAGGCCAGCGTCTGGGGCTGGAGCTGATCGAGAAAGATGAAGGACCGGAGCTCTGCCATGATCAGTTTCTCAGAATGTCGCGGAGTTCTTCGGCGATGAGCCGGCGAAGCTCCTTGCGTGTCGCGGAATCGAGGCCCGATATGGCCGAGCCTGGCTGCGACGCGGGGCGATCGCTCCGGGGCGCGCCGGGCACGCCATCGCTCGGGGCTTCCGGAAGCGGGCCATCAAGACCCGGCGCCAGCCCGGCATAATCGCCGAAGATCTCGGCGGGATCGCTGTTATAGGCCAGCCGGGTCCAATGGATCAGGTGTTGTGGCCCGATATTCTCGCCCACCGACGAGCGGCCGAAAAAGCCGGTTCCGATGGTGAATGTCGGCGCCAAGTTGGTAGCAAAGCCCGCCGCACCCTGCGAGCAGGGGGCGTTGACCACCACCCGGTAGGCCTCAACCGTGGTGGCGAACTGCATCGCGACACGCTCGTCCATGGTGTGGATTGCCGCCGAGTGCCCAGCCCCGGTCAGGCGCAGGACCGCACGCGCCTGCGCCATGGCCTGATCGCGGCTTTTCGCCACGTGCAGGGCGAGAACCGGGCACAGCTTCTCGCGGCTCAGCCGCTCCTCGACCCCGATCTGGGTAATCGGTGTGACCAGTATCCTGACCCCGTTCGGCACCCGAATCCCGCATTCCTGGGCGATCCAGACGGCATCGCGACCGATCGCCTCGACGTTAAAGCCGCGGTCGTGGAACAGAAACCGGCGGATGCGCTCGGTCTCGTCGGCGTCGCAGACATGCGCACCCGCGGATTTCAGTGCCTGCTTCAGTTGGCGCTCGACATCGGGCAACGTGATCAGCACGCTCTCATTGGTGCAGAGGATCGAGTTGTCGAAGCTCTTCGAGTCAACGATGCGTTTCGCGCTCTTGGTGATGTCGGCACTTGAATCAACAAAGACCGGCGCGTTACCCGGCCCAACACCGACGGCCGGGTTCGACGAGGAATATGCCGCGCGCACCATGGCGGTACCACCGGTAGCCAGGATCACATTGGTCTTTTCCGACCCCATGAACGCTTCGATGATCGGAATCGAGGGCTCGTCCAGTATCTGGATCACGGCTTCGGGCGCGCCTGCGCTGCGCGCCGCCTCCATCAGCTTGCCGGCGGCATCCACGCTGCATTCCCGCACCGCCGGGTGCGGGCTGAAGACGATCGCGTTGCGCGTCATCAGCGCCAGCAGAGCCTTGTAGTTTAGTGTTGCTATCGGGTTTGTCGAGGGCGTCAGCGCGAAGATGACGCCGGCAGGACGGGGAATCTCGACAATCTTGCGCGCCTCGTCGATGCGCGGATTGACAAAATCGTCGTCGCGATAGAAATCGACGATCGGGCGGGCGGTCAGTTCGTTCTTGATCTTCTTGTGCGCGGCGACACCGAAGCCGGTCTCGCGCACGGCCCAGTCCGCGAAATGCCCGGCATATTCATCGGCGCAGGCGGCGACGGCCTCGACGATGGCCATGGTCGCGGCGCGATCATAGCGCTGGAACACCGTCGATGCCCAGCGGGCCCGCTCCAGCATCATGTCGGCCTTGCCCTGCAAGGCCGCGTGGCTGCCGGAGATGTCTACCAGGGTGCGGATTACCGGTTCCATCAGATCATTCTCCGCCAATCGCCCATCACCTCGTCGCGGGCAAGCCCGATACCGATTTCCACACGCCGCAGCACCTCCTCGGCATCGGCCTCGGTCAGCAGAACGCCGGGCTTGAATTGCAAAACCCGGGGGTCGAGTGTCGAGAAGATCGCCCAGACGCCGTTTTCATAGAGGTGCTTCATCACCGGCTTGGCACCCTGCTCGTGATTGAACTCGAGCCCCATGACGACGCCGTGCTGACGGATGCCGATAAAGAAGTCGGAATATTCCGCCATGATCGCCTCGAGTCCCGAGCGCAGGTAGTCGGAGATGTAGCGGACCATGGTGCGGACCTCGGGGCGCTGAACGATTTCCAGCGTTTTCATCGCCACGATACAGCCGAGCTCGGCCCCGCCCATGGTCGAGATATGGCCGAACCCGTCCTTGTGCAGCCAGCCGCCGCAACGCTCAGAGATCAGGCAGCAGGCGATCGGGTACATGCCCCCGGAAATTCCCTTGCCGGTGACCATGATATCGGGCTCGACACCGTATTTCATGCAGGCCCACATCTCGCCGCAGCGCATCAGGCCGGTCTGCACCTCGTCGGCTATGTAGAGCGCATCATAGCGCTCGCAGAGCGCTTTGACCGCCGGCAGATAACCCTCCTGCGGCATCGGAAAGCCATAGGTGGCGGGGATCGTCTCCATGATCACGGCAGCCACGTCGCGGGCCTTCAGCGCGTCCTCCATCGCATCGAGGTCGTTGAATGGCACCTGAATGAATTCGCCGTCACGATCCTCGGACAGGAACAGTTTCGAAAACCGTTCATCGCCGGTTTTCACGGCCAGACCGGTATGGCCGTGATAGGCCTTGACGATCGAGACGATCTTGCGTTTCTGCGCCGCGTGGCGTGCTGTTTTCAGGGCGATGTCGATGGCTTCGCCGCCGCCAGAGCCATAGGCGGTGTATTTCATGTCCGGGGCGGGGGCACAGGCGGCCAGCGCCTCGGCCAGCGCGGTTCTGGCAAGCGCAGGGAAGTGATGGTTGCCCATGTCGAAATGCTCGGCACCTGCCTTCAGAACCTCGACAAGCTCCGGGTGCCGGTGGCCCAGATTATAGGTTCCACCGTTCAGATGCAGGTCGATGAGGCGGCGACCGTCCATGTCGAAGAGGTAGTAGCCCTCACGCCGGTCGATCACCAGATCGACGCCCATATCCTGCCAGTCCTGGGTCTTGCCCGGGTTCCAGAACTCTTTCGAACGTGCGAGGAATTCGAGCTTTTCCTGACTCATGGCACCTTCCTTACAAGTCATGGCAGGATCGGTGATTCCCCAACCCCCCGCTTGACAGGCGGGGCGTCCGGATTGACAGGCGTCAACCCAGGCGCTTGAGGTAATCCTCCCCCAATTCCGCCGATATGCGGGCAAAATCCTGGGCAAGCGCTTGTGGCTCCGGAGCCTCTATATGGCTGCCGATCCATGCCAGCAGGGCAAGGCGACGCAGCATGACGAAGGTGTCGATTTCCACCGCCTCGGCCTTCGACAGGTCCCTGACGGAACGATATCCATCGATCCAGGCATCTTTCAGCGCCGGCACCTGCGGGTGATCCTCCATGAAGCTGATCCCGGTGGCGAAATCGTAGAGAAACCAGCCGAAGCCGCAATCGTCGAAGTCGATCAGCCGGGTCCTGCCATCGTCGATCAACAGATTGGCGAGGCGCATATCGGCATGGATCAGGCCATAACGATCTGGCCCCATGCCGAAAGCCGCGAGCCGGCGCTTCACCGTCTCCTCGACGCGCTCCAGGATATGCGCGATCCCGGGCGTCACGTTCGGCGCGTCACGCCAGTTTCCCCATGTGGGCTCCGGCCCGAACACCGCATCGACATCCCAGGTCAGGCGC
>Ga0114931_10004891_pt1 | contig 16636 bp, 14 predicted proteins | sample 2SBtaG_FD_89579 | JGI IMG/M metagenome (GOLD analysis project Ga0114931, IMG submission 89579) | Deep subsurface microbial communities from Kolumbo volcano to uncover new lineages of life (NeLLi) - 2SBTROV14_V59a metaG | ecosystem: Environmental > Aquatic > Marine > Volcanic | place: Kolumbo...
AGTCCGCGACGCCGGGAGGTTTTTCGGGCAACTTTCTCTGACCTCCTGGCAAGCGGCCGTCGCGCGTTTGATGTTGGATCAGATCCGCGATCGGCTGCGTTTTCTCGAAGTGGTCGGGCTCGACTATTTGACGCTCGACCGTTCGCTGCGGACATTAAGCGGTGGCGAATCACGCCGCGTGACGCTGACCTCGGCCTTGGGATCAAGTCTGGTCAATATGCTTTACGTGCTCGACGAACCTTCGATCGGGCTGCACCCGCGCGACGTCGATCAATTGCTCGAGGCCATCGGCCATTTGCGCGACCGGGGCAACACCGTGGTCGTCGTCGAGCACGAGCCGGCTTTCATCCGCGCGGCCGATGAGGTGATTGAAATCGGACCGGGCGCCGGGCAGCGTGGGGGACAAATCGTGTTCCAAGGTCCGCCGGACGAATTGGTCGCTGATCCGCAAAGCCTGACCGGTCAGTATCTGGCCGGGCAGCGAGGTGCCCGGACTCCTTCGCGCCGCCGCGAACCGGGTCATGGCTGGATCCGCCTCCGTGGTGCCCGGGGCCACAACCTGAAAAATCTGCATGTCGAGTTCCCCCTTGGCGTGCTGTGCGTGGTGACCGGCGTCAGCGGATCGGGCAAGAGCACCTTGGTGCGGGAAACGCTCTATCCCGCGTTGTGTCGCCGAAAGCGCAAGACAGCCCTCAAGCCGGCGCCGCATGACGACATCCTGGGCGACGGGCAACTGGACGACGTGATTCTGGTCGATCAAAGCCCCATCGGGCGATCGCCGCGATCCAACCCGGTAACCTACCTCAAGGCGTTCGACGCCATTCGAGCCGTGTTTGCCGAGACGGTGGACGCACGAACTCACAACTACACGGCCGGCCATTTCAGCTTCAACGTTCAGGGCGGGCGCTGCGAGCGGTGCCACGGCGATGGCGCTTTGGAAATCGACATGCAGTTTCTGGCCGACGTGTATATGAAGTGCCCCGAGTGCCACGGCTCGCGTTATCGCGCCGAGATTCTCGAGGTGCTTTATCGCGGCCGCAACATCGCCGAAGTGCTAGACATGACCGTCCGCGAGTCCTTTACGTTTTTCCGCGGCCACCGTAAGGTGCAGGCTCGGTTGAAGCGGCTGATCGACGTGGGGCTCGACTACGTGCGTCTCGGACAGCCGGCCAACACTCTCAGCGGCGGCGAAGCGCAGCGGCTCAAGTTGGCCGCTTACCTGTCGAGCGTCAAACGCGGGAGATCGCTCTTTTTGCTGGACGAACCGACCACCGGGCTGCACCCGGTCGACATCGTGCAACTCATCGATTGCTTCGACGCCCTGTTGGCCGTGGGACATTCGCTGGTTGTCGTGGAACACAATCTGGACATCATCAAGTCGGCCGACTATCTGATTGACCTCGGCCCCGGCGCGGCCGACGAAGGGGGCCAAGTTGTGGCCACCGGCACGCCGGAACAGGTAGCCGGCACCCGCGAGTCGGTCACCGGAGAGTTTCTACGCGGCGTGCTGCGAGATTCGGTCTCGGAGCCCGCGACATGAACCACCACTGCGGGCGATGGGATCAACCGCCACACCCACCGGACGCCGGCAAGCCAAACGCCTCCCGCCACCAAAGCGATGAGAACCATGACAGAAGGCGACCTCGAACGGCTTGAACTGTTTTTCGGCCGGGCGACTGCCGCCGAAGCCCGCGTTTACGCGCGAGTCACCATCCCAAACGAGTGGCATAACCTGCGGCTTGTCGGCGTGCTCGAAGGGCCGCACTGCCAATTCGCGCGGACGCTGCCCAGCAAGGTCGCCTTCGCTGATTCGGGGCCAGGCGAATCGCTGTTGGCCGAAGCGTTCGTGCCCGACCCTTGTTTTTGGAGCCCCGAGGTGCCGCACCTTTACCACGCCCGTCTGGAGCTGCGCCGAGATGGCAGGCCGATCGCCACGGCGGATCGCTGGCTTGGCATTCGCCCCTTGGCCGCGGCGGGAAAGCAATTGGTTCTCGCCGGCCGAAACTGGGTATTGCGGGCCGCGCATGCTGAAAAGCTTGCCTCGACCGGGCTTGCCCCGTGGCGCGAGACGTCGACCGCGATGATCGTGCCCGCCGATGAAGGGCTGCTTGGCGAAGCCAGCCGGCAAGGCGTGTTCTGCGTCGGGGTGCTGTCGGGCACCGCGGCGTCGATCATGGCATGGCTCGCGCGGTGTGGTTCGTGGTCCGCCGTTGCCGTGTTGGTGCTCGAAACCAACGAGCCGTTGCCGGCGACGCTCAAGCAGCATGCGCCCAATGTTCTCTTGGCGCAGCGATTCCCGCCAGGTCAGCCCATCGATCCGGCGCCTTGGGCGCAAGTCGTGATTTGCCAGGACGACAACCTCGATCGGCTCGCCGAGCGCGCGGCCAATTTTATTCTGCCCGTCATGGCCCTGCGTCCAGGCGAAGCGTTTCGCGAGGTCGCCGCGGCTCGTGCGGAGTGCGATCGGCTACAACGTGATTTGGCCGGGCAGGGTGACTTTTGCGGCTACTTGGTTTAACTTGCCCGGTGTCGGATCACCCGGCCCCCCGCGCCGGTACGGTGCCACTTTTCCTCGCGTGTGATGCGGACGGTTCCGCTTCCTCACGGCAGTTCGAACCTTGTGTCGGCGGCAATGGAAGAGACAACATGAAAATTCGACTATCGATTCGGCAAGGCACGAACGGCCGCCGTCATCAAGGTGGGGCTCATGCGCTTGTGGCGGCAGCGGCGCGGTGCCCGTGCTTGGCAAGCAATTCAACCCGTCGCACCAAGGTCGCGGTGCGAAATGCGGCCCGGTGGTCCGCTTTTGGCCTGTCCGCTGCCGGTCTGATCGTTATTTGCTTGTCGCTTGTCGGTTGCAAGCCCGCGACCCAGTCGCCGGTGACTGAGGCCCACCAACCGGCGACTGGCGATGCTTTGCCCGCGGGCGACATGCCGGAACCGGGAGAACCGGAAAAGGCGGTCGACTTCACACCACCGGAGGATGCGGAAGGTTCGCTGGCCAAACACGCGCGAAAGGTGCACGATTTCTTCGCCGCCTATGACGAGGTCGAGGAGTTGATCTATCCGCCCGGCTGGGTCCGCCGCCGCATGTTGCCGGACGACGTTTCGCACGAACTCACTGCACGCAAGGATGACGACCAACCACAAGGCGGCGTGATTCGTTTGCGGCTCATTCGTGTCTGTTCGAGGATTCACACTTCCCGCGCCGCGACGGCGGGCGACAAAACGCTGCTGCCTGTTTCGCCCATGGAGACGCGCGAGAAAATGTTGCACGATCCGCTGCACCAGAAGCTCGAACCGCTGCTGCTCGAGATGACCTATGTCTTTCAGGACGGGGCCTGGCGGCGAACCGGCTGGCGACTTGAACCGCAGCTTACCCGCGGCCGTAATTGGCTTGACCGACTGGGCGTGCCGTAAAGAACGAGTCGGCGTACCGCTCTGATTCGTGCGGCGGTCGCACCCCACGCCGCTGATCGGCAAGCGGCCGGCGATGGCCGCCACGGCTTGGCTGTTTACAACCGTTTTGGAGATTCGACGATCTTGACCGACACACCGCCGCACGATCCTCGGCTAGACCGCTACGTTCGCCAGTGGTTTTTTCCCGCGTTGGGGCGCGAGGGCCAGGTGCGGCTGCTTGAAAGCCAGGCGGTTGTCTGCGGGTGTGGAGCGCTCGGCTCAGTGGTGGCCAACACCCTGGCTCGCGCGGGCGTGGGGCACCTGCGGATTATCGATCGAGACTTTCTCGAGTTGAACAATCTTCAGCGACAGGTCCTCTACGACGAACAGGACGTGGCCGACGATCTTCCCAAGGCCATCTCGGCGGCCAACAAGTTGCGGCGGATCAACTCCGAGATCGAGATCGAGCCGATCGTGGCCGACGTCGACGCCACGAACGTCGAACAGCTCTGCCGCGACGCGGACGTTATCGTCGACGGGAGTGACAACTTCGAGATCCGCTTTTTGCTCAACGACGTGTCGATCAAGCACGGTATTCCTTGGATCTTCGGCGGCTGTCTGGGCGCGGAAGGCCAATCGGTTTCCATCCTGCCCGGCGAAACCCCTTGCCTCAGATGCCTGTTCGAAGAGCCCCCGCCCGCCGGTAGCACGCCCACCTGTGACACCGCGGGCGTTCTCTCTCCGGCGATCAATGTGATTGCCTCGATCGAGGCGCTCGAGGCGATCAAAATTCTCAGCGGACACCGCGAGGCGGTCCGCCGGACGCTGTTGATCGTTGAATTGTGGGATTTCGCCATTCGCGAAGTCAGGCTCGACGCCCTCGCCCAGCGTGGCGACTGTCCCACTTGCGGGCAAGGCAAGTTCGACTGGCTCTCGGGAAATCGCGCCAGCCACTCGGCCGTGCTTTGCGGTCGCAACGCCGTGCAACTTTCGCCCCCCGAGCGGCAGCCGATCATGCTGGAAACCATGGCCAAGAAGCTATCACCCATTGGCCCGGTAACGCACAATCGCTTTCTACTTCGCCTGCGGGTGGACGACTATGTGCTGACGCTCTTTCCCGATGGCCGGGCCATCATCGGCGGGACGGAAGACATCGCCACGGCACGATCGGTTTATGCCAAGTACATCGGAAGCTGACGCGGCAAACCGTTAGTCGGCCGAAACGTTTGGCCCGGCTTTGGCCGACCGGGCCATCGTGGCGGCGTGGATGATCTTTTGCTGCGTGGCCTCTTGGCGGCTGAAGCGGCCGGTCAGCCGCCCTTCACACAGCACGAGAATGCGGTCGCACAGGGTCAGCAGTTCGGGCAACTCGCTCGAGGTAACTAGAATACCCATTCCCTGATGGCAAAGTTCATCCATCAGGCGATAGAGTTCGGCCTTGGCGCCAACGTCGACTCCCCGCGTCGGATCATCGAGCAGCAGCACCTTGGGTCGCGTCTGCAACCACCGGCCGATGATCGTCTTCTGTTGGTTTCCGCCGCTCAGGCTGGTGATCGGGGCTTCGAGGCCGGCCGTCTTGATGTTGAGCCGCCGGATGCAATCTCCGGCCGCTTGCCGCTCGCGTGACGCGAGTACGACCCCGGCCACGGCGGCATCCTCTTCGCTGGCCGCCATCACGTTTCGTAACACCGAGAGTTGATCGAACAGGCCGAGCCGCTTCCGATCTTCGGTAACCAGTGACATGCCGGCCTGTTTGGCTTCGGCCGGATGATTAAAGCGGACCGTCCGCCCGTCGAGCAGGATGCGGCCTTGCGGCGCTTCGGCCGAGGCACCGAACAAGGCTTCGAGCAGCTCGGTTCGCCCGGCGCCCATCAGTCCGGCCAGGCCGACAATCTCGCCGCGCCGCAAACGCAGCGAAACATCGCGAAATCTCCACGCTCGCGGATGCCCGGGCCAGGGCAGCGAAAGATGTTGCACCTCCAATACGACGTCACCCCGAGGACGCGAATCGCTCACGCGGGTCGCCTCAATCTCGCGGCCGACCATCTGGTGCGTAATCTCGCGCGGGGTGGTTTCCCCGGTGGCGACGGTGACCACATGATGACCGTCACGCAGAACGGTAATCTCATCGGCCAAACGAAAGACCTCGTCCATCTTGTGCGAGATATACAGAATCGTCACCTGCCGTTCGCGCAGGCGATCAATCACGCGGAACAACCGTTCGACCTCGCTTTCGGTCAGCGCGCTGGTAGGCTCGTCCATGATCAAGATGCGGGCTTCGAGCGACAGCGCCTTGGCGATTTCCACCAATTGCTGATCGCCGACGCGCAGCTCGCCCAGCTTGCGCCACGGGGGGATGTCGCACTCCAGCGGTTCGAGCCGCTGGGCCGCCGCGCGCTGCATCGATCGTTCGTCGAGCCACCCCAGGCGGTTTCGCCGCTCGCGGCCAAGAAAGATGTTGGCCGCCGCCGACAGCTCATCGACCAGGTTCAGCTCCTGGTGAATGATACCGATGCCTTGCCGTTCGGCGTCGCGAGGGCGAGCGAAGCGAACCGGCTTGCCGCGGAGCAACACGTCGCCGTCGTACTCGCTGAGCACACCGGCCAGAATTTTCATCAGCGTGCTCTTGCCGGCCCCGTTCTCGCCCACGATGGCGTGCAACGTTCCGGCCGCCACGTCGAACGAAACATCCTCGAGCGCCGCCACGCCGCCGAAGTGCTTCGACACGTCGCGAATTGAAATCAAGGCGTTTTCCACGAACATCACGCCAACGCTTTCTTGTCCCGCATCCCGGGCGATCAGAACCCCATCGAAGTTCGCGTCCGACCGTGCCGCGTCATTCCGTTCCGGCTACGCCTGCATTCCAGACGCGGCATCGCCTTGGAGAAGAGTTGACCACAATCCGGTCCATGTTCTCAAGACCCCAAGGACAGAGAACTGGGAGTCGCTCAGTATTCGCCGATTTCCGCCCCGGAGCAAAGACCGGTTTCTCCAAAGCAACCGCCCCAGACTTATGAACGGTTACCAACTCGACCGTGCCTTTCGGCCATGGTTCGATGGATCATGTTTGAGGGTGATTTCGGTATCCTTCAGCCCGCGTCGCAGTTGGCCGCATGCGGCGTCGATCGCGTCTCCCTTGCGACGGCGAACTTGAACGTTGATTCCACCGTGTCGCAAAATCGATAAAAAACGGTTGGTGGCCTCGAGCGACGGCGTGCGATACGGCAGCCCCACGACGGGATTGAAGGGGATGACATTCAGCATCGCCGGGCGGCCCGCAAGCCGCTCGACGAGCCGGTTGGCGTGCGAGGGATGGTCGTTCACGCCGGCAATCAGCACGTACTCGAACGTCGGCCTACGCCCGGTTTGTTGAAAGAACTTGTCGACCGCGGCAAGGATGCCGTCGATCCCGATTTGGCGATTGACCGGCACTAATCGATTTCGCAGGCCGTCGTCCGCGGCGTGCAGCGAAACGGCCAGATGATATTGTCGCCCGTGTTCGGCCAGTCGGCGTAGTGCCGCGGGAAGGCCGACCGTTGAAATCGTGATTCGCCGGGCGCTGATGCCGAGCCCGTCGGCGTGCGTCGCTTCGCCCAAGGCGGGCAACAGATTGTCCAGGTTGGCCAGTGGTTCGCCCATGCCCATCACGACCATGTGGCTAAGCCGCTCGTGGTCGCCAAGCAATTGTTGCGACCGTAACATTTGCTCAACGATCTCGCCCTTGGTCAAATTTCGCGCTACCCCATCCAGCCCACTAGCGCAGAAGACGCAACCCATGGCGCAGCCAACCTGGGTACTGATACAGATCGTGCGCCGCCGGGCTTCGCGGATCAGCACGCATTCGATTCGCTGCCCGTCGGCCAATTCGAGCAGCAGTTTTTCCGTACCATCGGCTGCCCGGCGATGCAGGGCCACGCGGGTTGTCCACACTTTCCAGTCTTCGGCCAATTCGGCTCGCAACGGCTTCGACAGGTCAGTCATGTCAGCAAAGCCCGCCGCGCGGCCGGCAAGCATCCAGCGGCGCACCTGCCGGGCACGAAACTTTGGTTCGCCCCGTTCGACAAACCAAGATTCAAGCGTTGCTAGCGAATGGTCGAGTAAGTGCAAACGAACTGTTCCTACATGGGGAGGTAACCGCGGCTGCCGATGGGCGGGGAAATATGAGCCTTCGTTCATTGTTGCGTGGGCCGGGCCGTTGTCCAAGCCGGTTGACGTTGAAACGCCACGCGACGTCGATTTCCCCAGATCGGCTGTAGCTCGGCGGTTTCGGTTTCCGGCCGATCGCCAGATCGCCAACCGGCCGTGCTACTCAAATTGACCGCGAAGACTGGCCAGACCTAGAATGCCCTCGCGGCCGAGGTTGTGGCGTTTTTCAAAGGCGGGAACCCAGGACTGCTTTGAACCGTGGAGACCGACCGATGTCGTTCGACGAAACTCAGCCCTACTCCGACGCGACGCCCCCTCCCCCACCGAATTCGAAGCGCGGTCTGCACTGGGGATTGGGACTCGGCTGCGGATGCCTGGCTACGCTGTTCTTGATGTTGATTCTCTGTGGAGGAGGGTTCGCGTATTTTGCGTATCGGATGGGCATGACGCTCGAGGACGCGTGGAGCGGCGATCCGGTGGTTGCTGCGGAGGCAACGGCCGAGTTGGCCGAAATCGAGTTGCCTGGCGACTATCAACCCAAGGGTAGTTTCCAATATAAAATCCCAATGACCGATCGAAAGATCACTTGGGTCGTCTACGAGATCGGCGACCAACAGGGCATCATGGCGATGGGGAACTTTGGCCCTTTGGAAGTCAAGCCGGATGAGGTTGTTCACCGCTTTGAACAGGTGCTCATGCAGCAACCGGAATTTAGCAAGCACAAAGACTTGCCCGAGAAAACGGTGATCGAGGCCACCGAGACACGCGAGATGATGATTCGCGCGCAGCCGGCGACGTTTTTGTTCACCAAGGGCCATTCGACCGAGGACGATGACGAAGCGTTTCGCCAGGTGGCCGGTTCGTTTCAAGGCCAGGGCGGCCCAGTGCTGTTTTTCATCCATCTTGAGGAAGACGCCTACGACGAAGACGAAATTCTTGGCATCCTCGAATCGATTAAATGACGCCTTGACGCGGTCGCATGTGTCTCTGGCACCAGTGCCATATCCACGCGAATCCTGGTCGGCGAATGCCGGCTTACAAGGACCCTCCGAGCGAATTTCGCGATTGTCGATTTATGTTCCGTCGAGCACTTCGCCAATCCGCCGTGCGACTTCGCCGCGCTGTAGGGCCTGTTCAAAAGCCTCGACGTCGGCGTAGACGGCGTGGCTGAGAAAGCGGACCGCCCAGTTGTGCGCCAGCGGACTGATGGTAATCACGGCGCGTCCCGCCTGATGGGCCTCCCACATTTCGATCGCCGTGCCCATCGAGGCTTCCGGCACGAACGCCACGACGACGTCGACCTCGCGGCACATGCGATTGTGGGTAAAGAAGGTCAGCCGTCCCCGCTCTTCGTCGTAGTCGAGCGACTGGCGATGATCGGCCAACGGGTCGTAGACCTGTGCCTGGGGAAGATACACGCCGATCAGGTGCTTGATCCGTTTCCGATAGTCCTGCTCGTGCATGGCCGCCTCGCGATGCGACCCCTGCATGATCCCAGCCAGAAAAATCTGCATGTTCGACGAAGCCTGTGATTCTTAATCGAGAAAGCGAGTGTTTAGCCGACCTGTCTGGGTAACGCTGATAGGTTGTATAGCTTGGCTCGTGACGCGTGCCCGAGTATGCCCGGCGACAATCCCTTCGGTTGTTCGCTGGGTTCATTTGATTAGGATAAGGGCTTCGTGGCCTTGTCAAGCACCCGATAAAAATCGCACAAGTCATTATCCATGAGTCGATCCGTTGGTGAGCGTAACGCGAAGCGTCGGGTTTCCGGGAACCATGAACCGGAGACGCCGCCCCCCGAACCCGACCGGCGAGCGGCGCTGGATCGTGTTTTGGAGATGATGGCGATCGGCGGTACTAGCGGCGAAGAGTCCGTGATTGTCGAGTACATCACCGACAAACTCCGCGGCGTCGGGGTTCCGGCTTCCGCCATTTTGGTGGATCAGGCCCACCGACGAACCAAAATCCGCGGCCAAGTCGGCAACTTGGTTTGCCGGTTGCCTGGTACATTTCGTGGACCAAGACGCCTGTTGATGGCGCATGTTGATACGGTGCCGCTGTGCGTGGGCTCGAAACCGGTTTTGAAAAACGGCTGGGTCCGCTCGGCCGATCCCAACACCGGCTTGGGCGCCGACGATCGGGCGGGCGCGGCGGTGGTGCTGACTGCGGCGATCGAAATCTTGCGGCACAAACTGCCGCACCCACCGCTGACGTTTTTCTGGCCCGTTCAAGAAGAAGTCGGACTTCAAGGCGTGCGGTACGCCAAACTCAGCGCACTGGGTAAGCCGAGACTGGCGTTCAATTTCGACGGAGGCGCCGCCGAGAAGGTGACCATCGGCGCGACCGGCGCTTATCGCTTACAAATCCGCGTTGAAGGTCTGGCCAGCCATGCCGGCGGTGCTCCACAGCACGGAGTCAGCGCCGTGGCGATCGCCGCCCTGGCCATTGCCGAGATGACACGCGACGGCTGGCACGGGGCGATCCAAAAAAGCCGCTCTTACGGCACAAGCAACGTCGGCTTCATTCACGGTGGTGGCGCCACGAACGTTGTGACCGACACGGTCGAGCTTCGAGCCGAAGCTCGCAGCCACGATCCAGCGTTTCGCCGACAGATCGTTACGGCCATCGAGCGATGCTTCAAGCGGGCTGCCAAACGCGTCAAGAATGTCGAGGGAACCTGTGGGCGTATCAAGTTGACGAGCGAGCATGACTACGAATCGTTCAAGCTGAACGATCGGCAACCGTGCATCCTCGATGCCGAAGCGGCCATCCGCGACATTGGGCTCGAACCGTTGCGAACGATTGCCAACGGCGGGCTGGACGCCAACTGGATGGCCGATCGAGGCATCCCCACCGTCACACTCGGCTGCGGTCAACATAGCCCTCACACGGTCGATGAGCGGCTCGATGTCGCTGCCTATCAGAGTGCGTGTCGAATTGGGTTGCGGCTCGCCACGGCGACGGTACGTCGCTGACCTTGAGAGCATCGCCGCGTTGCTTGCGGCCGAAGCGGGGATTTGGGACGTGAAACTCGACGACGAAGTGTGCCTCTGCTTTCACGTAACGAAACGCAAGGTGCGCAACTTCATCCGCGTGGAGCAACCTCGCCGGGCCGGGCAATTGAGTGAATGTTTCGGAGCGGGCACAGGCTGTGGCTGGTGTCGCGAGTATCTGCGCCGCATGTTCGAAGCGGCCGTTCGCGGTGGTGAGACCGAGCCTGATGAGCCGACCGCCGAAGAGTATGCCCGGCTTCGCGGTCGCTACGTTCGCGCCGGAGGCGGAACGCCTCCGCCTGGAGCCACGCCACCCGCGGAAGATTGACCCCCGGCCGAAACGGTCTTCGCCACAGCCTTGGCTCCGATACGTGGCCTTTCTCCCCTAAGCAGGCCGAATTGGGCTACCATGATCGAAGCATGGGCGAGCGTGTTCGGGGCTTAGGGCTTCTCTAAACACCAGGCCGGGCGTTGCGCGCGAGACGGCGGATCGCTTGCAGACTGCCCGGATAAACGCCTACGCTGTACCGTCTCGATCACCTTGAATCGGCCGAACGTCACGGGCGTCGCGGGCTTTCTCAAACCAGGATGGGTTTTGGCGGCGTGGGATATCTCATCGGCACGGACGAAGCCGGCTATGGACCGAAACTGGGGCCATTGGTCGTCACGGTCACCGTTTGGCATGTGCCCGGCGACCCTTGCCGATGCGATTTGTATCGCATGCTCGGGGCTCTCGTCACGGGCGAGAGAAATCATCGCGCGACGGAGCAGTCGCCGCGGTTGCTGATTGCCGATTCGAAGTTGGCATACCGGCGCGCCGCGGGGCTCGCTGGCTTGGAGCGGGGAGTGCTTTCCGCAGTGGCGGTTGCACACCAAACGGTTCGCTCATGGTGTGAGCTGTGTGAACGGATCGCTCCCGAGTTGTTATGTCAGCGTGATGGGCTTCCCTGGCTGTGTGACTACGATGCCGAGCTGCCCGCGGATCTCGATCGGCGCGAATTGGACGATCTACAAAGCCGGTTTCGCGAGGGACTCGAAAAGGCCGGCGTGCGCATTGTCGGCTTGCGCAGCCATGTGATCTTTCCACCACGATTCAACGAACTGGTTGAACAATACGGCAACAAGGCGACCGCGCTTTCAGAGATCACCGTGGGTTTGCTCGCCGAAGCCATCGCGGGGCTCGATGGCGAGCCGGTTCATGTCGTGTGTGATAAACACGGCGGCCGCAATTACTATGCGGCCCTGTTGCAGCATCATTTTCCGGACGTGTGCGTCGCCGTATGTCGCGAGAGCCGCATGGAAAGCGTCTATGCGTGGGATGATGCCAGCCGGCACGTTAGCGTGCTGTTCCGTCCCGCGGGCGAGGCGGCGCTGCAAACGGCGCTGGCTTCGATGGCCTCAAAGTATTTGCGTGAGTTGGCCATGCAGGCATTGAACCGCTTTTGGTGCCAGCGCGTTTCCGGCTTGCGGCCCACGGCAGGCTATGCTGTCGATGCGCGACGATTTAAGCACGAGATTCACGCTGTCCAGACAGCCCTGGGCATCGACGACGCGTTGATTTGGAGATCCCGGTAGGCGACCATGATCCTGTATATCATCCGACACACTTGGGCGGTCAACCGCGACGACGCAGACGGCGACGATGCCCGTCGGCCACTTACTGAAAAAGGACGCCAACGGTTCGCCTGCCTCGTCGAACAGCTTGCCACGCGCGGCTTCGCCCCGACCTGCATTGCCAGCAGCCCGCTGGTTCGCTGCCGGCAAACCGCCGAAATTCTCGCCGACCATTTGTCCGGCCAGCCAAAGATTGTAAGGCTCGACGCCTTGCGGCCATGTTCCGATTTGGCCGAGACGATCGCCTGGACGAAGAAACACCGCGGCCATGAACAACTGGCATGGGTGGGCCATGCTCCGGATGTTTCCGAGATGGCCGCCGCGCTGATTGGTGACTTGGGGGCCTGGATCCGCTTTACCAAAGGCGCCGTGGCAGCGATTCGCTTCGACGGCGCGATTCAAGCCGGGCAAGGCGTACTTCTGTGGCACGTGACGGCAAAAATTCTCGGCTGTTGAGCGGTCCGGCCGTTCCGTTTGCTATCTTTCGCGCCTGCCCAGGCATGGAACACGCGGCTGAGCGGTCTGCCCAAGAAGCTACTTCGTCCTGAAACACGAGGAGCCATCGTTGTCCGCACGCCGTGAAGGCATCGCTTCGAATGGCCCGACTTTATAGCGCATCGGGTGTTTTATGCGACCGACATGGTTTACAATCGGTCGCACTGTCAAGGGTTGAGAATTGGGTTCGTCTGGTGGTTCCGACCGTGGTTCCTGTCGATGCAGGCGCCATGCTTAACAGGTCGAGTGCGGGCGAGCCGACCCCCCTAAGAATGAGATCACGCTTGCAAGATGAGGAAAAGAATCATGCGCCGTCTGATGAAACTTTGGTGCGTGCCTTTCGTAGGCTTGTCGATGGCCATTTTGGTTGCCGGCTGTGCAAAGCCGACCACGCCGCCCGAGGGCGAGTCAAGCCAAGCGGAAGCCGGCACGCCGGCAGACGAAACATCTTCCGCGAGTGAAAAAACGACCACTGAAAATAGCGGAGCCATGCAACAGGCCAACGAGCCGGTTGAAACTGCAACCAAACCGGAAACACCGGCGGCGAAGCCCGCGGAATCGCCAACCGCCGAGAAGGTCTCCGTCACGTTGGGTGATCCGTCGCTGACGGCTGGAATTGCCGGCGAGGGCCCGCTGAAAATCGAAGAGATCACGGCTTGGCTAGCCGATCCGACGAACCACGCCGTGCTCGACATCCGCTTGCCGATGGGGTTGGACGCGGGGCAGGGCCAGATCAAGGGTGTGGCTGAAAACCCGCTGACGCGGGCAAAGATCGAGTTGGGTCGCCAGTTGTATTTTGATCGCCGGCTTTCGATCGACAACACGGTAAGTTGCGCCGATTGCCACAGTCCTGACGAAGGCTGGGCGCGGCACACACAGTTCGGCATCGGCGTCAAAGGTCAGCAGGGAGGCCGCAACTCACCGGTTTCATACAACCGGATCTTGAGCGACCGACAATTCTGGGACGGACGTGCCCCGTCGCTGGAAGCTCAGGCGGTTGGCCCGATCGCCAACCCGATCGAAATGGGCTTCACCCACGATGCTTGCGTCAAACGTCTCGCCGGGATCGAAGGATATCGGCTGCAGTTCGAGAAGATTTTCGGCGACGTGACCATTGAAAACGTCGCCAAGGCGATCGCCTCGTTCGAGCGTAGTATTGTCAGCGGCCCTTCGCCGTTTGATTACTACGAGCGGTTCAAGCCTTTCGAGGAGTACAGCGACGAGGATATCGAGGGGTTGAAAGAAGATGACCCGGACCAATACGCGGCCTATGGAGTGGCGAAAAAAGGCACGGACGAACATCCGATGTCCGACAGCGCCAAGCGGGGGATGAAGTTGTTTTTCGGCCAAAAGGCCGGTTGCACCGCCTGCCACGTCGGCGCCAATCTAACGGATGAAAAGTACTGGCACATTGGCATCGGCCTGACCGCGGAAAAGCCCGACCTTGGTCGAGCCTTGGCGGATGGTGAACTGCCGAAGAAGGGCTTTGACGGCTTCAAGACGCCCACGATTCGTAACGTAGCCCAAAGCTCGCCGTATATGCACGATGGCTCGCTCCAGTCGCTCTCGGATGTGGTCGAGCACTACAACAAGGGCGGCATCACTGATCCGAACAAGGCGGAGCAGATCAAAAAGTATGTGCCCACCGATAAGATCAAACCGCTGAACCTCACTGACCAGGAAAAGGCAGACTTGGTGGCGTTCATGGAAGCCTGCACAGGCGAATTTCCGCCCGTCGAGCGTGAGCGCCAGCCGCAGTAAGGCGATGGGCATCGCCATGCCGGGTCGAAGCAAGAGATTACCGGTCAGTCGCACATACAAGGAAAAGTTTCGCTGCTTGGCCGACGTCGCTGAATTCTTCTTTTCGGCACGTCCCCGGTCTTGTGCGCGTCGTGGCTGATTCCGGGAAAGCTGCAATCGTCGCGCTTGGCTTGTCGCAGTCGGCTTGGCTTGTCGCAGTCGGTTGTCGCGACTAGACTGGTGCAAGAGACCAAGAGACAACGTTCTCTACCGGCTTGCCGGCGAAAGGTACCGGTCTTGAAACGGCGGAATGACCATGGCTTTCAGTGAAGAGGATATTTACCAGGAGCATGTCCTGGACCACTACGAAGATCCGTTTCACCGGGGCCACTGCGCACATCCGACGCATGCTCACGAAGACGACAACCCTCTGTGTGGCGACGTCGTGCGAATCGAGTTGGAACTCGATGACCAGGGCCGCATCAAGGACGCTTATTTCAGCGGAGACGGCTGCTGTATCAGTCAAGCTTCGGCTTCGATGCTCGTCGAAGCGATCCAAGGCAAGACGGTCGAAGAGGTCAAAAAACTGGCCGCTGAAGACATGTTGAAGCTCTTCGGTGCTCGGCTTACTCCGAATCGGCAAAAGTGCTGTCTGTTGCCGTGGCGCGTGCTGGAAACCGCGATTTACTCGCCGGTCGAGCAAGCGGCTTCGTCGCCGTCGAACGGCGGAAACGGTGATGCGTCCGCCTGACCGAAAGTCAGCGGGCAGAGCGGGTGCCGCAATGCCATCGATGTCTGGAATGTCGGGTTTTCGCCGCTGGCGAAGTGTGTCTTCAGCCGGATCGAAAGCCGCAAACGCCGTGCGGGGCGTCGCGAAAACCACGCTGTTTGGTTTGGCACCTTTCTCTTGATGGACGGACCGATCCTGATGAGCGCTTCACGGGCAACCGCCGCGTTGGACGTCGAGGCGTTGCGGCCCGACTTTCCGATTCTTGATACACGGCTTCCCAACGGTGCGCCGCTGATTTACTTCGACAGCGCGGCCAGCAGCCAGCGCCCGCGACAGGTGATCCAGTCGTTGGTTGATATGTACGAGAAGCATTATGCCAACGTGCATCGCGGTATCCACTGGCTCAGCGATCAAAGCACGAACCGCTATGAAGAGGCCCGCGGGCGTGTACAGCGATTCATCAACGCCGCCGATTCGTGTGAGTTGATCTTTACGCACGGGACGACCGAAAGCATCAATCTCGTGGCCCGCAGTTGGGGAGATGCGAACCTTGGCCCGGGCGACGAGATCCTGCTGACCGTCATGGAGCATCACTCGAACATCGTGCCGTGGCAGCAAGCCGCCGCGCGCACCGGTGCGGTGGTTCGCTGGATACCGCTCACCGGTGACGGACGGTTGGACCTCTCGACGCTGGATGATCGGCTGACCGAAAAAACCCGCATCGTCGCCGTAACGGCCGTTTCGAACGTGTTGGGCACGATCAATCCACTGGAAACGATCATCCGCCGTGCCCACGAAGTCGGCGCGCTGGTGCTGGTTGACGCCGCCCAAAGCGCGCCGCATCTTCCGCTTGACGTGCAAGCCATGAATGCCGACTTTGTCGCCTTCAGCGGGCACAAGATGATGGGGCCCACGGGAGTTGGTGTGTTGTACGGACGGCAAGTGTTACTGGAGCGGATGCCGCCGTTCTTGGGCGGGGGTAGCATGATCCGGCGAGTCAAGCTTGACGGCTTCGAACCGGCCGACTTGCCGGCCAAATTTGAAGCCGGGACGCCGCCCATTGTTTCGGCCGTCGGGCTGGGCGTGGCCATCGATTATCTAGAGCAGGTCGGCTTGGCAGGCATTCACGAGCACGAACGACAACTAACGATTCGCGCACACCAAGTGCTGCGCGAGGCGGGCGGGGTCCGCTTTCTCGGGCCGGAGCCCGAGGAAAAGGCCGGCATCGTCAGCTTCACGGTCGAGGGCGTACACGCCCATGACGTGGCACAACTGCTCGATCGGCACGGCATCGCCGTGCGCGCCGGGCATCATTGCACGATGCCGCTGCACAAGGCTCTGGGCATCAACGCCAGCACCCGGGCAAGTTTCTATCTTTACAACACGCTTGACGAAGTCGACAAGCTGGGCGAGGCCTTGGTGCAGGTGAAACGCGTCTTCCGCCGCAAATGATCGCTTTCAATCTGCTACCGAGACGTCCTGGGAAACCGGCGAGGTGATCGGTAAGGCGTGAGGGGGG